>Ga0256405_10004640_pt1 | contig 25306 bp, 36 predicted proteins | sample RumenRJG_02DNA_FD_189096 | JGI IMG/M metagenome (GOLD analysis project Ga0256405, IMG submission 189096) | Bovine rumen microbial communities from Lethbridge, Alberta, Canada - RJG_02 | ecosystem: Host-associated > Mammals > Digestive system > Stomach > Rumen | place: Canada: Alberta... | reverse complement strand
CCCGATGCTAGTCGTGGGATATCGTTGCCGCCAAAAAATCGCACATGGTAAATTTTTGAACCAAAATGCCAGAACTTGATTTTCCTTAAAAAAAATGCTATAATTTAATTAAAGAATAAAATAAAAGGAGAATTATTATGAGTTATAAAGAAACATATAAATGGGACCCAGAAACTGGAAAAGCTATGGCTATTTTAACAGATACAAATACTGGTAAAACTTTTTTAGGTGAAGCTATTTGCCATCCAGATGATAAAGAATATATGAGTGAATATACTGGTATAGATATTGCAGACATGAGAGCAAGATTAAATATTTTACGTGATATTCGTGATTCTGATATTAAACCGCAACTTAAAGTTGTAAAGCATTTGTATTGCAATATGAAAACTAGTAAACTATATAATCCAAAAAGCTATGAAGCAAAAATAGTTCGCCGCCAGTATTATTTTTTACAGAAGGATCTTAAAACTATACAAGATTTAATTGATGAATATAAAACCTATATTAAATCCCGAGGAAACGTATCTGCTATTTTGGACAAAAATAAATAATCTCATTTATCTAAAATTGATATAAGATAGAGGAATGAAAAAGAAAGGGTGGTTCACCTTGTATTATTTTTTGTTTTTTATCTTAGGATTTATTGTAGCACAATATATTTTACCTTTATTTGAATCAGTTTGGGCTATTATATTAACTAAATTGGAAATACCAAAAGGTAAATATACTTTAGAAGTGACACAATTAAACCAAAAAATTAATAATCTCGTAGAAGATTCTGGGCCTTAGCATGCTATAGGTTTCCAAATAGACAATTACGATGATTATTAGGAGGACGACGAGGAATGACTTATAAATTTTATGACACAAGCAGTTTGCTTTTACAGGCCGATAATCTATTTAATGATTCAGATGAATAGATAATTATTTCAACAATTACTTTAAAAGAATTAGAAGAAATTAAAACTAATGCTCGAAAGAATGAAGATATTAAATATCAAGCTCGAAAGTTAACCGCTCTATTAAGTCAAAATACTGATAAATATATTGTTTGGATATATAATGACTTTATGCTAACAGATGATTTAGTTAAATTTGGTTCAGCAAACGATATTAAAATTTTAGCAACTGCGGTAGATTATGATAAAGAATGTCATCCAGACGAAGTCATATTTGTAACAAATGATTTAGCTTTAAAAAATATTGCTAATACAGTGTTTGGCTCTGATAGCATAGAAAGTGTCGAAGAACCAAAAGATAATTATACTGGTTATAAAGAAGTATATCTTAATGAAGAAGAAATGAGCTATTTCTATGAGCATTATGATTATAATTCTTTTGACCTATATATAAATGAATATGTAGTAATACACGAGGCGGCAAGCGGCGATGTGGTAGATGCAGCAGTCTGGAACGGCGAAACACATCAAGCCTTGAGATATAGCGATTTCCGCTCAGAGCACTTCGGCGTTATCAAGCCTATGAAAGATGATATATATCAAACAATGGCCGCCGATAGCCTATGCCGCAATAAAATAACAATGCTTAATGGTCCTGCTGGCTCAGGAAAAACAATTTTAAGTTTAGGATATTTAATGAGCCGTTTAGAAGCAGGTAAAATAGATAAAATAGTAGTATTTTGTAATACAGTAGCGACAGCAGGTTCCGCCCATCTAGGATTTTATCCTGGTTCCCGCGATGAAAAACTTTTAGATTCACAAATTGGAAATCTTCTTGCCAGTAAATTTGGTGGTAGAATTGAAGTTGAACGTATGATAGAAGAAGAAAAACTTGTTTTACTTCCATTATCTGATATTCGTGGCTATGACACTACTGGCATGAAAGCTGGTATTTATATTAGTGAAGCACAAAATTTGGATATTACATTAATGAAATTAGCTTTACAGCGTATTGGAGAAGATAGCATTTGCATTATAGACGGAGATGCAAAAACTCAAGTAGATTCAGCGATATATGCTGGTCAAAATAATGGTATGCGGCGAGCTTCTAAAGTATTTAGAGGTTCTGATATATATGGTGAAATAAGTTTACAAAAAATACATCGTAGTCATATTGCTAGTTTAGCTGAGCAAATGTAAATAATATATTTAATAAGAGATTAATTAGGGTTAGAAGTTATTTTTACACTTCTAGCCCTGATTGAAGTTATGCAGAAAGGAGTAATAAATATGGCATTTTTAAAACCTGATAAAACATATAAATTATATGGATTAGAAATTAAAGAAAAATTAATTACAGCTTCTAGTGGAGTGAGATATTATTCCAATAGAAAACTAAATACAACAAATCATAAACCAGAATATATTACTATTCATAATACAGCTGACATTAATGAAGCGGCTGGTACCAATGATGCAGAACAATATTCTCGTGCTACATTTAATAATAATATGGGCAGCGTAGTGGTTCACTATTATATTGATGAAACTGATTGTTGGCATATTCTTGCTGACGATACAGTTGGTTGGCATGCCGCTGATGGTACAAATGGTCCTGGTAATACCAAAAGCGTTGCTATTGAAATTATTATGGATGGCTCTGGTAAAGATTATGACAAGAGAGCCGAAGATAGAGGTTCTTTATTGGCGGCAATTCTTTTACATAAATATGGTCTTACCATTGATAAAATGAAAACACACCATGACTGGTATCCATAGAAATATTGTCCAGCTTATATACTTCCCCATTGGGATACTTTTGTAGCTAAAGTAAAAAGACATTTAGCAAATATCGAAGCTCAAGATAAACCAGCAACAACGACTCCAACAACTAAACCTACTACAACTACTACTGAATTGTATCGTGTACGTAAAACCTGGGCAGATTCTAAATCTCAAGTTGGTGCATATGCAAACTTAATCAATGCAAAAGCGGCTTGTGATAAAGCTGGAGACGGCTATTCTGTATTTAATAGTAAAGGTGTAGCGGTTTATACTGTAAAAGTAGTATTTAAACCATATGTTGTCAGAATTACAGCTCTTGGCTTGTATGTATGGAAAGCCGCAGATAAAAACCATGGCCGTAATGGTATGGTCTATAAAGGTCAAGCTTTTACTATCGTTGATGAAAAAAATGGTTTTGGTAAATTAAAATCTGGTGCAGGTTGGATTGACCTTGAATATACAAAGAAGGTGTAATTATGGCTACTAATTATTTAATTTATCCAACTAAAGTAATGAATATTACTTAGAATTATAGCAATTCATATTCACATTCTCCGCATTCTCAAGGTGCTCCAGCAGACTACCCTATTGATGAAGCATGCTAGGATAGCGGAAGAGATTATTTTTATTGTCCTTGTGATGAAATACGTATAGCACATATTTATGGAGTAAATAATTCTCGTAAAACAAACACCATATGGCTCGAGTCTACGTCGAAAGTGACTGGCCCTTTTGGAACTGATTATGTAACTATTTTAGTTACACACCCAGAAGATGATGATTTAAGTAAATTAAAAGAAGGTCAAAAATTTACTCGCGGCCAAGCTATGTTCCGTGAAGGAAAAGATGGTAATGCTACTGGTTATCATTTCCATATAGCTGTTGGTACTGGTAAATTTACAGGTTCTGGATGGGTTCAAAATAGTAAAGGTTCCTGGGTAAATAAAACTACTGGCAAACAACTAAAACCTGAAGAAGCTTTCTATGTAGACAAAACATTTACTTCTGTAAAATATACTAATAGCATTACTTTTAAAAATCTTCCTACTACCACAACTATAACAAAACCTAGTGGAGAATTATATAGAGTAAGAAAAAGTTGGAATGATATTAGTAGTCAAATTGGTGCTTATGCTAATCTTGACAATGCTAAAGCATTATGTGATAAGATGGGAGCTACTTATTATGTATATAATAGTAAAGGTGAGCAAGTCTATCCTCAAAAACATAATACACCTACTACGGTGTTTAAACCTTATATTGCCAAAGTAACCGCATTAGGATTATATATTTGGCTTGCGGCAGATAAAAATCATGGACATAAAGGTATGGTTTATTTCGGCCAAGCATTTACAATTGTGGAAGAGAAAAACGGATTTGGCAAATTAAAATCTGGAGCTGGATGGCTTGATTTAAATTATTTAAAAAAGGTCTGATAATATGAAAAAACAAAAACTCAAGAAAAAGAAAAAAGAATTTTCTAAAATTCTTGTTGCTCAAGAGTCTGCTCTAATTTGGATTATGACTATTGCTTTTATTATATTAGCTTTTATTTGTATTGATAAACAATATTTTGGTGAATTACCTTGGTTAACTGCTATGGTTGCTTTCCCTTGGACAGCATATGGTGTAAGTCAAGGTTTTTATTATAATAAAGCAAAGAAAGAAAATCAAATTAAATTAGAAAAAACTTTTGAACCAGAAGTAGATTATACGATGGAACCTCAACCTGGTGAAGGTGAGCCTTTCGAAGGCGTATAAGCATCGTTTTAATAATCAAAGCCCTGAGACTTATGTCTTGGGGCTTTATTTTTTTCTACTTGACTTTTTCCAAATTTTTTAGTATAATTATTATAAGAAAAACAATAAAGGAATTTGATAAAATGATATGTTATACGGACGGGGCCTGCTCACAAAACGCTAAAAGTGCTGGTCCAGGAGGATATGGAGTAGTAGTTTTAGATGATAATGAAAATTTAATTACTACTTATTCTCATAAAGAAAATAATACCACTAATAATCGTCAAGAAATGAAAGCTATTTTATGGGCAACTATTCATTATGGTAAACATAATTTAACGATATATTCTGATTCTTCATATGCTATAAATACTTTTGAAACTTGGATGTATAGTTGGTTTAAAAATGATTGGAAGAAAAGCGATGGGCGGCAACCGGAAAATATGGATTTAATTTCCGCTTTTTATGATTTAATTCAGCAAGGATATAAAGTAAAATTTAAAAAAGTAAAAGGACATAGCGGAAATAAATGGAATGAAATGGCTGATAATTTAGCTACTGGGAGGATTGCAGCAACATGGAATATGAATTAAAAAAGTTAGATTTATCTTCAAAAGATATTTTAGTAATTAAATTTGATGTTGATCAAATTGAGGGAATGGAAGAATTAAGCGATATAGTCGAAGCATTTCGTGATTTTCTACCAGATAATAAAATTATCTGTATCCCAACTTATATAGATTTAATGTCAATCCACCCAGAAAATGAATTAAGTAGTTTAGAAGAAATTAAATGGTAAAAAGTCAATTGAAAAAATTGACTTTTTTATTTTTTTATGATATAATATATATAGAAATAAGAGTAAAAGGAGATTAAGATATGACCGAATATGGTATTAACGATATTCAATCATTAAATTTCCGCGAAGGCGTTCGTACAAGAATACAAATGTATTTAGGGTCTGATGATAATGAAGGAACTTATCAGGCTCTTAAAGAAATTATCAATAACTCTACAGATGAAGCAATTGCTGGTTTTGGAGATAAAATTGAAATTTCTGTTGATGAAGAAAAAAATGCTATTCGCGTACGAGATTATGGTCGAGGTGTTCCTTTTGGAACAAGAGAAGATGGGGAGAATGTTCTCGTATCTATCTATACTAAATCTCATACTGGTGGCAAGTTTAATGATTCAGTATATAAAAATGTATCTGGACTTAATGGCATCGGAGCTAAATGTGTATGTTTAAGTTCAAAATGGTTTGAAGTTTATTCAATCAGGGATGGTAAAGGTGCTCACGCTAAATTTGAGCAAGGTAAGCTAAGTCTTTATGACGAATTTACAGTTGACCAGCCTAATGGAACTATCGTCGCATTTATTCCAGACCCAGAAGTATTTAAAACGGGAGAGATTGGATATTCTTATGAAAAAATTTGTAACGATATCAAAGATATTAGTTATCTATATAGCGGCATCTCTTTCATAGTTACAAACGAAAATACAAAAGAAAAAAGAGAATTCTGTGCAAAAAATGGAATTATAGATTTTGTTAAAGACAATCTTCCTAACCCACTACAAAATCATATTATTACTTCGTCGATTCAAAGCGGCGATGATAAACTTGAAATTGCATTTCAGTGGGGTAGTAAACATGAAGAATCATATGTTTTCGTTAATGGATTGAGATGTCCAGAAGGCGGTAGTCCTATTACTGGAGCTAAAACCGCCCTTACACGAACATTTAATTCTTTGTCTGGTGAAAATTTTGATGGCGATATGATTCGCGGCAATTTATTTTATGTAATTAATTGCTCTGTCGCTCAACCCAGTTTCGCCAATCAGACAAAAACAAAGATTAACAATTCAAATTTAAGGACTATGGCATCAAATGCTTTCTCTGATGGTCTAAAAACTATGGAAAAAGCATATAAGGATGAATTTTATACCATAGTTGATTATTTAAAGAAAGTTGCTAAAGCTGATGCGGTGGCGGAAAAGGCTAGACGTAGTGTGCTGGAGGCGGCAAAAGATGTTGAAAAGAATCAGCGTAGAAAAGTATTTGCTTCTGATAAATTGAAAGATGCTGAGTTTTTGGGTCAGAATTCTACTTTATTGATTGTAGAAGGTGACTCCGCTATGGGCGGTATGGCTCAGAGTCGTGATTATACAAAATATGGCCTTCTTGCTATTAGAGGTAAAATTATTAACTGTTTGTCAAATAGTGAAGAAGATATTTTCCAGAATGAAGAAATTAAACTTCTTTTGAGCGCTATGAATATTACTCCTGGTAAATATGATTCTAAAAAACTAAGATATGGTAAAATTGGAATTTGTACCGATTCGGATTCAGACGGATACCACATTGGACTACTCATCATGAGCGCATTGGCCTACCTCGCTCCAGAATTTTTAAAGGAAGGTCGCTTATGTTGGCTGCGGTCTCCACTTTATATTATCACATCTGGAAAGAAAAGAAGTTATTTTTATAACGATGAAGAATATAATGCGGTAAAGAACACTGTAAAAGGTGCGGTCAAGCGTTGTAAAGGACTTGGTACTCTTGAACCAGAAGAAGCAAGAGAATCAATGTTTACTGATGAATTCCAAAGAATGGATACAATGGAATATACTCAGGAAGCAATGGAATTGCTTGAACAATTAATGGGTGAGTCTGTTGAGCCAAGAAGAGATTTCATCTTCAATAATGTTGATTTTAGTGAGGTAGCAGAATGAGTCAATTAGAACCTATTATTAAAAAATCATTTATTCAATATAGTGGTGCAGTTCTTCAAAGTCGAGCACTAGTTGATGTTCGGGACTGCTTGAAGCCCTCCGCCCGACAGATTTTCTATTCAATGTATCAGCATAAATTGACCCATGATAAAGCATTTAAGAAAACCAATAATGCTATTGGTCAAGCGATGGTTGATTTTTATATTCACGGCGATAGCTCTTGTGAAGGAGTTATTATGCGAGCGGGTCAGCCTTTTGCTATGCGGTATCCGCTTATTGATGTTGAAGGTAATGGTGGCTCGCTGATTAAGTCTGGTAACTGGGCGGCCCCCCGTTACACTTCTACTCGATTGAGTGCTGTATCTCAATGTTTATTTAATGATATTGATAAAGATACAATTTCAGAGTGGAGAGATAATTATGAGGACACACAGCAATACCCTGCGGTTCTCCCATCTAAAGGATTTTATAACTTGGTTAATGGCACGACCGGTATTGGTATCGGAATGGCATCTTCAATCCCGCAGTACAATCTTAGAGAAATTAATAAAGCTCTTGAGACTTTAATTAAAAATCCTAATTGTAGTTTTGATGAAATTTATTGTGCTCCTGATTTTGCAACTGGAGCTGTACTTATCAATGAGCCAGATGTTAAAGAATCTATGAAACGCGGAACTGGTTCCGCCTGCAAACTTCGTTCAATTATTGATTATGATATGAATGAACATTGTTTGGTTGTTAAAGAGATTCCATATGGCGTATATACGAATACAATTTGTGCTGAACTTGAAGCAATTGAGCAGAGTGAAGATAATCCTGGAATTGAGAGACACAATGATTTAACAGGTAAAGATGTTTTAATTAAGATTTACCTTGGTAAGTCAATCAATCCTGACAGAATTATTCGTTATTTGTATAAAAATACTTCATTACAATATTATGTAAGTATTAACTTTACAATGCTTGATAATGGTCGTTTCCCAAAAGTGTTTACTTGGAAAGAAATGCTTCAAGCTCATATTGACCATGAGAAAGAAATTTATAGACGCGGATTTGAATATGATTTAAATAAATATAAATTCCGTATTCATATTATTGATGGTTTATTTATTTGTTTAGCTCGAATTGAAGAAGTAGTTGAAACAATTAAAAAATCTCAATCGACAGCAGATGCGAAAGCAGCTTTGATTAAGAATTTTCTTTTGGATGCAGACCAAGCTAAAGCTGTTCTTGATATGAAACTAAGTCGAATTGCTAATCTTGAAATTAAAAAACTTCAAGATGAAAAAGAAGATTTGCTCAAAGAAGTTGCTCGTATTGAGAATATACTCAATACAGAAGAATTATTTAATAATGAAATTATTAATGGCTGGCGTGAAGTCGCTAAAAAGTATGGCGACGATAGAAGAACAGTTATTAGAACCATTAGTAGTGAAGCTAAAGAAGAAGTTCCTGATATTCAGCCTGAAGATTGTATTATTATCTTGACGGAAGGCGGAACTATCAAACGCGTTCCCTCTGCCAACTATAAACCTCAAAAAAGAAATGGTAAAGGGATTAAAACACAAGATGATATTACATCTATGATTATTCGCACAAATACTGTTGATTCACTTATGGTATTTAGCGATAAAGGCAAGATGTATAGACTTCCTGTTGATGATGTACCAGAAGGAACGAATAGCTCAAAAGGCATGAGCGTGAAAGCTCTTGTTGATATGGAAATGGATGAAAATCCAACTGTTATTTATTCTATTTATAGAGATACAGATGCAAAGTATGTATTCTTTGTAACAAAGAATGGTACGGTAAAAAAGACACCTCTTGAAGATTATGTTAAGACTCGTAAGAAAAGCGGATTGGCGGCAATCACTTTAGTTGAAGGCGATGAATTAGCTTCTGTATTTCTTATCAAAGAGGAACCAGTAATGCTGGTAACAGAACAGGGTCAAGTGATTCGGTTTAATTCTACTGATATTAATGCGGTAGGTAGAACAAGCATTGGCGTCCGCGGTATTACCCTCAATGATGGAGATAAAGTAGTGGCGGCTCTCGCTGCTAGAGACCCCAAGGACTCGTTAGCGTTATTCTCTGAACGCGGCCTCGGAAAAAAGATTCTTCCTAGTGAATCTGTAACACAGCGTCGTGGCGGCAAAGGTTTATGTTGTTATAAAACTACCGAGAGTTCTGGTAAAGTAGTTTGTGCTGCTATGGTTTCAGATGAAGATAATCTTCTTGTAGTTGGTAAAACTAAATCAATTTGTATTTCCGCAAAAGAACTTCCTGCATTGGGAAGAACATCTATTGGTAATCAGATTTTAAAAGACAATAATGTAATAGGAGTAAGTAAGATATAATGGATGATATTTGCTTATTTAATCATTTAGCTTTAAAAATATTTCTTTTAGAGTTATCTTCAAATCCAATTTATAATCCATATGTGAAATTTTTTAATTCTTATAAACCAATTTTAAATAGAGTAAAAGGAGATAATAAAAATGACGCGTGATGAATATTTTATGATATATGATAGGAACATTTTTTTCAAAGATATTTTTGAATTTATCAAATATCCTTTTCGTGTTTTTAAAAGGAGAAAATAATGAATAGTTATATTATTTCATCCAAAGAAATAGCTCAGAGCTTCTGCCAAACCCTGGCAGAAGCTACTGTAGCATATGACCGCGGCGAACCTATAATGTCTGATGAAGAATGGGATAATATGTATTTTGAAGTTAAGAAATGGATGGAAGAGCATCCAGGAGAACTTGAAGATACTTGTCTTGATAAAATTTATTTCAAAGAAGTAAGTAAACTTAATAAGGTAGAGCATAATCATCCAATGCTTTCCCTTGATAAAACAAAGGATTTAGAAGATATTAAAGCATTTTGTGGTGATAAAGAATGTATCGCTATGCTTAAAATGGATGGATTAACTTGTTCTCTTTTATATAAGGATGGTAGGCTAGTCAGAGCAGAAACACGCGGAAATGGTTATATTGGAGAAGATATTACTCACAATGCAAGAGTAATTAAAAGTATCCCCAAACGCATTGATTATAAGGGAGCTTTAGTTGTTGATGGTGAAGTAATTTGTAAATATGATGATTTTGAACCATTTGCTGCCCAATATAAAAATCCTCGTAATTTTGCTGCTGGCAGTGTTCGACTTCTTAATTCTGAGGAATCATATAGCCGCAATTTAACTTTTGTTGCTTGGGATTGTATCTGGGATAATAATGATTTTAATGATGAATGGTTAATGTGCGATTTAGAAAATTTAAAAAGTAATGGTTTTATAACTGTACCTTATTGTTGTTTGCCTTATCATTCATTGGAAGATACTATTAGTTTTTTAAAACAAGAAGCAAAAAAATTATTTTATCCAATAGATGGATTAGTATTTAAATATAATGATGGAGCCTATTATAATTCTCTTGGTAGTACTAGCCATCACCCTCTCGGAGCCAAGGCTTATAAATTCTATGACAAGACTTATGAGACTACACTTCGAAATATTGAATGGACAATGGGTAGAACAGGAGTTCTTACGCCAGTTGCTATCTTTGACCCCGTAGATACAGGAGATTCTATCGTAACTAGGGCAAATCTTCATAATATTAGTATTATGGAAGAACTATTAGGAGAACATCCTTATATTGGGCAAAAAATAGAAATAGCAATGCAAAATATGATTATTCCACAAGTCATTAAAGCCGATAAGGATTATTAATAGGCTTGGTCAAAAATAAATAATTTATTATATATAATTTTTATATATTTATGAAAAATAAATGTATAAAGGAGTTTTTATTATGAACACAAATTGTTTAATCTATTGTTATACTTATATTCCAACTCAAGAAAAATATATAGGGTATACTAATAATTTAGAAAAAAGAAAAAAAGAACATCTTAATGAATATAGAAGGAATTAGCGTTTTCATAACTTATTAAGAAAACATTATGAAGATTTTGTTATTGAAATTTTAGAAGATAATATTCCAGTTGAGCAAATCGAAGAAAAAGAAAAATTTTATATAAAAAAGTATAATACTTTTGAAGGGGTTGGATTTAATCTTACAGAAGGCGGAGATGGAGGTTTTACTTATTGTCAAAAATATTGGCAAGACAATCCAGATAAACTTTAGGAGCATATTAAAAAAATATAGCCTTTAGCAGTTGCTGCTGCTCAAGAATGGCGAAAAAATAATCCAGAACTAGAAGAAAAAAGACTTATAAATTTACATGAAAAATGTGCATAGTGGAGAGAAGAAAATCCAGAGGATTTTAAAAAAAATATAAAAATTGGGCAAGAAGCAGCTAAAGAATGGAGAAAAAATAATCCAGAACGATTTGAGGAAATAAGACAAAAAGCTACTGATGCTACTAAAAAGAAAGTTAAATTAATAAATACTGGAGAAGTTTTTGAAAGTGCTTCAGAAGCTGGCCGAAAATATAATATTCCTCAATCTAATATTAGTGCCTGTTGTAGAGGTGTAAGAAAATCGGCCGGAAAAGATAAAAAAAATAATAAATTAATATGGGAGTATATAAATAACGAATGTTAAAAGAAAAACAATTTTTATTAATTCCAAAAATATGTCCCTACTGTGGAGAAAAAACTATTATTCAACAAATAAATGAATCAAAAGTATTAGTATGCAGTAATGAAAATTGCAGTTCAAAGTTAATTAACAGACTAGACCATTTCTGCTCAAAAAAAGGACTAGATATTAAATGGCTATCTAAGGCCACTCTTGAGAAACTTATTGACTGGGGTTGGGTTTCACAGTTATCTGATATTTATAATTTACCTCTATATGCTCCAAAATGGAAGACAAAAGCAGGCTTCGGCCCAAAATCAGTAGATAATATACTTGCCGCCATTGAAGCATCTAGAGATTGTGAATTAGATAAATTTATTGCTGCTATTGGAATTCCGCTTATTGGAAATAATGTAGCTAAAGAAATTGTTAAATATGTAAAAACATATGATGAATTCCGCGATATGGTAACTGACCATTATCCTTTTTATAATTGGGATGGATTTGCCGAAGCAAAAAGTGATTCATTGTGGAATTTTAATTATTCAGAAGCTGATGAGGTATATCATTATCTAAGAATAAAAGAGCCACAGGTACCAGAAGATAATAATACCTTAGAAGGAAAAACCTTTGTAATCACTGGGCGGCTAACTTCTTACGCAAATAGGGATGCTCTGAAAAAAGTTATTGAAGAGCATGGGGGTAAAGTAGTTGGGTCTATTAGCGGCAACACTAGTTATTTAATTAACAATGATATTGAGAGTACAAGTACCAAGAATAAGGCAGCCAAAGACAAAGGTATTCCAATCATTTCAGAAGAACAATTCAACGCAATGATTTGATTTTTATAAAAATTTTTGCTACAATATAATTGTAAAAAGTAAGGAGAAAAATTTAAAGAATGAACAAAAAAGAATTAAAAGGTTTATCAAAAAAAATTGCTTTCCAAGAATTTAGACGCTCAAAAGCTACAACTTCTGAAGAAAGACAAGATGCTGAAAATAATATCATAAAATTAAGTAGTAGAATAAAATCAATGCGTGATATAGTTCTACTTGATAGCATGATATTAGAAGAGCTTGATAAACTTATGGAAGAACAAAATTCTTGACATTAAAAAAATTTTTTGATATAATTTTTACATAAGCTAAAGAAAAAGCTTTAAAAAATTGCTTTAATTAAAAAAATATAGAGACAAAGGAGAAATGTATTATGGCAATGAAAGAAAATAGCAAGAGAATTCTTAACTATCTAAAGGAGCATGACGGCGAGGATGTCACTGCAGCTGATGTGTCTGCGGCTCTTGGCATCGAGAAGAGAAGCGTTGATGGTAGCTTTACTTCCGCTATTCAGAAGAAAGGTCTGGGCGTTCGCGTTCCCGCAGAAGTGGAACTTGAGGATGGCACCCATAAGGGTGTAAAATTTTTGAAGCTGACTGATGAGGGTTTCAATTTTGATCCTGATGCTGAGGAAGCTCCCGCTGCTGAATAATTAAGAATCAGGGGGTAAGGCAACTTACCCCCTCTTATTTTTTAATTATAAGGAGGGAAATGTATGCCTTATATTATTGGAGGAATAATTGGAGCCTTAATCGCCGCTTTAATTGTATGGTTTATTTGTTGGAAAAAGCCAAAAGATGAAATTCAAATAAAAAATTGTTAGGTTGAAGCGGAGAATATTAAATTAGCTCAACGTAATTTAGAATTAAATAATTCTAAAACTATTATTGAAAATCAAATTAAAGAAGAAACTGAAAAACTTTATAATATTTATCAACAAATTGATGATGCTACATTTAAAGTTGATAACGTTAAAGAAGAAGCGGAACATGCGAAAGAAGAATTTTTAAAATCGAATTTAGCAATTGCTGAAAAAGAACTTGAAAGTCATTTAGAAAAAACTGGAGAAAAATATCGTCAAGCGGAAGATGAATATTTAAAAGAATATTTAAGTGTGATGGCAGAAATGACACACACCGCTGATGAAGATATTAAAAAGAAACAAGAAGAAAGTAAAACTATTGCCGCCAATATAGCAACTTTAAAAACTCAACTACAAGATATTGAAGAAGTTATTAATGCGGCAGTTGAAGCACATAAACTTGAGTCTGCCGAAAAATCCCGAATAGATTTTCATCGACTTATTATTCCAGAAGAAGATTTAGCTGAAATTCAAGTTTTACGCACAGTTCTTCCGAAAATACGTAATCCTCTTGCTCTCAATAAAGCAATATGGAAAGTATATTATGAAAAACCATATATGGATTTAATTGGTCGAACTATTGGTCCAAATAAAAAAACTGGTATTTATAAAATAACAAATATTAACAATGGTATGTCATATGTTGGACAAGCGGTTGATGTGGCTGAACGCTGGAAGCAACACATTAAACGAGGCATTGGTGCTGAAACCCCAACTAAAAATAAATTATATCCTGCTATGTTCAGTGAAGGAGTAGAAAATTTTACTTTTAAGCTATTGGCTGAATGCCCAAAAGAGCAGTTAAATGAAAAAGAAGATTTTTATCAAAATCTTTTTCATTGTAAGGATTATGGATATAGTATTAAGTGAGGTAATAAAATGATTAAAGTTTTTACTACAAATGAACGTGGTAATATTGAATTACCAAAAGATGAATTAGAACAGCTTTTAAGAGAAGCTTATGATGAAGGTGCAACAAAGTAGGGAGTAAGTATACGTCCATCTATTGATGAAGTTTCTAGCCCAATAACAATTAATCCTAGTCCATATATTACTTGGACCACTTCTACTCCAAACACTATTAATACAAGTGATTGGAATAAAATTACTAATATGGCAAATGCAACGAGTTACGAATCACATTTGACAGCAAACAATATGGAGGATAATTAATGGAACATTTAAAATTTGAAAATACAGAAGTTTTTAACTTCAATGGAGCATTTCGTGGAATGCGTAATCCAAAAAATTCTTGGCATTTAAGCGATAGCGTTTTTGGGTTAAGAAATTTTAATATACCCGAATTTGATGAAGTTAGTGGCATCGCAGAAGATTGGACTGTTCAAGATGGATATCAGCCCTAGGATGAATCTTTTGAAGAACATCTTTTGTATAGAGAAGAATGGTTAAAAGAAAATGGAACTTTAAAAATAAATCCAATTCAACAATTCGGTGAAGTTGCTTATATTGGGCCAAAAGATATGAATCTAGCTCAACGCCTTATTCGTGGCGGTCCAGAGCATCGTAAATTCTTGCGTCAAATTTTCGTAAGTGTAGATATTACGGCTCCATTGTATTGGTGGAAGGAAGCAGATACCTACAAAGTGGGGACCGTAGCTAACTCGACTTCTACAATGCACAAACTGGCCGAAACGCCAATTACACGAGATTGTTTTCTATTGGATAAAGTAAATGATGAACTAAATATGTGCGAAGATAATTTATTTGTATCTTTTGGTTCTTGTGTTGATGAACTTATTGATTTATGCGAAAAACTTCGTCAAAAATATAATAAAACAAAAGATATCCGCTACTGGCGAGCATTGATTCAATTGCTTCCTAACGCTTGGTGTCAAAAAAGGACGGTTACTATGAATTATGAAAATCTTTTAGCAATATGCTCAAAAAGCCAACGCCGCAACCATAAACTTCCAGAATGGAGAGAAGATTTTATTTGTTGGGCACGAGAATTACCTTATGCACAAGATTTAATTTTTCTTGATGAAATCATAGAGGATAAGAACAGTTGATTTTTTATAAAAAATATGTTATTATATATATGTAATAAGAAATGAAAAGAGGATATAAATTAATGTCTAATGAATTTTTAGATTTCGTAAATAAACTTATTGAAGCAAATCCGGAACTGGCAGAATCGTTGATGACAAATAATATCAAGAATTATTTGGCAATTCTTGCTACAGAAAAAGAAAAACCTGCTCTTACCGATAATGGAAAAGCAATTTTGAAATATCTTCAAAATCAAATTCCAGAAGGACCTTTTAAAAGTTCAGATGCGGCGACAGGTATGGGCGTTTCTGCTCGCGGAGTATCGGGAGCTTTAAGAAAGTTGGTTTCTGATGGTTTTTGTAATAAAACAGGAAAAGAACCTTGTATATACGAACTAACAGAAAAAGGCAGAAATTTTATTATTAACGATTAAAAAAGGAGAAATGAAAAATGAAAAAGCAGATTTTTAACAGAAACCATGTAGAAGGATATCTTTATCAGCATAAGCTGGAAAAGAAAGTAACTGGAGCTAATTCTAAGTCTCCGAATACTCCTTATATTACGGGTACAATTGAGTTGGCTACCGATGATGCTATGACTAATATTGTATCTATTCATTTTACTTATGTGACTGCTCTTACCAAGAGTGGAAGTGAGAATAGAACTTTTAAGACTTTGTCTAATATTATAGATGAAAATATTTGTTCTGTTATGAAGCATGGCAAGGACAAGGCTCAGAAGTTTGTTGTTGACACCGCAATGGATGTTAATGAGTTCTATGTAGATAGAGATGGCAAGGAAGAGCTTGTTAGTGCCATGAGAAACGAAGGCGGATTTATTAGTTCCGTAGATGCTCTTAATGAAGATGAAAAAGCTCGTGCAACCTTTGATAGTGATATTATTATCTATAAAGTGCAGCACTTTGATGCAGATGAAGAGAAGGAAACTCCTGAAAGAGCAATTGTTAATGGCTATGTGATGAATTTCCGCAATGATTTTCTTCCTGTTAAATATACGGTTTTGAATCCGAATGCAATTGCCTATTTTGAAGATTTGGATGCTTCCGAAAAGAATCCTGTATTTACTCGTGTTCGCGGCCAGCAAGTTTCTACTGTTACCGTAACTCGTAAGGAAGAAGAGGGTGCCTTTGGTGAGTCTTATGTCCGCGAATTTACAAACTCTCATAAGGATTTTGTAATTAATTGGGCAAAGAAAGACCCATATGAAATTGGAGAAGATTGCGATATTAGTGCTGCGGAAATTAAGAAAGGTCTTGCCGATAGAGAGACTAATCTTGCGACTAAGAAGAAAGAGCGTGCAGAATATCTTGCAAACAAGAATAATGCACCTAGTGCGTTTGCGAACAATGCTGCGGCCGCAGATGACGGCGAGTTTCACTTTTGATTAAAGGAGTAATGATATATGGCTATTAATCTACTTGACTTGCAGCCTCATAAGGTGAGTAAAGACCTTAGCGGATATATTACTTACATTTACGGAGCACCTAAAACTGGTAAAACCACCCTTGCTACTCAGATGCCATCAGCTTTGCTTTTGGCATTTGAGCGTGGATATAATGCGATTCCTGGAATTATTGCTCAGGATGTAAATACTTGGGGTGAAATGAAACAAGTATATCGTGAATTGAAAAAGCCCGAAGTTCAGGCTCTTTATAAAACAATTGTTATTGATACCGTTGATATTGCCGCAGACCTTTGTCAAAAATATATTTGTAATCAGCTTGGCATCGACAATATGGGCGATGGCGGCTGGGCAACAAATAGCTGGAGTAAATATAAGAAAGAATTTGAAGATGTATTTCGTGGACTAACGATGATGGGATATGCCGTAGTATTTATTTCTCATGAGAATGAATATACTGAAAAAGATACTACTGGTAAGGAAATTACAAAGATTCGTCCGGCCGCTCAGAAGTCTGCACTTGCGGTAATTGAAAATATGGCTGACCTTTATGGTTATGCAAAAACTTTTATCACAGACGAAGGCTCTAAAGTAAAATTGATGCTTCGTTCTTCTGATGGTCGTATTGCTTGCGGTTGCCGCTTTAAATACATTGAACCAGTTATTGATTTTAATTATGAGTCTCTTGCAAAAGCTCTTACTGATGCTATTGAAAAAGAAGCTGTAGCTTCTAATGGTAAATTCGTAACAGAAGAAAGAGAAGTTGGACCAGTTGCCATGACTTATGATTATGAAGCTTTGATGACTGAATTCCAGACTCTTATTACTCCGCTTATGGAAAAAGATAAGGCAAAATATGGTCCTTATATTACTCAGGCAATTGAAAAGTACCTTGGTAAAGGAAAGAAAATTTCCGAAACAACACCTGACCAAGCAGAACTTGTTTATCTGATTGTCACAGAGATTAAGGACGAAGTTGTAAATAAATAATCACCTTTTCTAAAATTAACCTGATGGAAACATCAGGTTGATTTTTTATAAAAAATATGATATAATATAAGTATAGAAAAGTGGTGAAAGAATTGGCAATTGTAACTTGTAAATATTGTGGTAAACAGTTTAATAGAGATATTCTTCCTTTTGTGCAAATCCCAGCTGGAACAAGATTTCGATATGCCCATAGTGATTGTTATAAAGATGCTTTTCAAAATGGGATTGAAAAAAATGAATATGAAATTGTTGACCCAAAAGATAATGTAATGTGTGCTTTTTGTAAAAAGCCAATTAAGAAAAGTTCTGCGGATTGTGTCGATATGGGCGGCGGCCGTTATATGCATACAGCTTGTGCCGAAAAAGATAAATTGCGTGAAAAAACGCCGCAAGAAAAACTTTATGAATTTTTAATGACTCAATGTCATTATGAATTTGTTCCGCCCAATATTCAAAAACAAATTCAAAAAATGATTGAACAAAATGGATATACTTATAGTGGAATTCATGGAACTTTACGATATTGGTATATTGTGAAAGGTGAACCAATCTATAAGGATAATCCAGTTGGTATTGTTCCTTACAAATATGAAGAAGCAAAAGAATTTTATAAGTTAAAACAATTATTAAAACAAAAAAATCAAGATTTATTGAATCAAACAACTGCAACCAAATATATTACAATTAAAAAGCCAATGATAGAAAAGAAAAAAAGTACTGCTTTTTCATTTTTAGACGAGGAGGGAGCTAATGAGTAATTATGTTGATACAACCGCTATAATGCAAGTAATTGGTTGTGTTTATAATACTCCTCAGCTATTGGATTATTCAGATAAATATAAAATAACCGATTATGATTTCCCAAATGAATTTCATAAAATTGTTTTTGGGTCTATATATAAATTACATGAGCTTGGGGCGGAAACTATAACTATTGAAAATATTATTGACTTTTTATCTACCCGCCCTAAAAGTGAAAGTGTATTTAGAAAAGAAAATGGAGCAGAATGGTTAACAAAAATATCTCAAACTGCTTCTCAAACTACATTTGATTATTATTATGGTCGAATGAAAAAAATGAGTTTGCTTCGGGCATATCAAGACCAAGTAGGACTTGATGTTTCTGATATATATGACCCTGATAATCTTATGGATGTAAAAAAACAACAAATTCAAGAAGAATTTTTAGACAATGCTTCTTTGCAAGATATAGTAAATAAAATAGATGAAAAAATTGATCGAGTAAAAATTACATATGGTGATGACGAAAATACTGAGCCGCGACAAGCTGGTGAAGGTATTATAGGACTACTAGAACGATTAAAAGAATTTCCAGAAGCTGGATTGCCGCTATATGGAAAATACATTAATACAGTTACAAGAGGAGCAAGACTTAAAAAGTTTTATCTTCGTTCTGCTCCTACTGGTATTGGTAAAACGCGGTCAATGATTGCTGATGCTTGTTATATCGGCTGCAATCGCATGTATGTGGATGGCGAAGGTTGGGTAGAAATTGGTAACGCTGAACCCGTTCTATATATTACTACAGAACAGGAGCTTGAAGAAATTCAAACTATGATGATTGCATTTTTATCCAATGTAAATGAAGAACATATTTTAGCAAGCACATATGATGGAGACGAAGAGGCTAGAGCATTTAAAGCAGCAGAGATTTTAACCAATAGTCCGATTTATATAAAAACGCTTCCAGACTTTTCTCTTCAAGATGTTGAAGATTGCATCAGACGCGGAATCCGCGACCATAATACTAGCTATGTGTTCAACCCGAAAAGGGTGTGGGACTGTGTAACACTTTTCCGGCTCATCACCGGGGTCATTAATAATAATGGCTAACGGGGAACCCTAAACTATTAAGCATGGGAATCCCGTGGGAAATTTTGGACGAAAGTAGTCAATTTAATTCTTTTATTTTTCATTTATTATAGAATGAAAAATAGGAGGTGCTTCTAATGGGAGCAATTTATTGTTATACAAATTTAATAAATGGTCATAAATATATAGGTCAAACTATTAATGACCATCGAATTAGGCGAAATTAGCATAAAAGCAATTATAAAAATCCAAAAAGTTCAGAATATAATTCAGTTATTCATTAGGCTTTTAGGAAATATGGATATGAAAATTTTAAATATGAAGTATTAATTGATAATATAAATACATTTGAAGAATTAAATGCTTTTGAAATTTATTATATTTCATTGTTTAATTGCTAGATACCGAATGGATATAATATTGAGCCAGGCGGGAAAAATTGTTCTAAACCTAAATCAGATGACCATAGTTATAAATTAATTTGGGGACAAGCTAAACTTTCAGAATCAGAAGTAATTGAATTGAGAAAAGCTTATTAGCGAAAAGAAAGTCCAACAAAAATTTATAATAAGTTTTATAAAGATAGACTTCATTATAATTCTTTTTTAAATATTTGGACTGGTAAACGCTATAGCAGAGTAATGCCAGAAGTTTTTGAAGCAGGTAGACATACTAAACTTAATGAAAAAATTGTTCATGAGATTAAAAAAGATCGTAAAGAACTAAAATTATCTTATCAAAAACTTGCAGATAAATATCATATATCAAAAAGTACAATTGCTGATATTTGTTCTGGCAGAACTTGGAAAAATGTCCAATAAACCTGTATCGACTAGCTGCGGAACGGCAGCGTAGGAGTGTTATTGATACACACTTCGAAAAGGTGTCCTGCGGTTACTAAATTTTTGTTAAAAAATATTAAAAAATTTGGTAATCCGCAGTAAGAGATAGTCAGCGCTTTAGGAAACTAAAGAATAACGTGTCATGATTATATTCATACAAGTTTAAAAATCTTGGAAGAAATTACACGGCGTTCCGGCGGCGTTAAATTGCGTGAAGATAATATTTTATTTATGTTATCTATTCGTTTAAAAGATTTATGTAATAAATATGGAGTGTTTATTGAATCTTCTACTCAGTTAAATGCGGATTATCAAGATTCAAAAACTCCAGACCAAAACTTATTGCGAGGAGCAAAAGCTATTGCAGATAAAATTGATGTTGGTTCAATTTTGCTTCCGGTAACAACAGAAGATATCGAGTCATTAGATTCAATACTTGCTGGCGGGATATATGAACAACCAACCTTAAAACTTTCAATATATAAAAATCGACGTGGTCGATATAAAGGAGTATATCTTTGGTGTAAAGCTAATTTAGGTACTTGCCGCATAGACCCAATATTCTGTACGACATATACTTATGAGTTTATTCCAATTGAAGATACAATAATTAAAGTTGATGAAACATCAGCATTTTAAAAAAGGAGAAAAAATTATGAATGGTACTAATGAAAATTTAAATATAAGAAAGATGTGGGATAATAGCCCGCTTTATGGCATAGAATTTGAATATCAGATGCCTAGAAGCTTGGCTCAAGGTCTTCTTGCCGCTGAGTCTAAAAAGGTAAATGACCCACAGAAATTTCTGGTTGATTACGTAAATCGTGAATTTGGCTTGAAAGGACATTGTACAAAAGTTGTAGTGAGTTAAATGGCATATGATAAAGTAGAAATTCGGCAAAGTTTAACAATTGATAATATTTTTGACCTCTTGGTTGAATGGGGAGGCGAACCTGAGTATACTGACTTCGGAATACTTTCCGCCACTATATGTCATAACGTCCCAGGAGAGGGAAGTCGAAAACTATACTACTATTCCAATAGCACATTATTTAAATGTTATACTGGCTGTGATGATACTTTTGATATTTTTGAATTAACTATTAAAGTAATGCGGATTCAGCATAATAAAGTTTTTGATTTAAATGATGCTGTACGATATATTGCATATCGGTTTGGAATTTTAAGTTTCAATTATGATGAAGGTAACACTTTAAGTCTTGAAGATTGGTCTTATTTAGAAAAGTATGATAGAGTAAAAGAAATTGCTAAAGACGCAGCTTTTAAAGGAAAAGTTGTATTAAAGGAATATGACGATGTTATTTTATCTCGATTAAATTATACTGTCAAAATTCTTCCTTGGCTTAAAGATAATATATCTCAAGAAGTGATTGAACAGGCAAGTATTGGTTTTTATCCTGGTGCAGACCAAATTACAATTCCGCATTTTGACGAAGATAACAGATTTATTGGATTACGTGGGCGAACCCTGTGTAAAACTGAAGCCGAGCGTTTCGGAAAATATCGTCCTGTAATAATCAATCAACTTCAATATTCACATCCTCTTGGTATGAATTTATATGGGTTGAATTGGTCAAAAACAAATATTGGTTTATTAAAAAAAGCATTAGTTTTTGAATCTGAAAAATCTTGTTTACAATATGCTTCATATTTTGGCTTTGAAAATAATATTTCTGTTGCATGCTGTGGTAGTAATATCTCAAGTTATCAAATGGAAATGTTAATGAGGGCTGGGGCAAATGAAGTTATTGTTGGTTTTGATAGACAATTTCAAGAGATAGGTGATGCCGAATTTCAACATTTAACTCAACATTTACAAAAAATTTATAGCAAATATAAAAATTATGTTAATATTTCGTTTATCTTTGATAAACATATGATAACGGGATATAAATCTTCACCAACAGATGAAGGTAAAGATAAATTTTTAAAATTATTTAATGAAAGGATTTATTTAAAATGAAGTATTAGCTAAGAAGTGATAGAAATAAATCTCTTTCCATTGTTGAACAAGTATTCATGAATCGCGGTTTTACTCAAGATGATATTCCTCATTATTTGAACACAACATGGGATGATGTAATCCCGCCCGCGACAATAGCTCGAATTCATGAGGGAGCCCAAATGCTAATTCGACATATTAAGAATAATGATTTAATTTTTGTTCAAGTCGATTCAGATTGCGATGGATATACAAGTGCAGCTTTATTAATTAATTATTTAAATCGCTTATTTCCATATCATACTCAATCGAATGTGATATATCGGGTTCAAGATGGAAAAGAACATGGATTATTCCTAGACAGGATTCCTGAAGGAGTAAAACTTGTAATTGCCCCCGATAGTAGCAGTAATGATTATCAAGAACATGAAATTTTATATAATAAAGGCATTGATGTATTAGTAATTGACCACCATAATGCTGAAAAAGTTTCTGAATATGCTTGCGTAATAAATAATCAACTTTGTGATTATCCTACTAAATCTTTATCAGGCGTAGGTATGGTTTATAAGTTTTGTAGTTATATTGATGATTTATTAAACACAGATATTGCAGATGATTATTTAGATTTAGTTGCTGTAGGGCTAGTAGCAGATATGATGGATTTAAGAGATTTTGAAACAAAATTTTTAATAAACGAAGGTATTTCTCATATTCGGAACCCTCATATAAAAGCTAGATGCACCAATAATGAATATAGCATTGGAAGTGAATTGACTCCTTTCGGTATTGCATTTTATGTTGCCCCTTTTGTTAATGCTGTAAACCGCTCTGGAACATTTGATGAAAAAATGTTAGTTTTTGAATCAATGCTTGAATTTAAAGCATATGACCAAATCCCCTCTACTAAGAGAGGATGTAAAGGGCAAATGGAAACCAGAGTAGAACAAGCAATTCGGACAAGCAATAATATTAAAAATCGTCAGCAAAAATCAGAAGAAGCTGGCGGGGCGATAATTGAAGGATTAATTCAAGAAAATAATCTTTTAGAAAATCGTTTATTAGTTATTGCTATTCCGCCCGATAAAGCCATTGATGTAAATCTTACGGGTCTTGTCGCAAACCAAATGGCGAATAAATATATGCGGCCAACGCTTATATTGAATGAAACAGTTCATGATGGTGAGATATGGTTAGAGGGGTCTGGTAGAAATTTTGCCAATTCACCTTTAACTAATTTCCGTAAATTTTTATTAGATACAAATCTTTTTGAGTACGCAGAAGGGCATAATAGTGCTTTTGGCTGCGGCATTAAGAAAATAAATTTACCAATTTTCTTAATGAATTCAAATGAGCAACTTGCCGACTTTGATTTTTCTATTAGTTATTTAATTGATTTTGAGTTTTATCGAAATGATAGTTTAAATTTACGAAATGCTGTTTTAGACATAGGCAGCTTGAAAAAACATTGGGGGCAAGGTATAGAAGAGCCTTTAATTCTTATAAAAAATATTAAAATTACTAAAGACAATATTATTTTATATCAAAAAGGCCCTACGTTAAAAATAACTCTCCCTGGGGACGAAGGGTTAGAGCTGATGAAATTTAGGTCCTCCGAGGATGAATATGATAGCTTATATACAGACTCGGGTTGTGTAACAATTAATGTTATTGGTACTTGTGATATAAATTCTTGGCATGGGAATTCAAAACCACAAATAACTATCAAAGATTATGAAATTATAGGGAAAGACGCTTATTATTTCTAATATTAACACAATTGAGGCCTAATAGAGATATTAGGAGGATGAATTAATATGAAAAATAAAATTATTAAAGCAGTTGCAATTATAGTGTTAAGCTTTGGATTTTTAGTTCCTTGTTTATCTATAACTCAAATTGTATCTGCTCCAACAGGCAATTGTACCTTAATTTCAGAAGAAACTGGCACTTTCTCTGAAATCGAAACTGAAGAGAAAACAACTGAAGTTACTACTATTGAAGTTCAAGAAACATCTACAAAAAAAGAAATTTTATTAACAACAATTAAAGAAACTACTTTCTCTTCAGAACTAAAAAGTAAAGAAGTTACAGTCACCGAGATGGCTACTGAAAAAACAACAACATCAACCACAGAACCTTAGACGGAAGTTGAATATACTGAACCTCCAGTTCAAGTTACAGAGCCGCCAGCTCAATCTACAACTAATAATTATATTGGAACAATGTATATAACTGGCTATACCGCTGAAGAAGGATTCCCTGAAGGTTCAGCCACTGCTTCTGGATATGGAGTTCGTTCTGGATATTGTGCATTAAATAATTCTTAGCGTAAATCTTTAGGTTTAAGTTATGGAGATAAAATTTATGTAGAAGGATTAGGTACTTATACAGTTATGGATTGCGGCTGCGGCTGGGGTGTTGTTGACATTTGGGTCTATTCAAATGCTGAGGCATATGCTATGACCGGATATTATGATGTTTACATAGTGCAATAATTGTTAAACAAAAATGGGGAAAGGTAGTAAAATACTTTTCTCTATTTTTAAAATATAATATATTGGAGGAAATTATGCCATTTAATGATATTAAAGATGCGTTTAGTGCATTAGCTTATGCAGGAGCTACTACTGCAGAAATTATAGGAGCAATGAATACAACTTTAAATCAATCTATAACACCAGTAGTGCAAGTGGAAGTTGAGACTACACACGGCCGAAGACGGTGGATAAAAAGTGAGTCTGGGAAATTTTTGACTCAAATGGAAGGCGAAATGCATTTAACATTTATAGGCGGCAATGCTATTTATAGATATTATGATATGCCTAAAGAATATGC
>Ga0256405_10004639_pt1 | contig 25307 bp, 21 predicted proteins | sample RumenRJG_02DNA_FD_189096 | JGI IMG/M metagenome (GOLD analysis project Ga0256405, IMG submission 189096) | Bovine rumen microbial communities from Lethbridge, Alberta, Canada - RJG_02 | ecosystem: Host-associated > Mammals > Digestive system > Stomach > Rumen | place: Canada: Alberta... | reverse complement strand
TTTGCCGATAATGAACAATAATCATTGTCGGTTTTTATTCGTTCTGTTTAAAGCCAGGATCATAGAAATTGCAAGCTCATCTGCTTCTTGCAAAAAAGGTGGAATTTACTCGTACAAAGTGGAAGTTACTTTTGCAATTGACAGAAAAACAGAGAGATGGAATATCCGTCCATTGATGAAAAGACGGTTTCCATCTCTCCGTATCATACATGTACATCCAGCCCTGGCGAGCCGTCCTTCCGTGCCGCAGCCCATCTCAAGCATTCGTCAGCGTCGCCGTTCAAAACGCGTTACAACAGATGTCCGCACTCCTTATCAAAGGAAAGCCATGCCGAGTCGCCCACGTCAAATACCTGCTTGTTAACCGGACAATTGTCATTGATCTTTACCAGTGTGTCGCCGACGCGAACGTGATAATACTGATAAGAACCCATGAAGCAGGACAGTTCCACCTTGCAGGGAATATCGCCCTTGCTCTCAATCCGGATCGCCTCCGGCCGCAGGACGATTTTCCCCGGGGTTCCCGGTTTTCTCTGTGTATCCGAGACAACCTTTACGGGATTTCCGTTCACATCAACGGTAATATCGCTGCCGCTGGCGGCAACCACCTTACACTCAAGGAAGTTGCACTCCCCGATAAAGTCCGCAACAAACTCATTAACCGGGTGATAATAGATCTCCTTCGGGCTTCCCTGCTGCTCAATCACGCCCTTGCGCATGATAATGATCCGGTCCGAGATGGACATGGCCTCGCTCTGATCATGCGTGACATAAATGGCCGTAATCCCCAGACGCTGCTGGATCCGGCGGATTTCGGTACGCATCTGTACGCGAAGCTTGGCATCCAGATTGGAGAGCGGTTCATCAAACAGGAGCACGCCCGGCTCCACCACCAGCGCCCTTGCCAGCGCGACGCGCTGCTGCTGACCGCCGGAAAGCTGGTTGGTCATGCGCAGTTCCATTCCGGAGAGCTCCACCAGACTCAGAATGTTTGAGACCCGTTTCTGAATTTCATCCGGGGACACTTTCCGCAGTTTGAGACCATATGCCACATTTTCAAAGACATTCATGTGCGGAAACAGCGCATAGCTCTGAAACACCATGGCTGTATCCCGCTTATTGGGCGTCAGTTCGTTAATGGCTTCATTGCCAAGGTAAATTTCTCCCTCATCAGGGCTTTCAAATCCGGCCACCATACGCAACGTCGTCGTTTTTCCGCAGCCGGAGGGACCCAGCAAGGTAATAAACTCCCCCGGCGCAATATCCAGACTGACATCCTTTACCGCGAAAAAATCCTCGTGCGTTTTTGGGTCCTGATAGATTTTTGATATATGATCCAGGCGAACGCCTTTCGGTTCCTTAGCCATCTTTCTTCTCCTTCAGCAGATACATGCAGCGCATCCCCCGGATGCCTTGTCCTGTATCCAATTTCTGACAAACCGCCCCAAGGGCAGGCTGCTTTCACCAAAACGCTCAGGCTTTTTTCCTGGCATACTTTCTCGCTTCCCGCTCTGCCAGACGCTGTGACTTGCTGGCGCCAAGGTAACGGGTCACCAGGTTCATGATCATGATTGCAGCATACGCCATGGCAATCAGCACGCTGGCATACGCGCAGGCTTCTCCGTACTTGCCTTTTTCCGCGAATTCATTGATCTTGCAGGTAATGAGCAGATACTGCGGCGTTACCAGCAGAATGACGGCAGAGATGGCCGTAATGGAGCGGACAAAGGAGGTCACCAGTCCGCTGAGGAAGGAATCCTTGATCAGCGGCAGGGTCACGGTCATGAACACACGTCCGCTTCCGGCACCCATATCATAGGCGGATTCCTCAATGGACTTGTCGATCTGCCGCAGTGCGGAAATGCCGCTTCTCGTGCCAACCGGCAGTGAACGGACCACAAAGACAATGATCAGGATGAGCCCGGTTCCATAGATCCCCTGCAGAATGCCCGTGCGGAACAGTCCGCCGGAAAATCCACGGATGTAACCAATGCCCAGAACCGTGCCGGGAACCGCCATGGCCAGCATGGAGACAAACTCGATGAACCCTTTCATCCGGAAGTTCTTTTTAACCACCAGATAAGAGATGATCATGGACAGAAGTGCCGTAATGGGGGCCGCAATGGCGGAGAGGACAAAGGAATCACGGAATGCTTTCAGTCCGTCATACTTGAGCAGATACTGATAATGCGTGAGAACCAGTGAATAATTCCGGCCCCAGAGTTTAAACAGCGAGCCGAAAAACACGGAGATGTACATCATCAGAACAAATATGGAGACCAGCGTACACAAAATGGTCAGCGGGATGCGGACGCTCCGGTCCGTAATCAGCATTCTGGCCCGGCTGGCCTTTCCAGTCAGGGTCTGCGCCGTCTTTGCTTCCAGGTAATACTTCTGTACCAGGAACAGCACCAGCGTCAAGCTGAGCAGAATGACCGCCATCGCCGAGGCACCGGCTTTATCATAGCTGCCGCCGGTTACCTGCAGATAAATCGTCGTGGCCAGTGTATCAAAGTCACCGCCGATCATCATGGGATTGGCAAAGTCCGCAACGGACTCGATGAACGTCACCAGGAACGCATTGCCAAGGCCGGGCAAAAGCAGCGGCAGGGTGACAGAGGTAAACACCTTCATCCGGGAGGCGCCCATGTCACGGCTTGCCTCCTCCAGGGACGGATCGATGTTTTTCAGCAGGCCGGTCAGCATCATATAGCAGACCGGGAAAAACGTCAGAATTTCGACGATCGCAATTCCATGCAGACCGTAAATGTTCGAATCATAGATTTTGAGCAGCGTCCGGGTAATCAGGCCGCTCCGTCCGAACAGCAGAATCATGGAAAGACTCAGCACAAAAGGCGGAGAAACCACCGGCAGCTGCGAAACGACAGAGAACAGTCCGCGGACAAAACGATTCCGGATATCGACATAGACATCCACATAGGCAAACAGAAGTCCCAGCAGTGTCGAGCCGATACCCACCAGGAATCCCAGAATCAGTGTGTTTGTAAACGCTTTCCGGAACCGGTTCATGCCCATTACGCGGCCGAATACTTCACCGGTCAGGCGGCTTGTGGTCACCGTTTCCCCCGCTTCGGTTGTCACCGTTTTCGTTTCATACACACTTTCGATAAGAAGCATGGAAAGAGGATACAGAATAAATAATGCCAGGAGAACCGTCAGGACACAGATCGTCACTACCAGAAGCGGATCACCAAAAAACTTTTTCCGGTCCAGCTGACGTGACTTGGATGTTGCCAAAGAAGAATCCCTCCCTCCTCAATTTTGGGCTTTTGCCGGAGCAGTTTCGCAAGGGGCCCGGATTTGATCCGCTGTCGCCTGCGAGCCGCCGTTTTGCTCATCTGCCGGAGCGGCTTTGCCCGAACCCGGACCTGAGCCTCTGTACCTGCGCAAGGCCCGCAGGTTTGAACTTGTTTGAAAAAAGGGATGGCTTTTGCCATCCCTCAGTTAATTCGGAGAGAATTGTCTGGATGGATTAACACAAATGAATCCGTTCCGCTTTACTCCGTCTTGAAACGATCGTCCTGTCCGACTGCGTTGAAGAAGTCCTCAACATATTTGGACGTGTTGGCCTTTGCATCCGCAAAGTCATAATCGATGACGTTCTCAGGATCAAGGCCTGCGTCAAGCGCCTGCTGCGGCTGGGTCGCATTGTCCAGTACCAGGAACTGATAGGACTCATTGTCCTTTGCAATGTTGACGCAGTCCGGGCTGAGGGCGAACTCAATCCACAGCTTGGCCGCGTTCTGATGCTTGGCATTCTTAAAGATCGCAGTGGAACCAACCTCATAAGAGGTGCCGCTGGCCGGAACGATCAGCGCGATGTTGTCATACCCTTCAAGGATCTGGGTAATTCCGTCATGCAGGAAGCCGATGCCGATGACGCACTCACCGACGCCAACCTTCTTGGAAGGACCGGAACCGGACTTGGTGTACTGCTGGATGTTCTTGTCGAGTTCAACGAAGTACTTCATCGCTTCGTCGTGACCCTTCATCTGAACCATCGTGTTGATGATCAGCTTTGCCGTACCAGCGGTAGACGGGTTGGAGCACCAGATCAGGCCCTTGTACTCGGGCTTGAGCAGATCATCCCAGTCCTTCGGCGCTTCGATCCCCAGACGGGAAAGTTCCTCGGTATTGGCCATGAATCCCAGGATGCCCTTATAAATGCCATACCAGTATCCATCCGGATCCCGGTAATTCTTGGAGGTCAGGTGAACCGCATTTTTTGCCTCATATGCCTCAAGCATTCCGGTAGAAGCCATCTCGGCATACGGATCATTCGTACCGCCAAACCAGACATCCGCGGAGGGATTTCCGTTTTCCTCGGTGATCTTGGCCTGAACCTCACCGGTGGAAAGACGCTGATAGCTGGTCTTGATGCCAAATTCCTCTTCAAACTTCTGGCACGCAGCAGAAAGGTATGCTTCCTCACAGGAGCCATAAACGATCAGTTCGCCGTCTTCCTTTGCTGCGGCCACCAGGTCCGCATCAAAATCTCCGACAGCTGCCATAGCCATTGCCGAGAGGCTCATGGCAAAAACGAGTGCCATTACGAGTGCTAACAGTTTTTTCATAAAAGAGACTCCTTTCGTTTATTTCGCGCCGGTACAGTCCTAAACACTTCCGAGACCCGTACCTTATGCGTCATGAATGTATTATAAATGCATCCCGGAATTTTGTCAACTATTATACAAAGTTCCAACCAATGGCGTCAACCTAACGTGTAACGAACGAATATCTCCGAACGTATTATGAAAACCGGCAGAATAATGTTCGTATTTGCTGATCGCTTCAGTTTCTTTATCGTAACCTTTTAATGATGCCTCCTTTGACATATTTCTCTTATCGGATTATAATATAGCATCATAATCTGGAGGAGAAACGAATGTCCATAGTACTTCAACATGATTCAAGGGCAAATGTCACTTACGCTTATCATAACACTGTAATATGGGACAAGGTCCAGAAGAAATCAAGCACTAGCCGAATTCTTATTGGCAAAGTAGATCCTGAAACAGGTGAAGTAGTCAAAACTTCAGGTAATCGACGCAAGAAGCAAATCGACGATAAGACGATTGATAGCGAAATAGCGGAGTTTAACAAAAAAGTCAGGGAGAAAAAGAATATGGAGGAGGCACTCCTCTCTGGAAACAGTCTGGAGATTATGCATCTGAAGGAAGAATTAGCCAGAATTCAGCATAAATACAAGCAAATCAGTCAAATAATGTTATCCGCTACCAGTCAAATCCGTCAGATATTTGAAGACAATACCCTTTAAAACGTCAAATACTGTGAATGTCCGTAATATGTGTGACACCTATCTGCCACAGCATACTTCTTTTTCGCTTATGCGCAGGTCATTTATCCTGATATGTAAGGGAAGGAGAATCATTATGCTTTTACCGGTTGAAAATTGCGCAGAGATCGCTACTATTTTTACTTCATTTGCAGCTTTGCTGTTAACCTCACATGTTGCGGAACTTGCAAGAAGGAAAAAGTCTGACTTTACCAGAAGCAAAGCAGGAAAGCTTCCTCTTAACAAGCTGCTTGTGTACATCATCTTCAGAAACTCAAAAGATACCAGTTCAGAGCTAAGCAAGTTCTTTTCATCTATTGGTGAAAACCGTAAGAAGCCATCACGGCAGGCAGCCAATAAACGGCTTCATCGGTTGAACTATAATGTTTGGCCCTATTTAAGCCAGGAATTTGCAAAACTGTTTTATGCCAGTAAAACACTTGTTCGAACGCTGAAGGGATATCTCGTTCTGGCAGGTGATTCTTCAGCTATTGAAATGCCATATTCTCCAGAAGCTGCTGCATTATTTGGATTCCACAAAAGCAACCACGTGAAGACGGCATCAGATTCAGCAAAGATTTTGGCCCGTTGTGGAGGACTATACGATGTTATAAACCACTTTTATGTGGACTACTGCATCAAACCTTTTGCCGATTCTGAGATTTCAATCTTAAAGGACCAGCTCAAAGCATTTGCCCCTGTCTTAGCACATCGAAAAGCGATCATTCTGGGCGATCGAGGTTACATTTCTTTGACCATAATGGCTCTGGCACAGAAGTTAGGATATAAATTTTGTATTCGGGCAAAAAGAAGCACGTACAAAGCGGAAGTAGCCCGTATGAATTCCGATGACGAGAACATTCAAATCAAACTTCAGCGTACTGTCTTCTCGCGAATTACAGACCCTGAAGCGCTTGCATATCTTGCAAATGCTACATATTTCACTGTTCGTGTTGTAAAAAACTACTGGACAAATCCCAAAACAGGCGCAAGAGAATTGACGATTTACTTTACAAACTTGTCGAAGGATGAGTTCAGTGCCAGCGAGATTATTTCGTTATATGAAAAAAGATGGTCAATTGAGCTGGCCTACAGAACATTAAAAGTCGTGCTGGAGCTGGAACGGCCTGTTTCTCTCGATCCCTATATTGCGGTTAACACAATTTACGGAAAGATTATGTATTACGATTTTTGTGCTATTTTCCGTGAACAGCTGGAAACTCTTCTTCCTGAAGACGATCAGAGAATCTCTAAAAAATCTGGAAAACAGAGAAAGAAGCATAAATACCCTCGGCAGATTTCTGCAAAGAACTTGGTTGAGCAACTTTATGCTGAGAATTTGGCCAAATGCCTTTTCCCTGACAATGACATACACGGCTTAATTCAAGATATTTGCATAGATCTCGAAACGATGCTGAACAAGCTTTCTGCTTCAATTAAAAAAGGAAGGCATTATACGCGTTGGGGTAAACGGGTAACTTCAAGTTATCGATATAAATTCTCTATCGATGGGCGAAATCATCCTAAAGTAGCACTTGTAAACGGAGCAATGCGAACAGTGAGGCCCTGAGCGAATGTTCGGTTTTACAACGCTTTTTTCTGTACTTTTCGTTAGGTTGACGCCATTGATACAAAGTTCCAACTATTCTTTCCGTTACCTGTACAAACGGGTAAATTCCTGTGTCAGCAACACAGCAGACTCCCCCTCATTTTCTGTGTTTTTCAATCCTACATTCGTGAGTTTTGGTATTTTCATTATAGCTGACACCAACAAGAAGGATTTCACCGCCATATTATTCCCGGTATAGGCAACGGTTTTAATCAGGTTCTCATCCAATGCCCCGTCTGCACGGGCTTCAGGTTAGGCCTCATAAATTTCATTCGTGATTCTGTTTCCGATGTATTCAATGACTTCCTTGGGCTCTGCTTTCCCCAGAATGTTGGTCATATCCAGATAAATCACATCGTACTGATTCAGATGCTTTCCATAAGAAGGATCCTCTGCTATCGAATATCCGGCAAACAATTCCTGCGAATCACACGTTTTATCATAATACGCACACAGCGTTTGGGCGGCATAGGATTTTCCAAATCTGCGCGGCCGGCTGATACAGGTAAGCTTTTGCTTGTTCCTATTGTACGATTGATTAAGCCGATCAGTCCCGTTTTGTCCACGTAATCCGATTTCACGATTTCCTCAAACCCGCTGTTTTCCGGGTTTAAAACCATTCCCATTCTCAAAGCCTCCGTTCTTTCACAATGGAAAGACCGAAAATTCGTCAAAAGACAGACACACTTAAAGTGTTCCCTCGTACACGATCTTCCCGCCGACATGAACCGGATGAACTCCCTGCTGCTTCTTCTTGTTAAAATTGAAACTCAGCATATAGCCGGTCGTCAGGTTCCAGTAATCCAGATATTCGCTCAGCTGTCTCTCGCCATCCGCATTATAGCGTGGTCCCCTCCAGATCTTCAGTTCGATAATGTACTGCTTTCCGAGGTAATCGACGATGACATCCGTTCTGCTCTGGTTACGGGTCTGCGCTTCGATATAGTAGTTTCCGGTTCCATTGATGATCGGTTTCAGATACAGCAGGAACTGCTCTCTCCCGTCTTTTTCACGGAATCGTTCCTCAAGCGGCCCATAGATTTGTGTATAGGTTTCGATAAACCGCTCCATGATCAGCCGCATATTCAGTTTTCCGTCCGAAACAAACAGATTCTTAGCCTGTTCTCCCTCTCGTGAAAAGGCATTGTTCCTCAGTTCTTCCTCTGAAAGGAAAAGATTGTAAAGTCTTGTTTCAAATATCCGGTTGGCGACTCTGACGGTATTGTGATCATTTCGGATCAGTCCGAACATTTGCATCAGCACAATATCCCTCTGGTCAGGATTCCATGTCAGCTTTGTTCCTTCCATCAGAATACTCCGGATGGCCGCTTTCAGTTCCGGACAATTGTTCAGATTCTTTGTCAGTGACTCAAACAGGGTATTATTTTCTTCCAGAATCAGTTTAACCGCTTCTTCCAGTCCCCTGACCGTCCACGTCTCACAAAGACTCATCGTTTTGCTGACCCGCTCATCCATCAGCTGGCAGAGCCGGCTCACCAGAAAGGGATATCCTTCTGTATATTCACGGAGCAATTTTGCCATTGCTGCCGTATCCATCCCGGTATGATGATCTGCTTCATACTCCCCCAGCATCCCCCGGATGCCGTTCTCAGAAAGACTCATATCAATTGTGAAATCTGCCGCGATGTTCCAGGGACTGTTTTCCTTATGTTCATCCTCAGGTCGTATCTTTGACTTTACATGCTTTACGTCCGTCACTCCGGCAAGAATAACCGACTGAAAAGCCGGTGTTCCATCTGTATCACGGCCGATATATCCATCCCGAAGCTGTGCCAGAAAATCAAGAAAAACCTGATTATTTGTTGCGCTGTCTACCTCATCAATGATAAGTACGATCGGTTGAACTGAACTGCTGCACCATCTGCGCACAATTCTCATCAAATCCTGAAGTTTATCCTTGCCTTCTTTATTTGAAGAAAGGTCGGTGAGCTGCCCTGCTATTTTCTCCGGAATACAAACCAGACCATATTCATGTTTATTAAGTATCAATTCTGCAAAGCCTTTGCAGAACTCTTCCTCTGTTTGAAAAGAAGCACTTCCAAGTCCCTGAAAATCGATACTTAAAACCAGATATTCCGTCGCGAGCGCTTTTCTGAGTGCCGTTAAAGTAGTCGTCTTCCCATATTGTCTTGCACGATTGATCGTAAAATACTTTCCGGCATCCACCATCTGCTTGATCGCTTTCACTCTTTCGGAGAGGTCAACCATATAATGCTTAGATGGAATACATACAGCCGTCGTATTAAATGATTTCACAGTTCATCTCTCCCTCACTTTATTTTCTGTACTTCTTTCGTAGAAACGTATGCACAACACCGCGGCACTGCTTTGCCAAAAAACAGGCTGATTCCTTTTTTCCGGTCTGATTCTCAGGTCAAACAGTCCCATTCAAGCTTTCGGAGGTCTCAACCCGTTGGGACCCGACGGCGGACAGATCCGCATGGCGGCCTTTACCGCAAATTTCTGGGCGATAAATGAGGCAATATACGAAACAACAAACATGATTCCGATGCTGCTGAAAATCGCACTGATCCAGACATTCATACGGGCAGGCTCCGGAATATTGGCATTCGGCAGAATATTGATGCCGGAGATGATCACGGTATTAAACGTATTGATGACCAGAGATGGAACCAGATTGGACACAAGTTCAAAGGGCAGTGTCCGCTCTCTGAGTGAAAAAGCAGAAGCCAGTCGATCTCCCAGCGGCTTGAGAGGGATCAGAAGGCCGAGCACAAGTGCAATCAGGAAACTGCAGAGGATATTCCGGATCAGTAACGGCGGCGAAAAAGGCTGCCTGTTCACCACAATTGCTGCGATAGCCATTACCACGCCCATGATCAGCGCCATAATGACCGTAACCACTCTTCCAAACTGCTTTCCGTTCTTCATTTATATACCTCTTTCTTTCTGCCCTTCAGCAGACGGTTATGATGGTCCTATTGTACCACAACTCAGGCAGAAAGCACAGACCGCTTCCTGACCGAATTCTGGTCTTTAGACAGCCTTTAGTCAGTCTTTTGGCACCGCGGCTCTTCCGGTACTCAATTCGTCAAATCGGCGCTGCGCGTCGATTTGACGTTTCCCGGGCATTTTTCAAAAACAAAACCGGCGCCCCAGGATCGGGCGCCGGTTAGGCAGTTTATTCAGTTGAACGGATTCCGGGGGAGAAAGCGATTATTTGAACGGATTCTCCGTCGGATACGGCAAGCTGGCCGGCTGATTGTACGCAATATCTTTCACGCCCATGAAGCGGAACACTTCAAAGAGTGCCTTGCCGACATGGGAGAAAGCAACGGCGCCATGATGCGGATACCGCTTTTCAATCAGCACATGACGATAGAACCGGCCCATTTCCGGAATGGCGAATACACCGATGCCGCCGAAGGAACGGGTCTTGACATCAAGGATCTCGCCCTCAGCGATATAGGCACGAAGCTGGCCCTCGCTATCGCACTGCAGGCGGTAGAACGTGATCGGGCTGGCGGCCAGATCGCCCTCAAGGGTACCACGGGTAAAGTCCGGATCGCTTCCTTCCGGCTCCAGCAGACGATGCTGAATCAGCTGATACTTGACAGCACGATCCGAGCACAGCTTGCATTCCGGCGTATTGCCGCAGTGGAAGCCCATGAACGTGTCGGTCAGGGAATAATTGTACTTGCCCTTGATATCCTCATCGTAAATGTACTTCGGCACGCTGTTGTTGATGTCCAGGAGCGTCACCGGATCCTGGGAGACGCACAGGCCGATATACTCACTGAGTGCACCGTAAATATCCACTTCACAGGAGACCGGGATCCCGCGGGAAACCAGACGGCTGTTCACATAGCAGGGCTCAAAACCAAACTGGCTGGGGAATGCCGGCCAGCACTTGTCGGCAAAGGCCACATACTTGCGGGCACCCTTATGCTTCTCTGCCCAGTCCAGCAGCGTCAGTTCAAATTGTGCCAGACGGACGCTCATATCGGGATAGTAGTTGCCCTCGCCCATCTCTTTGGCCATGTCCTCACAGACACCGGGAATACGCGGATCATTCTCATGCTCACGATAGGAAACCAGCAGATCCAGCTCACTGTTCTCCTCAATCTCGACGCCCAGCTCATACAGTCCCTTAATCGGGGCATTGCAGGCGAAGAAGTCCTGCGGACGGGGACCAAAGGTGATGATCTTGAGGCCCTGCAGACCGATAACCGCACGGGCAACCGGCACAAAGTCCGCAATCATGGCCGCCACATCCTCAGCGGTTCCCACCGGATATGCCGGAATATAGCCCTTGAGGTGACGCATGCCCAGGTTATAGGAGCAGTTCAGCATGCCGCAATAGGCATCGCCGCGGCCGTTGATCATGTCACCGTCGCCCTCGGCAGCCGCGACAAACATGCAGGGGCCTTCGAAGCGCTCGGCAATCAGGGTTTCCGGCGTTTCCGGACCAAAGTTGCCAAGGAAGACAACCAGCGCGTTGCAGCCCGCTGCCTTCACATCCTCAACCGCCTTGAGCATGTCCAGTTCATTTTCTACCGTGACCTGGCACTCATACAGTTCGCCGGTATAAGCCGCCTTAATGGCTTTGCGGCGCTTCTCAGAAAGCTGAATCGGGAAACAGTCGCGGGAAACCGCAATCAGTCCCAGTTTCACAACAGGAATGTTCGTAATCATTTGAATGGTTCTCCTTTCATCTATCCAGGCACTACCTTTTACAGATCGCCTGCAATATCAATGTTCTCGCCGGTCAGCACCGCCGCAGCCCCCTGCTTTGCCTCGCTGGAGTCGGGATGAGCCAGCAGCCACTTGTTTCTCGCCCAGAGCCAGGAATCCTCTCTGTTGGGGCCGGGTGCCGGACGGTAATCGGTATTGGTGTTGAGCGGGAGCGCCACCAGTACCTGAAATCCCTTGTCGCTGTGCACATGGCAGGGTGCATAATGAAGCGTCGTGGCATAGACCTCAACCAGCACGCCCGCAGGAACCCTGAACGCCACAACCTTTCCGGTATCCAGTTTTCCGTCCTCAATATCATCTATCCTGGCAAGCAGAAGGATAAAGTCCTCTGTTCCCAGATTGAATTCACTGTCACGGTGATACTCAAGACAGTTGAGTTTGGTGTTGTGCCCGTTGCAGTATCCCATCTGGAAGGGCATGCCGCCGAAGAACGCCTCTCCGGCTTCCTTTGCCCCGCTGGCATTTTGCAGGGCGGGTTCAAGCGCCACATACGTCGTATCCGCGGGAACCGGCGTTCCGGCCAGTGCCTGGAGGATGCCATCAAGCTGGTATCCCTCAACCACACGTCCATAGGCCTTGAAAAGCGGATCCGTTACAGCATGAATAACCATATTCTTACCTCCCTCACGATCAGTGCCCTGATCTTTCGGCATTGATTTCCCTGAATGAATTACAGCTTTGCCAGATCCCCGTAAACGCCGGCCAGTGCCGGATAAACGGATGTGTAAATCCGGTAATACGGTTCATAGGCCGCACTGTTTTCCGCAATGGGCATGGACGGATCTTTCTCGCGGATGATCTTTTCGCAGGCCGTCGGAATATCCTTATACAGGCCGACTGCCGTGCCGGCAAGAATCGCAGCGCCGGTCGCCGGTCCCTCTGCATTCTGCACCGTTTTCACCGGCATGCCGAACACATCCGCCATCATCTGCCGCCAGAACGGACTCTTTGCGCCGCCGCCGCAGGCCAGCATGGTTTCCGGCACCACATTCATGCCGCGCAGAATATCCAGGTTCTGACGCTGTGAATAAATGACACCCTCCATCACGGCGCGCAGGAGATCCCGGCGCGTATGCATGGCCGACAGGCCGACAAAAGCACCGCGAGCATCGCTGTCCAGGATCGGCGAACGCTCGCCCATCAGATAAGGAACAAACAGCAGACGATTGGCACCAATCGGGCTGAGTGCCGCTTCCTCATTCATGAGCACGTAGGGATCCGTTCCCATCAGCCGTCCCGTTACCATCTCATTGTCACAGAACGTATCTCTGTACCACTTCAGCGACAGTCCGGCAGCCAGTGTGCAGGACATCACGGTCCAGGCACCCGGAACCGCGCTGCAGAAGGTATGAACTCTGCCTTTCGGGTCAATCTGCACGCGGTCAGAATGGGCGAAAACCACGCCGCTTGTCCCGATCGTGGTAAAGGCCTTTCCCTGCACGGCAACACCAGTGCCCACTGCACCGGCCATATTATCCGCCGCGCCTGCTGCCACGGGCATTCCCTCTGCCAGGCCGGTCACCCTGGAGGCTTCGGCGCTGACATGTCCGGCCACATCCGCGCTTTCCGTCAGCGGCGGAACCAGTTCCGGTGCAATGTCCAGTGCCTCCAGAATCTCTTTTGACCAGGTACGCTTCGGTACATCCAGCAAATTCGTTCCGCTGGCATCGCTCATCTCTGAGTAGAATTCACCGGTCAGACGATACCTGACGTAATCCTTCGGCAGCAGAATATGGCAGGCTCTTGCCCAGATTTCCGGCTCATGCTTCTGTACCCAGAGGATCTTTCCGGCCGTGAAGCCGGTCAGCGCCGGATTGGCGGAAATCTGAATCAGCCTCTCCCGTCCGATCCGGCGGGTGATCTCATCACATTCCTCCTGTGTACGCCCGTCACACCAGAGAATGGACGGCCGCAAAACCTTCCCGTCCCTGTCCAGCAGAACCAGTCCGTGCATCTGTCCGGAAATGCCGAGTGAGGCAATCTCACTCCCCCGGATTCCGCTTTTCTCAATGACCTCACGAATCGTTTCAGCGCTGGCCTGCCACCATAAATCAGGATCCTGCTCAGCCCAGCCGTTTTTCGGCTGCATCAGCGGATACTCTCTGAGCGCAGAGGCAATCACTGTTCCTTGTTCATCAAACAGGACTGTCTTGGTTCCGGATGTTCCCAGGTCAACGCCCAGTAAATAGTTCATCGTCACTCCTCCGTTCCTCTGCTTCAAGTTGTTCACGGTATATGGAAGTTATGAAATACTGTTTCAAAACTAAAACATAGTATAGTTCATTCAAATACGAATGTCAATCTTTCCCGCGTGATTTTAGCCAAATCGCAATAAAAAAGCACCGGAGGCGCATCGCCTCCGGCATCTGTATTTCTTTATTGGGTTCATCCGGATCAGTGTCGGATGATGCCGCACCAGCATGGACCGATCAATACCCGCACCGTTCGCTCAGCCAGGTGTGGACCAGATGAATCCAGGCGGTGCAGGAAGGCTCAGCCCCCGACCCGTCCGTATGTACGGTCAGCTGATTGGCCAGAGACAGGCCGTGTTCACCCTTTGCAAAAATGTGAACCTCCGTCTCAATCCCCGCTGTCCGCAGTGCGCGGATAAACAGCAGCGTATTCTCCACCGGAACAGACGCATCCTGAAAGGTATGCCAGATAAAGACCGGCGGCATGCCCGACAGGTCCTGCTTTTCAAGTGACATTTCCTCCACTCTCTCCGCCTGTTCCGTTCCAAGCAGATTTTCAAAACTGCCCCGATGCGCATATTCCCCTCCGGTAATGACCGGATAACAGAGAATCAGGCCATCCGGGCGAATCGTTTCCGCGTCCCCGGGGTGCAGGCCTGCTGCCCTCAGGATTTCTTCTTTTCCTCCCATTACCCCAAGGCTGGCCGCCAGATGTCCGCCTGCAGAACAGCCAAGAACAAAGATCCGATCCGGCTGAATCTTCCATTCCTGCGCATGTTCCCGGAGGCACTTCATGCTCCTGACCAGTTCACACAGCGCTGCCGGAAAACGGACCGGTGCCACGGAATAGCGAAGAACTGCCGCATGATACCCCATGGCCAGAAATGAAAGGGCCAGCGGTTCCGCCTCACGGTCCGATGTATAGGCATACCCTCCGCCGGGACAGACGAGAATCATCGGGCGTTCCTGAATGGCAAGCGCCTCTGTTGGTTCCTGAAGGTACACCGTCAGTTTGACATTCGGCATCGACAGGTTTTCGATTGCCGGGTTGATTGTACGAATGATCATGTTATTCCTCCCTGTTTGTACGGTTGAATCATTTGACTAATTTTGCACAGGCACTGACCCCTCCTGGCTCAAATCCTCCGCCTGGATGTCCGTGCCTTTCCTCATTCACGCGAATAAAATCACAGCATAAGCGCATTTCTGCGATTGTCCGTTCATCAGGAACCTGTCCCTCATTTATCGCAAACAGTCCGTTCGCAGAAGCAAAGGGGATCCCCCGGAACATGTTACGCTCCGGCCGATCCGCTGTTTTCTTCATACAGCTCTCTGGGAACCGGTTCATCTGGCAGACAAAGACCGTGGTCTGTTTTCTCCCAGATTCTCTGCAGATATCAGTCATTTTTCTGCAGTCACAGACAACCACAGATGCATTTCCAAGTTTGGAACAGGACACCGCGCCGGTACACTCGAACGCTTCCTTGTAATTCGGATAGTAATCTGAAACGCATCTGTCCGATGCGGCCGTGAAATGCGTATAAAACGGAAGTGATTTCAGAATCTCTGACATCATAATACGGTGACTCTCTGGAAAAGTCAAACATGTTTACCTCTTCCCGCATGACAATTTGTAAGAATATTGGGCATTTTTAGTTCCTGTCATTGACTTTAAATGTTATTCGTGCTATGTTTCGCATATTCAGAGCCGAATGTTTTCATTATTAGCTTTCCCGGCTGCCCTTCCTCATTGTGCAAATTCTGCAGCAAAGGCGATTCTATACCTGATAAAAAACAATCGGGGACAGGCCGCCTGTTCCCGATGTGTGCCCGTCCGGAATGGTTGTTTCCAGATTCCTGCATGGGGTTGTTTCGGCAGAAAGGTTTTTTTGCGTAATCGAACAGCCCTGAGGCAAAGTGTCTGTTTATCCATCTGAGAGCTAAAATGAAGCTCAGACAAATGATGTGTAAGGAGGAGGACAAACATGCCATCGTTTCCCACGGATTCACCTGCAATGCTGAATGACCTTAAAGTTGCCAACCGGAAATCCGTTCTTCAGGTTTTTCGCACCGGGGATGTCTACGATGCCAGTGAGGTCTCCGCCCTGACCGGACTCAGCCGCCCTACCGTTATGAAATGCATTCACTACTTCCTGGAATCCGGCATCCTCGTCTCCCGCGGAAAAGGCAAGTCCACCAGTACCGGCGGAAAACGACCGGAACACTTTTCTCTGGACGAATCCAGGTACTACATTTGCCTGTCTCTCTGGCCACAGGAAACCCGCGTCCACCTTTATACCATCCGGCATGACCGGATAGCTTCCAGAAATTATACCGAGCCGCTCCCGGAAACAGCCGATGAGGCCGGACACCGGACAGCCGCCGTCGTCTCGGATCTGCTGGAAGAAATGCACATTGCCCCATCCTCTGTCGTGGCCGCCTCCGTTTCCGTTCCCGGAACGGTCGACCATGAGACCGGAACTCTTCTTTTCTCTTCCCACCGGCCGAATTGGGGAACACGCATTCACCTTCTGGATGATCTGCATGCCCTTCTCGGCGCCGAAACACCTCTGTTTATCGAAAACGCCGGCAAAATGTGTGCCCGTCCCTACCTGACCGACCCGGACGTCCGGTCCAAGCGGGTTCTGGTCCTGTTTACTACCTGGGGACTGTCCGGCTGTATGATTGAACGCGGCCATATTCTCAACGGGCGCAATTCCCTGATCGGGGAAATCGGTCATATGATCATCGACCCAAACGATCCCGAGCCCTGCGGCTGCGGAAGCTACGGCTGCTTTGAACGCCTGGTTTCCCGTTCCCGGGTCAACCGGATTCTTCATTCATTCAGCAGAACAGAAAGACAGGAGACGCTGACCATTCCGGAGGTCTTTGCCCGCAGCGCCGGCGGCGATCCCTCTGCCCGTCAGGCCCTTCATCTTCTCGCCGGCACATTTGCCTGCGCCCTTCGGAACATCTCCCTGAGTTTCGACCCGGATCTGGTCATTTTCCAGGGGGATTACGGCGCCGCCGATGCCCACTTTGAAACTGAGCTTCGGAATCAGATGGCTGATTTCCGTTATCTGCCTACCTCTCATCCCTTTGAAATCCGATTTGACCCCCGTCCCCTTCATGAAATGGATGCCGAGGGCAGCTTTTTCGCCCTTGATCACCTGTTCTTTGACCACGGGGACCACTACCAGTCCTGAATTTCGCCGTCCGGTTTCCGGACGGTTTTTTGCTGTTTTCCCTTCGACAGGCCCTGCTCCGAACAAAAATAACTGGAGGAGCTCCTCCAGTTATCATTTCCTTTTTCAGCCGGCTTCATTGGCAAATGCCCGCCCGGCCATGCTCATCGTTTCAGAGAAACCGGTCCGACACAATATCTCCGGTTTGTCAGGCCTGTGCCGCAGAGCAGCAGCGCCTAAAGCCCGAGGTGCTGTTGCATTATCTTACCTGAACAGCCGGATGCCCGGTAAGTGCATAAGTACGTTCATCCGGCTGGCCCAGTCCCGCAAACAGCTGTACCTGACCCTCTTCAATCCGTTTGCCGTCCTCATCCACCACCAGAAGATTCCGGCGGCTGACCGACACTGTTCCGGTCCATTTTTCCCTGGCCGGCACATGAATGCGGGCAAAGGCAACCAGTCTGGGATTACGCGGTGCCTGTACGCTTCCCTTGTTCTGCGCATAAATCTGCACGACCTCATCCGTCCCATGGTCACCTGTGTTTTCGGCACTGACACGGACCTGGAGACTGTCCTCATTTTCCCCTTCGCACACTGCGTCTGTCACGGAAACATCGCCATAGGTCAGGCCATACCCGAACGGGTAAAGCGGCTGCTCCTCGATATAGCGGTACGTTCTCCCTTTCATGCTGTAATCCGCAAAGTCCGGCATCGTTTCCAGCTGTCCGTTTCGATAGAAGGTGATCGGAAGCTTGCCGGAGGGAGAGCAGCGTCCCAGCAGAATATCAGCAATCGCCCGTCCTCCGCGGGCACCCGGATACCATCCCAGCAGAATCGCATCCGCCTTGTCCCCCGCGTCACCGAGATCAATGGAGCTCCCGGACATCAGGACAATGGTTGTGGGCTTGCCGACGGCAAGCACTGCCTCCATCAGCCTTCTCTGGGAGTCCGGCAGATACAGATCCCGTTTGTCTGCTGAACCGTAGGGATTGCTTGTATCCCCCTGTTCACCCTCCAGGGTTTCATCCAGACCTACCACAAGGATGACCACATCACTGTTTTCCGCAACCGTAACGGCTTCTGCCAGACGGTCATCCGGACAGGCTGACAGACCGTCCACCCGATCCTTGTACAGATGACAGCCCACCGAGCACAGAACGCGGACTTTCCCTTCAAGAGCATCCTGAAGCGCCGTCTGAACCGTGATGTAGCGTGACGAGGTTCCATGATAATTGCCGATCAGAGATCCGATGCTGTCCGCATTCGGCCCGATAACACCAACGGTCCCGAGACGGTCCGGCGAAAGCGGCAGCATGCCGTTATTTTTAAGCAGTACGCAGCTTTCCTGTGCCGCCCGCTCTGCTTTTGACAGATGCTCCGGACATTCCACAACCGTGTACTTTATCTGATCGTATTCCGAACCATCTCCCAGAATGCCCAGCATATACCGGACCGTAAACAGCCGTACCGCACTTTCGCGTACCGTTTCCTCATCCACCAGTCCAGCCCGGACTGCTGCCATCAGATTCTCATAGGAGCAGCCGCAGTTGAGATCACAGCCCGCATTGATCGCCATCGCCGCTGATTCTACCGCATTTTCCGTCACATGATGTCCCTCGTGGAAATCCCGGATCGCCCAACAATCCGACACAAAATGGCCTTTAAATCCCCATTTATTCCGAAGAAGATCCATAAGGGTTTCCGAGGCACAGCAGGGTTCACCGTTCGTGCGGTTATATGCACCCATCACAGCCTCTACCCCGGCCTCCCGGACCAGTTTTTCAAAAGCCGGCAGATAGGTCTCAGCCATATCTTTGGCGCTGGCCCTGGCATCAAACTCATGACGCAGATCCTCCGGTCCGGAATGCACGGCAAAATGCTTGGCACAGGCCGCCGCTTTCATCACATCGCCGGTTCCCTGCAGTCCACGCACATAGGCAGCGCCCATCTCGCCGGTCAGATACGGGTCCTCGCCAAACGTCTCCTGTCCTCTTCCCCAGCGGGGATCCCGGAAAATATTGATATTGGGTGACCAGAAGGTCAGTCCCTTGTAAATGTCTGTGTCCCCGTGACGCGAAGCCGCATTGTATTTGGCACGTCCCTCCGTTGCGGCCACGTCCCCGAGCTGCTCAATCAGGTCAGGGTCAAAGGTTGCCGCCATGCCAATGGCCTGAGGAAACATGGTCGCCATGCCTGCCCTGGCAACGCCATGAAGCGCTTCGTTCCACCAGTCATACGCCGGTATTCCCAGCCGTTCAATGGCCGGCGCTCTGAAAATCAGCTGTCCTGCCGCTTCCTCAAGCGTCATCTGCGCAACCAGACGTTCCGCCAGAATTCGTGCCTGTTCCCGTTTCATCTTTTCTTCCTCCCTGTTCAGTTTCAGTCTCTTCCGGACCTTCTGATTGATTTTCCTGTCCATTCACCGGCAAATCCCCGGCCGCCTCTTCGCTCTTTCCTGCTTCCCTCCGGCTCTGTGAATACAGATCCTGTACTGACAGGCGTCCGATTCTGCGCAGAAAACGCGTCATCGGCTTTTCCTCTTCCTTCATTTTTTCAAGTATCTCCTGACAGCTGTTCTGAAACAGGTCCTCTCCCGAAACCTCATAGTAACGAATCATCCGCATTTTAAACCGTCTGAACGTCACTTTTGAGAAGGGCAGCTTTTCATCCGTTGTCCGGTGCAGTGCATATTGAATGGCCATATCCGTCAGCATCCGCAGAAACAATTCATCTTCCGATATGCCCAGAAGCAGCTGCAGGATGCATGCCCCGACCAGCACGTTTGTCGGTGCGGCAGGCCTGCCCTGTGTACTGTAAAGCGGGTCAAACAACGACTCTTTAATCTTCGGATATACTCTGTCGCCAAACGACGCTGCCCAGCTGGTCTTAACCGCTTTCTGCACCCGCTCCCCCGCCAGGCTCACATGGTCTTCAAAGAAATTGAACTGCACATCATGCAGATTCTCCGGTCTGGCCATTGTTCCCCCTTTAACTCCTGTTTCGGCTATTAAAAATCCTGTCGTTCCTTCTTTGTTCCTGTGATTGTATTATATCGGCAGATACATCCAAATGCAATCCACAAAACACGCAACCCGTCAATCCCCTTCCCGAAATCCTGAGAACGAAAAAAGGCGATGCTCTGCATCGCCTTTGTATTATTTTGCATATTCCGTTGCACGTGTTTCACGAATGACATTGACCTTGATCTGTCCCGGATACTCCATCTCATTTTCAATGCGCTTGGCAATCTCACGAGCGAGTACCACTGTTCCGTCGTCATTGATATCCTCCGGTTTAACCATGATCCGGATTTCACGGCCGGACTGGATGGCAAAGGATTTCTCAACGCCCTGGAATTCAGAGGCAATGCTTTCCAGTTTTTCAAGACGCTTGATGTAATTCTCAATCGACTCGCGTCTTGCGCCCGGCCTGGCTGCGGAAATCGCATCCGCTGCCTGAACCAGAACGGCCTCAATTGTCTGGGGTTCCACATCATTGTGATGCGCTGCAATACAGTGAATCACCTCAGGCGACTCATGATACCGCTTGCACAGTTCAACGCCCAGTTCGACATGTGTGCCTTCCTGCTCATGGTCAACCGCTTTGCCAATATCATGCAGCAGACCTGCACGCTTGGCCAGCTGAACATCGGCGCCCAGCTCTGCAGCCATAAGACCTGCCAGATGACACACCTCGATCGAATGTTTCAGCACATTCTGCCCATAACTGGTTCTGTACCGCATTCTGCCCAGCAATTTCACCAGTTCCGGGTGAATTCCGTGCATATTGGTCTCAAAGATTGCCTGCTCACCGGTCTCACGGATTGTCGTCTCTACCTCACGGCGAGCCTTCTCCACCATTTCCTCAATGCGGGCAGGATGAATGCGGCCATCTGCAATCAACTTCTCAAGGGCCATTCTGGCGATCTCGCGCCGCACTGGATCAAAGGCGGAAACCACCACAGCCTCCGGTGTGTCATCAATGATCAGATCAACGCCTGTCGCCGTTTCCAGTGTCCGGATATTCCGGCCTTCACGTCCGATAATCCGGCCCTTCATATCCTCATTGGGCAGGCTGACAACGGAAACCGTTGTCTCCGCAACATGATCGGACGCACAGCGCTGAATTGCCAGTGCAATGATATTTCTGGCTTTCTTGTCAGCCTCCTCCCTGGCATTCTGCTCGATTTCCCGAACCATTACGCCGGCATCATGATAAGCTTCTTTCTGAACCCGCTCAACGATAAGCTCATGTGCCTCATAATGTGTCATCTGAGCCACCCGTTCAAGCTCTTCCTTAAGCTTGACCTCACGCTCACGGGTAATCTCCTCTGCCGCCTCAGCCGCAGCTTTCTGTCTGTCAAGATACTCATGCGCCTCGGCGGTAAGCTTTTCAAGATCCTCCTGCTTATGTTCGAGAGAACTTTCTCTCGCATCCAGCGCATCTGATTTCTTGTCGAGCTGTTCCTCACGCTGCGTCAGCCGACGTTCTGAACGCTGCACCTCTGACCGGCGGTCCCGGACCTCCCGGTCCAGTTCATTCTTCAGACGGATTACTTCTTCCTTCGCCTCAAGAATGCTTTCCTTCTTTTTCTCTTCTGCACGACGCTGCGCATCGTCCAGCAGATTTCTGGCATACTCCTCCGTACGCCCGATTTTTCTTTCCTGGATATTCTTGCGATAAATATAACCAGCACCGGCGCCTGCGCCAAGTGCTACTATAATTGCCAGAATAGCAAAAATAATCGGCACACCCTCACACTCCTTCCTCTTAAAAACTTTTATTTTCTTCAAGATTTGCACATAATGTGCCACGGTCGCGTGTGAAAGCGGTCGATTTCAGATATAATGCTCTGTTCTGCTGCAAAAAAAGACATTCGTCCTCTTCTGTAACATACAACTGGTTTTTTTTGAAAGGCAAGCACCCCCGGATACTCGTCCACTGACCACCTGTCATCCCTCAAAGACGCATAGCGCCCCCTTGCAGGGCGCAGTCGACCCTTTGGCACAACAGACCATTAATCCCTCATATTCAGTTTATTATAGAACGGAATAAATCCGTGAACAATCTGTCTGACTGAGATTCAACTCAAGCCTTCACTTTGACTGCACTCTATTTTAGACTGATCAGCACATAGTGTCAAGAAAAAGGTTCAATTATACATAAAAATTGTCAGTTTTTCATGAAGAACGCTCTTTTGCTGCAGAAACAATCTGTTTCACCAAATCTCCCAAAAGCACGTCCAAAAATGAACGGACAGGCATTTTTGTCTGGCAGCCTGACAGCTGTTTCAGGTCTTCTCTGCTGTCAGTATTCGGCTTCCGCCGGCTGCTTGAATAATTCACCATTTTTCATTATCCGAAAAATCGGAAGGGGATGTTTGATCACAGGGATTTTCCTGCACCTGATCTGCAAACAGATACAGCCATAACAGCCTCTTTTTTAATGCGATAACACCTGTCATTTCTGCGAATATGCACCTTCCCCGGGGACTTTGTATCCTGCATTCTTCATTTCCTGAACGAATTATTCCACAGACATATTCATCCGGCTGGCTGCATATCCTACCGGCATCATGCCATCCTGAACGTAAATAAACAGATTGTTCTTATCTCTTTCCTTATCTCTTTCCTTATCTCTTTCCTTATCTCTTTCCTTATCTCTTTCAGTCAAATCCGGCTTTAAAATCTCCAGCCAACTACGAGCCATATCATTATCCCTCCTGATTTTTTCCATTGTTTCCGGGTTTTTTGACTCAATCAAATCCAGAATGATGCGATAATGTTCCTTTTCTGACGTATCTGTGGCTTTTTCTGCACATTCCAGCAAATAGTAAATATCCTCTACATTCGCCCGATTATTATCCACAAGTGCCCGTTCGCCTGCATACTCACCTCCCATCAGTTCTGTCATAATCACGATCTACATCGGAAATTCTGTCATTCCTGTAACATGATAGATACCGCGGACCTCATCTGCCGTCAGCTGTCCGGCATCTTCCAGCTGCCTGAATAATTCCGGATTCTTCGATGCCCGAAATATAGAAATGGTAATTTGGTTTACCGGTCTTTCGTTCTCGTATTCAGCCAGTGCTGCATATAAGTGCGCATATCCAATTGCCTTATGAAGGACCCGCTGATTCAGCTGATCATGTGGATTTTTGTATTCGATGATATTGAATTTCCGGAATATCCTGTAGATTTCCTTCGGCAGATATGTTCCTTCTTCCTGAAGCCAGACTAAAAAATCAACCCTCGGAGGTGCAGCACCGAGTCGATGCGCCGTCTCAATTCGAGGCGTTCCGCCTATTGCATTTCTCGCATCCAGTCGCAAAAGTGCTTCAAACCCTGCATGCCAGTCACTCTGCGGCGTTGCAGTGAGCATTTTCAACAGTTCCAGGCATTCATCTATCTTTCCTCATCGGACAACTGCAAAACTTCTTCCTTTGTCATTCAATCACTTCCGTGCCAAGTTACTGTTGCTGTCTGAAATATGCATCTCCCCACGCGGAGAAGTCAAGTCCCCTCAATTCAGAAAGGCTGGCAATGGCCATATTGTATAGACCCGATTCGTCTTCACTGACTTGGTCCGGATCTCCCTGAAACAGAACAGGACCGATATGAATCGGTCCTGTTCGTGACAGTTTACTTATTGATCTCCGCGTAGAGGGCATTCCATTTATCCAGCAGTTCTGCCTTATGCTCAGTCAGCCACGGGACATCCCGCTCGACCCAATTGATCGTGTCATCCGCGGGCAGCCACTTGAGTTCATACTCTGCTTTCGGATTGGTGAAACGCAGGGTCTCAAGACGGTTGGCCAGTGCCGTCTGGCCCTCGGGGCTCATCAGGAAGTTGATCATGGCTTTTGCTGCTTCCGGATGCGGGCATCCTTCGATCATTGCGCAGCCCATGGAAGTAGCGGATGCACCATTTTCCGGATACTGAATACGGATATTGGTCGATCCAGACTTGAGCAGGGTATCTGCACCATCCTCATAGGTCAGGCCAACGACATACTCACCCGAATCAACGCTCTTGAAGCAGACAGAGGAAGAAGTGGAGATCACCAGACCATTTTCAAGAAGGCCGCGCAGAATCTTCCATGCTTCGTCGGAATCGTTTCCGTAAACGGCAAAGATGTTGCACAGATTGTTCCAGGCTGCAGAGGAAGAGTTTGGATCAGAAAGCACGATTCGGCCTTTAAGTGCCGGATTGAGCAGATCTTCATAGGTCTTAATGTCAAGACCCAGTTCTTTTTCGAGCTCAACATTGACACAGAAGCAGATGGTGCTCAGATGATCCTGATTGTAACGGCCGTTATGCGACTTGTATGCCGCCGGCAGATCTTCCTCATACGGTGAGGTGTACAGTGCAAAAATGTCATCGTTGGCAGAGCCGTCAGAGGGAGAAAGGCCGCCCCACTGGACATCGCCCTGCGGATTATCCTTTTCCGCACGTGCACGGGCTTCAAGTTCGCCGGCAGATCCATTCACAACTTCAACCTCAACGTCCGGATAGACCTCATTAAACGCCTCGATCAGGTTGTCAATGTCATTGTCCGTCATGGAACTGTACAGGACCAGAGGTCCTTTCACCTCTTCTGCCAGGGCTGCGCCCAGGCAAAGCAGCAGCATTGCTGCCAGAACCAGAGACAAAACCTTTTTCATTGAGAAAACCTCCTTATATATTTTTTACAGAGAAACCCTCTGTAATTTCCCCGGTTAAAGCTTGATATCCTCAGACTTGGTTACTGCCAGGTAAAGAATCAGGGAAAGTGTTGTCAGAGCCGTCAGGATGGCTGCAAATGCACAGGCAAGGCCGTCATTTCCTCTGGAGATGGCTGCATACGTCGACATTGTCAGGGTAATGGTTTTGTTATTGTAGAGAATAATGGCACTGGAAAGTTCTGTTACAATCGCCACCCAGCTCAGAATTGCGCCGCTCATGATGCCATTGGCCATCATAGGCGTCGTGACGGTGAAAAATGTCTTGAGCTTTCCTGCTCCAAGTGAAATTGACGCTTCTTCCGTGCTGATGGGGATGTTTTGCAGGGTAGCCGTCGCCGAGCGAATCGTGTACGGCATACGGCGAATGACCAGAGCGATAATCATGATGGCCATGGTTCCCGTCAGGGCAAAAGGCTTCTTTCCAAAAGCAATGACCAGGGCAATACCAATGATAGACCCGGGCATGATATAGGGCAGCATGGAAAGTGTATCAATCGTGTGATTCAGCACTTTCGGTCGGCGGACAACCAGATAGGCGAT
>Ga0256405_10004637_pt1 | contig 25327 bp, 19 predicted proteins | sample RumenRJG_02DNA_FD_189096 | JGI IMG/M metagenome (GOLD analysis project Ga0256405, IMG submission 189096) | Bovine rumen microbial communities from Lethbridge, Alberta, Canada - RJG_02 | ecosystem: Host-associated > Mammals > Digestive system > Stomach > Rumen | place: Canada: Alberta... | reverse complement strand
CTGATCAAACTCATAGGATACCATCTGTACTTCACGATCCTTGTAATCCTGTACCTTCATTACTACTGGTGTTGTTGCCATAATTCTTTTCCTTTCTTTACTTTAAATTGTTAATACTATACTTTTTAAAAATTCACTTCTTTTCTCTGTCGCGAGTCGATTTGTTGACTTTTGACATTGCAAAGATACGACGACTTTCGCCACGTTCCAAACTTTTTTCAATAAATAACTCACAGTTGTAGCGACACGAAAACAATTTTGCGACAGATTCAGAATACAACTTCAATTTCTGTCACAAAAAAGAATAATTTCTTTTGTTTTGCTCTCAACTTTTCGTATCTTTGCACTCAGATTCATAATATCAATAACCCAAAACCAGCATGATGAAGAAAATTCTATTCTTTGCAGTACTCTTGGCCGGTGCCCAGACGGCAGTAGCCGAACAAGTGACGATCCAGACTAAGAACACTACGATGGTTCTGAACGTGGACGAAGGACAGCAACCCCAGTATGTATATTATGGTGCCAAACTGAGCGACTATGACCTGACGCACTTGCAGACACCTCGCAGCGGCAGAATGGACGCCTACCCCGCCTATGGCATGAACTGTCCGGCAGAGGCCGCACTCGCCATGTGCCATACTGATGGTAACATGTCAACGGTCCTCATTGCAACAGGTGAGATAAAACAGGAAGGCCAAACCATCCGTATCCGTATGAAGGATCCTGTGTATCCCATTACTGTTGATCTCTGTTACAAGGCATTTGTTGAAGAGGATATGATTGAGACCTGGACGGAGATCCGGAATGATGAGACCAAGACCGTCACCCTGACACAGTTTGCTTCTATCAGTCTGCCCATCCGTCGCGGCAATGTGTGGATGTCGCATTTCTATGGTTCATGGGCTAATGAGGCTCGCCTTGTGGAGGAGCCTCTACTGCCTGGTGAGAAGGTCATCAAGAATAAAGACGGTACACGTAACTCGCATACTGACCATGCAGAGGTCATGTTCTCACTCGATGGCAAAGGTCAGGAGAATAAAGGCGACGTGATTGGCGCAGCCCTCTGCTATAGCGGCAATTTCCAGTTGAAGATTGATACCGACGATACCGAATATCACTATTTCTTTGCAGGTATCAACCCCGACAACTCCGAGTACCATCTAAAAAAGGGCGAGACCTTCGTGACGCCAAAGGTGGCACTGAGTTTCTCAAAGTGCGGACTGTCTGGCATCTCCCGCAATTTCCACAAGTGGGGGCGCAAATACATGCTGATACATGGCGACAAGGAGCGCAAGATCCTGTTGAACTCATGGGAGGGTGTCTATTTCGATATCAACCAAGAGGGGATGGACCAGATGATGGGCGACATTGCCTCGATGGGTGGGGAGCTTTTCGTGATGGACGACGGCTGGTTCGGCGACAAATATCCCCGTAAGGTTGACAACTCCTCCCTCGGCGACTGGGTGGTCGATAAGAATAAACTGCCTGAGGGCATTGAAGGACTGCTGCGCGATGCCAAGAAACATGGCATTAAGTTCGGCATCTGGATTGAGCCTGAGATGGCGAATACGGTCAGTGAACTTTATGAGGCCCATCCTGACTGGATTGTGAAGGCACCGAAGCGCGAGCCTGTGCTGGGGCGTGGTGGTACACAGGTGGTACTCGACATGTCGAATCCCAAGGTGCAGGACTTTGTCTTCTCGATTGTCGATAACCTCATGACAAAGTACCCGGAGATCGACTATATCAAGTGGGATGCCAACATGCCCATCCTGAATCATGGTTCGCAGTATCTGACGATGAACGACCAAAGCCACCTCAATATCGAGTATCATCGTGGTTTCCAAAAGACCTGTGAGCGCATCCGCGCCAAGTATCCTGACCTCACCATCCAGGCTTGTGCCTCTGGTGGCGGACGTGCCAACTGGGGCGTACTGCCTTACTTTGATGAATTCTGGGTATCAGACAACACCGATGCTCTCCAACGTATCTATATGCAGTGGGGTACCAGTTATTTCTTCCCCGCCATCGCGATGGCGTCACACATCTCTGCCACACCAAACCACACCGTCTATCGTACCACCTCACTGAAATATCGTATCGATGTGGCGATGAGCGGACGACTTGGTATGGAGATCCAGCCCAAGAATATGAGCGAAGCCGAGAAAGCGCTCTGTCGTCAAGCCATCAAGGAGTATAAGGAGATCCGTCCTGTGGTGCAGTTCGGTGATATCTACCGTTTGGTGTCTCCTTACGACAAGCAGGGCCTCGCCTCTATGATGTATGTGAACGAGCAGAAGACCAAGAGTGTGTTCTTCTGGTGGAAGACGGAATCGTTCCAGAACGAGCATCTGCCCCGTGTCAAAATGGCTGGTTTGGATGCTACTAAAATATATAAGGTACGCGAACTGAACCGCATCGACCTAAAACCAATGGATATCGAGGGTCAGACCTTCAGCGGGGCGTATCTGATGAATCACGGTCTGGAGATTCCTTATAACCTGAATCCAGAATGGTCACAGAAGAGCGACTGGAGCAGTCGTGTGCTGCTGCTTGAGGCAGAATAACTACAGGGCTTGATAATGCGACTCGTCAGCGAAAGCAAGTAGTTCTTTGTCACCTCGGCTGTCGCCATAGGCTGTGAGGTGATAGGTGTTGCGGTCAGGATAAAGGGCAAGAATACGGTTCACCTTTTCCTGACCGTAACAATTCTTGGTGAGGAAACGACCTGTGAGACAACCATCCTTGACTTCTATCTGTGTGCCTAATACCTTCACATGAGGGAAAAATGGCTGCACCCAGTTGTCGATGCTCGCACTCACGATGAGCACATCGGCTCCCTCTTCCTGTGCTTGTGCTATTAGTTGGAGTCCTTTGGGACGTAACAAGGAGCGGTTATCAGCAGCAAAACGCTGACAAAGGGAATCAAAGGCTTCCAGATCCATCCCCATAAAGAAATAGGAGAAGACCTTCTCTTTGGCCTTCCAGTTCGGATAAAGTCTCAGTTTCATCAGGACCAGCAGATGGGCATGACACAGGAATCCCCATACGAAGGCTGGTGTGCCTTTGGCATAGCGGATAAATGCCAACAGGGTATCACAGGTAGTCAGCGTCCCATCGAAATCGAAAGCATATACCTTTCTCATAGTTTTGGACTGGGCAACTGGTCAATGATCTTCTTCACAAGCCATGACAGGAACAGTGTTGCCACGATATAAAGCAACAGACCTGCATACAGATCGTCTTGAATATACGGACGTACAAACACCTTACGCACCAACGGATGGGTAACGAAGATGGCAGCAGAGATGGTACCCAACCAGACAAAAAGGTTAAGTACACGCTCCGGCATTAGTTTCACCAAGGGGATGGTCCCCCAAACGATGAGTGCAGGCACCCATAACCAGTTACCGAAACTTGAACTACACATAAAACAGAATGCAATAGCTAAAATAAGATTTACTGCCCAGGCTATTATCAGTGATGGACTTTTAGTAATTGTCCTGTCTTTAACCAGTCTAGGCTCGTATCGTGCCAGCACCAATCCCATACCGAATGGCAGCATGCCTCCAATGAAGTTATAACGCAAGCGCTCCAGTGTTACAGGATCGTTCTCAAAAGATAATTGGCCAATCCAACACAGCACAATGGCAGCCAGCATAACACCCCAATGGCGCCAACGATAGAATATCAGCCGATAGAGGATGTAGAGCTGAAGAGTAATGCTGAAATACCAGTATGGACCAGGCCAAACTACATGCGAAGGATCCTCGAACAGATTGGCAAACATTCCTAACATGCCAACCACCTCTATCCAAGTATAGCGATGTATGCCTGGGGTAATGGCATCGAGCATGATAAAGGCCACAAAGCCAACGATAAAGATACGGAACAGTTTCAGATAATTATAGCGTATAAAGCGCCATAAGCCAATCTCTGGCAGTTTACTCTGCTCGTACTTCTTAACCAGTCCGTAACCGCTTAAGAAGAGGAATACTGGCACACCATAATGGCCGAAGAACGACACCAGATGCATGGGTAGCAGTTCGTCAGGATTAAGGATGAGATGCCATAGTTCGTCAAACTTGAATTGTTGCCAGGTGTATTCGTTTTCTCGCACTATTCCCTTCAGCCAGTGGCAATAGTTGTGCAGCATGATGGCCAAAATGGCAACACCACGCATGGCAGAACACTCTTTTCTTGATAACAACTCCTTCATTTCTTCTTCAGTGTATTATAATCGGTTGTACCCTTCAGTATTCGAGGACGACTGGTATCGTACTCGGGTGCGATCACGTTGTACTCAGGACGGTAGGCTGGTGTGGATATACCGCCCAGATAAAGTAACAGATGGGGCAACACATCAGTCATCATCGGACGATCCTTGGCTTGCTGGATAGCCTGCCAGCCATAAGGATGGTTTTCGATATATTGCGGTGAGCCCCAGATCCAGAACGGAATCTCCATCTCATTGCGAGCCAAGCGGTAGTCGATGTTAGCGCCATGCATACGTCCATACATGAAAGGTGAACCGTCGAAGATCTCCTCACCATGATCAGGCATATAGATGACCACAGCATCCTTGTCGATAAAACGCTGGGTGATGGCATTCATGATAGAGTCGTTGTAACGCACGGAGTTATCGTAGTCGGAGAGGATATAGCGCTGCTTGACGGAAAGTTCCGGACGATTGGCATTCTGCGGCGTGAAGAAACGACGGGCTGGCTGTGGATAACGGGCTCTGTATTCCACATGCGAACCCATCAGATGCAGAATAATCAGGTTATGCTCATCTTTTGTCTTCAACTGATCATAGGCCTTCAGCACCCCATCATCGAATTGGTAAAGGCTGGTGTTACGGGTATCAAACTGTCGCTGACTCATCTCTGGATTATTCAGGAAGAAACCTCCGCTAAAGTCATAGACAGCCTCTTTGGCCTTCGACTGGAACTGATTGGTGATAAAGGTCACATGATAGCCTGCCTTACGGAACACCTCAGGGAAGAGCGGTGCATCACACCATTCACCACTGTCGCCAATCGCATGAAGTGACAGAACGTGCTTAAAGACAAAACTTGTGAGGTTCCACGGCGCCACCACATCTGTAAAGGGCACCAGACTGCCCTGCTCTGCCAGCTCCTTTTGGAAGGGGGTCGTGGGCTTATTATAACCATAAAGCTGGGAGTGGTGCTTATTGTAACTCTCGCCAATCACCAGTACGATATTGGGCACACGATAACTGCAACTATCTATCTGAATCTTCTCGCTTGCAGCCTCTAACTGTACCAACTGATGGGATGCCAGATGATTGGCAAAAGCACTGAATACCAATCGGTAGATGGGGACATAGAGATTGGCCTGATCCTTTCGGGTGAGTTCATGTTCCACCTGTCCGACTGTCTCATAGCTGAACATACGGTGCATCGCCACTTTATTTTCCCATGTCTGTGAGATAGAGGCATATAAGAAGCAGGCCACAACCAGACTTAAGATGGCTCTCAAGCCAGTTATAACGGCAGGATTGACCTTTGGCAGTATCATCTTCTGCCTGAGGTCTCCCAGCCAGCAACGGACAGCCGTCCAAAGGCTATGAATCAGGATCAGCAACAATACCCACCCTACCTGAGATTTGATAACCTCCCAAGAGAGATAACCCGTCAGGAACTCACCAGCCTCCTGGGGAGTCGTTTCGCCTACCAGCATCAGCATTGTTGGGGTGAGAGTTGATTCAAAGCGCTCATAGCAGTACATATCCACGATGGCCACACCATAGAAGAGCACATAGAGCAGTGCTTTGACAAAGATACGGATCTTTCGGGGAATCAATGTCAGCAGAACACAGACAACATAGATATCCAGAAATAGTTCAGGGACTGACAACTCATAGGGCTTTGCTCCTCGGTCGCGCAGATAATAGGGCATGATTTCGAGTTGGGTACAGAGATAACCCAGCACGAACATAAAGACAAAGAACGCACCGTTTTTCTCTATCGGCGCGAACAGCCCTCCCAGCCATTTACTGATATGTAGTCGCTTAAACATATAAACCTTCCTGCTTGATGAATGCTGCTACCGATGACGGTACCAGTTTCTGGATGCTACGTCTCTCACGGATACGTTGGCGAACCTCCGTGCTGCTGATGTCAAGCAGCTCAGCCTCCACCATCATGACAGATGCAGGCAAAGCCTTCTTCTGCTTTGTCTGTGCCTCGCGTCGCGGATAAACCACCAATTGATAGTTCTGAAGAATATCATCAGCATGATACCACTTGTCGAAGATGGCCCAGTTGTCACCCCCGATCATCAACACAAACTGACGGTCGGGATAATCACGGCTCAAAGCCTGAAGGGTATTCCATGTATAAGACGGCTTGGGCAGATGGATCTCATAGTCACTCGCCACAATGCCCGTCTCGTGCTCTAGAGCCAGACGGGCCATCTGCAGACGAACCTCATCACTGAGCAGATCTGCCTGTTGCTTCATCGGGTTCTGAGGCGACACCATCAGCCATACCTCATCAAGACCAGCTTTCTCTTTCAACTGTCTGGCTAAAGAGAGATGTCCGTTGTGGATGGGATTGAATGATCCGCCAAAGATACCCGTCTTGATCATCTTGATGTAAGATTAGTCTTTTGCCAAGAACTGCTGGATAGCTGACAAGGCATCAGCCTCAGCATATTCCAGGATATCGTTGACGACCACCTTATCGAACTTATCCGCAAAAGTAAGTTCAAACTCTGCCCTTGCGATACGCTGGTCAATCACATCTGGCGCATCGGTAGCACGAGCCTCCAGACGGCGGCGCAACTCATTGACCGAAGGCGGCTGGATGAAGATGCTCAACGCCTCATCACCATAGAACTTCTTGATATTCACGCCACCCTTTACATCAACGTCGAACACCACGTTCTGTCCTGCTTCCAACTGTTTCTCCACCTGAGACTTCAGCGTGCCGTAAAAACGGTCGGTATAGACTTCCTCATACTCCAAGAACTCATCATCCTCGATTCGTGTACGGAACTCCTCCGGGGTCAGGAAGAAATACTCCACCCCATTCTGTTCGGTACCTCTTGGTGCCCTTGACGTGCAGGAGATAGAAAATGCCAGATTCAACTCCTTATGCTCCTTCATCAGCCACGAGATGATCGTTGACTTCCCCGTACCGCTTGGAGCTGAGAATATGATTAGTTTGCCTCTCATATTACAATGCGTTCAATACTTGTTCCTTTATTTGCTCCAGCTCATCTTTCATCTTCACCACGATGTTCTGCATCTCGGCCTGATTCGACTTCGAACCGGTAGTGTTGATCTCACGACCCATCTCCTGGGCAATGAATCCAAGTTTCTTTCCCTGTCCGGCAGGCTCGTTCATCGTATCACGGAAATACTTCAGGTGGTTGGCCAGTCGCTGCTTCTCCTCACTGATATCAAGTTTCTCGATATAATAGATCAACTCCTGCTCCAAACGGTTCTTGTCGTATTCCACACCAGGAATCTGCTGCAGACCGTCGATGATACGTGCTTTGATCCTCTCTACACGACTCTTCTCGAAAGGTTCGATCTCTGCCAACAGACAGGCGATATTATCAATCTTCTCCGCAAACTTCTTCTGTAAGGCAGCGCCCTCCTGGGTACGGAAGTCAACCAAGTTCTTCAGCGCTTCCTTCACAGCCTCACGAACCACAAGCCACTCCTCTTCATCAAGAATCTCCGTCTCCGTCTTTGTCAGCACATCAGGCATCCGGAGAAGCGTGTAGAAACAATCCTCAGGCATAGGGATACCCGTCTTGTCAGAGATGGATTTCATCTGCTGGAAATAATTCTCTACCAATGCGGCATTGATAGGCGTGGCATCCACAGCCGTATCCTTCTCTATCCACACACTCATATCCACCTTACCGCGGATGACAGCCTCGGCAACCATCTGACGGATCTCCATCTCCTTTTCACGATAGAGAGGTGCAATACGGGTATTCAGATCAAGTTGCTTTGAGTTCAGCGACTTGACTTCTACGTTAATCTTCTTTTCCTTAAATGCTACGACAGCCTTGCCGTAGCCTGTCATTGACTGTATCATGAGCTTAATTACTATTATCTAACAACTATGCATACCTTTGGCGGTGCAAAGGTACAGCAGTATTTTGAACTGGGCAAATTTTTTGTATAAAAAATGGTCCGTTCACTTGGACGGACACGCTTTTTTCCTTATATTTGCAACCTGAAACTACAATTTTCAAAGCAAAAATAAGGAATATGAAGAAAAACTTATTACTATTCATGGTCGTCGGCTGTTCGATGACGCTTCAGGCTCAAAAGGCACCCGTGTTTGAGACATCTGCTAAGGACGAGATCACTGCAAACCGTTATCTGTCAGGAAGTAATTATCTGGATTATGACCGTCAGTTGACTACCAAGGCACTGACACCTGCCCCTAAGGGTTATGAACCCTATTACATGAGCCATTACGGACGGCATGGTTCCCGTTGGCTGATTTGGGAAGGCGAATACACCCTACCTATGAACACGCTGAAAGATGCCCGCATGGCTGGTAAATTGACACCTGTAGGCGAAGAGACGTTGAAGAAACTGGAGGCTTTCTTCCCCACCACCATCAAACGACTTGGCGACCTGACCACCGTCGGTGAGCGTCAACACCATGGGATCGGCAAACGCATGACTCAGAACTTCCCTGAGATTTTCAAACACAAGAACGTGAAGATTGATGCACGCAGCACGACAGTCTTCCGTTGTATCCTTTCGATGATCGCGGAATGTGAGGAGTTGGCAGCCGCAAACCCCACGGCACAGATCCATAATGATGTCAGTGAGAGTCTTCAGTATTACCTGAACCAGCCTTGGGAAGGTATCGTGAAACAGATGGGCAAAGGCACAGGCGACCAGGAGGAGAAGACCTACAAACAGAAATATACCCACCCGGAGCGACTGATAAAGGTACTCTTCAACGACGAGGCATGGGTGCGTGATAATGTGGCTGCCGGTGACTTTATGCGCCGTTTGTTTGACGTTGCCGCCAATATGCAAAGTCATGACACCGACATCGAGCTGTTGTCGCTTTTCACCGATGATGAGATCTACGACCAGTGGCGCATCCGAAATATCGGATGGTATCTGGACTATGGTCCATCCATGGTTTCTGGTCAGAAGATGCCGTTCAGTCAGCGAAACCTGTTGAAGAACATCATTGAGACCGCCGACACCATTACACAGACACAGGCCACCCTTCGCTTTGGCCATGAGGTTTGCGTGATGCCACTGGCCTGTCTGCTGGAACTTGACAACTGCGGAATGGCCGTGGAGAACCTGGATGAACTGGACAAATACTGGCGCAACTACCGCATCTTCCCGATGGGCTGTAACATCCAATTGGTATTCTACAAGCCCAAAAAAGGTCAGGGCGACATCCTCGTGAAGGCCCTGTTAAATGAACGGGAGACCTACATGCCTGCCCAAACCGACAAATGGCCCTACTACAAATGGCAGGACCTGCGTCAGTATTATCTGGACAAACTGGCTAAGTTTGACGCAGAGAACGCAAAGACTAATTGATCTTTGAGGTCATCGCACTGCGAACCCCCTTATACTCTCTCAGGTACGCCTTGGCTGATCCGAAACTCAGGAACATGTCGAGGCGTACTGGTATATGGTTCTGATCGTCGGTGATATAGAAACGGATCAGTTCGTGGCTCTTGTTGCCGTCACGCTCATAGAACGAGAAGACAAGACAGCGGAACTTCTCTTTTGAACCATTCATCTTGAAGTTCTCCTTACCCCGGAACTCCAGCCAGGAATTTGTCAGGCTACGAGCATCACTGATAGGCATGGGGATGATGTCACCCTTTTTAAACTTAGAGCAATCAAAGTTACGGGCACGGAGGAAGATCGACATCATATCGTAGATACAGGCATTATACTCTGAGGTCTTCCAATGCTGTTCACCGTCGGCATCAATGCGATGCTTCTTCAGTTTGCTGTAACCACGCGGATAACTGTACCATATCTCATCCACATAGTATCGGCTACCTTCACGGGCTCCCTTGCGGAAGTAAAGCGGTGCGAGATTCTTATCACAATAGGACAGCAGTGTGTCACGCATCATGAAATATTTGTCGAGTTTGGGATTGCCACGCGTAATCAGATAAGACTTCCAGGCTTCCTGACCATCGAACTTCGAGAGTCGGGTATCCATCTCGGCTGAGCCAACCTTCATCCAGATGAACTTCCAATTAAAATATAGGTCGTAAGAAAGTAACTCACCAGACTTAAAAGCCGTATTCTCAATACCACACTGGGCTGCTGCAGTCATGGACAGTCCACAACACAGGCAGATGATTGCAAATATCTTCTTCATTCTCATTCCTTATTCAACCTAATTAATATTTTTCTTAATATATTCGATGCCGAGTTCGCGGGCTCGGTCTGCATTACGATTCTTCAACTTCTTCTCACCGTCGGCCTTTTGTTTGGTGATAGCATGTGGCTTCTGCTGATAGCGAGGCACTGCCGTGAGGTTCCATTGCTGGGTGACATCCCATTTCTCCTTACATTCTATCTCGCGGGGATAGTAATAGACGGGCTCCGCCTGACGATCCTCATCATAGTCGCCGGTATCCCAAATACCATTGCCATTCACATCGACAAAGGCACTGAGATAGTACTTTTCAGGATTAACGTGTTCAAAAAGGGCCACCCCATTCTTGGCAACCACTTCCTTCACGACACCATCGTTCTTATTAAGCAGTCTGACGCGCAAAGGCAGGGAGTCAGCCACTCCACTTACCTTAATGGTCAGCGTACTGTATTCATCGAGACTCTTGACCTTGAGACCTTGTTTATGGGGATGGGAGACTAGTCCATAGATATCCGTAAAGGCTGCAGAGTCGATCTCCAGACTGTATTCCGTATCAGGGCGCCAGTCTGCCACGATCCGATAGAAACGAAGTCTATGGGGTATCGGCTGGAAAGTAAAAGGTGCCTCATACCAAGCTGAGTCGATCATCGAATAGAGATGGACCGCTGCCGTATCCACATGTTGCAGTGGTGTGGGCATCTCGATCTCGATCTTCGTATCGGGATCCATCTGCTGAGGAACCTTGAAGGTCGGCTTCAAGGGCTTCGGAGGGAAAATAGAGTCATAGGCCTCTTCACGTTTCTTCTTCCGATCCTGTGCCTTCTGCCATTTCTCTATCTCCTTGGCCAGTTCCCGCTGACGCTTGGCATAAGGTGTCTTTGCCAATGCATCGAGGGTATCGGTCTGACTGACGAGGTTACCAAGTGAATCCGTCATCATATAGGTCACCTCCATGCGCAGGGTGTCCTGATTGATCAGGGTTGTATCGCGCAACCAGTAGTGAATGGTGTCCTGTTGTTCCCTGGTCTCGATGACAAAGGCACTGTCAGCATCAAAGTTCAGGCCCTTAATGACAGGCAGATCAGGATGGCCATAAGTGAAGAACATACTGATCTTCTCGGCATCCTTACGTTCCGTTTTCAATAGAAAACGGTCTGTCTGGACAGGCGTAAAGGCCAACAGTGTAATGTCATCGGGCAGGAAATGCGTATAAGGCGTCTGTTTCAGGGCATCGATATGCAGAGAGTCACGCCAGATCGTATCTATTCGTACATCGGGTTTCGACGACGGTGTATAAATCTCATGGTTAAAGCCGATCATCTCACTCCTCTGACTCAGACGGAAGTCTCCATCGGCGTCCTTCAGCGCATAGGAGCGGTAGGTACCAGGGGCCACACCCTTAATGACAAAACGGCCTCGGCTGTCAGTACGTGACACACGGAGCATCGGCTTGGTCTTGAAGGCAGAATCAGCCAGATCACTGTAGAGACCTACGAGAATGCCTTTCACTGGTTCCAGGTTACTGGCATCGAGCACATAGCCCGATACTTCCATCGTGTCAATCTGGTCGCCTGTAGAGAAACTGTAAGTATAGTTCCCCAACGGATTACCCTCGTTGTTATCACTGATGGCATCACTGAAGTCAATGGTATAGGTGGTATTTGCCTTGAGGGAGTCCTGCAGTTCCACCACAATACGTTTGCCTGCCTCTTTGATCTCCGGCACCTCCAACTGCGGCGGTGAGACGATCACCTTATTGGTGGCATCCTCTAGTTTGATATATTCATTGAAGTAGATCGTAATCTTCTTGGCAGAGACATTCGTTGACTGGTCCGCGGGATGACTGCCGATGACAACGGGTGGGTCATCGTCATACCATCCGCCATCAGGATGTCCCATACGTGCGCATCCAATAACGACGCAGGCCATACAGAAGATATAGAGCAGCTTCCTCATTGATTCAGTTTTAATAATTGTTCGATGATGTCACGCGAATTGCTCAGACGGGGCACCTTATGCTGTCCACCCAGTTTGCCACGCTGTTTCAGCCAGTCGTTGAAGAGGTTCTGGCGGGCTTCCACAATCTCCAGATGCTGGAGTGTGATGTTCTTATAGCGCTTGGCCTCATAGTCACTGTTGATCTCCTGCAGACGCTTGTCGAGTAGGTCGGCAAACTGCTGCAGATCCTGCGGACGCTTGGCAAACTCGATGAGCCACTGGTGACGGCACTTGGCGTTGGCATCCATAAAGACAGGCGCCGCTGTATATTCAGACACCTCAGCCCCCGTCTGCTCACAGGCATAGGCCAGGCCCTGCTCCGCATTGTCCACAATCAGCTCCTCGCCAAAGGCATTGATGAAATGCTTCGTACGACCAGAAATAATAAACTTATAGGGATTGGTGGAGGTGAACTGCACGGTGTCGCCGATCTCATAGCGCCAAAGACCGCACGAGGTAGAGATGACCATTGCATAGTTCTTACCCGTCTCCACACCCCAGAGTGGCACAGGATCTCCCCCGTCCATAGGGATAAACTCATAGAACACCCCGTAGTCGAGCATCAGCAGCATCGCTTTATCAGCAGGATCATCCTGAATACCGAAGAAACCCTCACTGGCATTATAGGTTTCCATATAATGCATGTTGGGCGAGGTAATGAGTTGCTCATACTGTTTACGGTAAGGCGTAAAGGCCACACCGCCGTGGAAGAACACCTCGATATTGGGCCACACTTCCTCCAGATGCGTCTTACCCGTCAGTTCCATCATACAGGTCAATACGGAGAGCATCCATGAGGGTACGCCAGAGATATTCGTCACATTCTTCGTCATCGCCTCTCGGGCAATCTTCTCACGCTTGATCTCAAAATCACTCAGCAGTGCGGTCTGCTTTTTCGGCACACGCACCAGATTCACTAAGGGATTGATATTCTCGATGAGGATGGCCGAAAGATCACCCACCAGTGAATCCGGCAGGTTGTAGTTGGGCGCATGGCTGCCTCCGAGAATAAGGCCCTTGCCATCAAACATGCGAGATTTGGGATTGTTCCTCAGGTAAAGTGCTACGGAGTCACGGCCTCCGGCATAGTGGATCTTCTGCAGACCCTCATTGCTGACGGGGATGAATTTCGACTTGTCGTTGGTCGTACCCGATGACTTGGCATACCACTTCACCCGTCCAGGCCAGAGGATATCTGCCTCGCCCTGACGCATACGGTCGATATCGCCCTTCAGTTCCTCATAGGTATTTACAGGAACATTAGCGATGAAATCATCATAGCCCTTGATACCGTTGAAGGCATGGTTACGCCCGTATTCCGTGTCCTTGGCAGAATTTACCAAGTGTTCAAGCACGGCCCGCTGCAATGCCTCTCCCCCATTCTGATGCTTCTCCAAAGCACGCTGACGAGGTACGAATACTTTTCCTATAATCTGAGTCAGACTCATTATTGATTGCGCAATTTTGACTGCAAAAATACGCAATTCCCCCGTAACAGCGGAATAATTTACGTTTTTTTTATATTTTATTCCTCCGAGAAGGCTGCAGCTTCGGCTTCGGCGATGATTTCCTCACGCGTCTTCTCCCTGGGTTTGGCAGAGATGTCGGAGAGATCAAAGTCCTCATCGCTATCTGTTGTCTGTTGGCGATCAGGCACCTGTTCATCGACCAGCTCCCGAGGTTGTTCGATGATGAAGTCCTGCTCCTGTTCCGTATCAGGCACAGCCATGGCAGGCTCTTCCTCCATCTTCGTGCGGTTGGTCTTGGCAGCAAAGACGGCATCCACAAACTGGGGCTCCCGCTTCAGGCGCTGGAGTGTCTCCTTGGCAGCCTGCTGCTGTGCCTCTTTCTTGGAATAACCTGTGCCCTGCTCACCTTCCACGCCCTCAAGTAATACCTGGAAACTGAAGATCGGATTACCGCTGTCGTCTTTCTTCTGCTTCAGCATCTGGAACTCCATACGTACACGATTCTTCTGAGACCACTCCAACAACTTCGACTTGAAGTTGACCTCCTTGAAAGCCACCTTGTCGATGTTGATATACTTACCCAGTATCCGATGTTCCCAGAACCACATGCAGGCATCATAGCCACGATCCAGATAGATGGCGCCTACGAGTGCCTCGAAGGCATTACCCTCGACATAACTGTTGTGGGAAGTGGAGTGACCCGCAGAAAGCAGCAGCCCTCCCAACCCCATCTCACTGGCAACCTTGCCCAGCGTATCACGCGACACCAGTTTGGAACGCGTGTTGGTCAGGAACCCTTCGCGCTTACCATCGTACTGGCGAAAAACTACATCGCCCACCACGGCATCGAGTATGGCATCACCCAAGAACTCCAGTCGCTCATTGTTCAGCGGCTTGCCCTTGTCATTGCGCTTGCGGATGCTCTTGTGCATCAGCGCCTGCTTGTAATACTCGATGTTGTGGGGATAGAACCCAAGGATAGCGTAAAGGGCAGAAAAAAGCTCCTTCTCCTTGCGGAAAGGGAGCTTGATTCTGTCAATGATATTATTAAGCCTCATACTTACGGAATACCACACAAGCATTATGACCACCAAAACCGAAGGTATTGCTGAGACCAGCACGAACCTCACGCTTCTGGGCCTTGTTGAATGTGAAATTCAGATTGTAGTCAATCTCGGGATCCTCGTCACCAGCCTCATGGTTGATGGTGGGAGGCACGATATCGTTCTGCACGGCCAGTACGGTAGCCATTGCCTCAACAGCACCGGCAGCACCCAGCAGGTGACCGGTCATCGACTTCGTAGAAGAGATGTTGAGCTTGAAGGCTGCATCACCGAATACCTCCTTGATGGCCTTGGCCTCAGATATATCTCCTACATGGGTAGAAGTGCCATGCACATTGATATAGTCGATCTCCTCAGGCTTCATTCCTGCATCCTCGAGTGCACTCTGCATCACGAGCTTGGCACCGAGACCCTCAGGATGAGAAGCAGTGATATGATGGGCATCGGCACTCATGCCGGCACCAACCATCTCTGCATAGATCTTCGCACCACGAGCCTTGGCATGCTCCAACTCCTCAAGGATCAGACAGCCTGCGCCTTCACCCATGATGAAACCATCACGGCTGGCACTGAACGGACGGCTGGCCTTCTCGGGCTCATCGTTACGGGTAGAGAGAGCCTTCATGGCATTGAAGCCACCCACACCTGCTTCGCAGATAGCAGCCTCTGCACCACCAGCCACAATCACGTTAGCCTTACCCAGACGAATCAGGTTGAAGGCATCAGCCAGTGCATTCGATGAAGAAGCACAAGCAGATGATGTGATATAGTTGGGGCCATGGAAACCATACATGATAGAGATCTGTCCGGCTGCGATGTCGGCAATCATCTTCGGGATGAAGAAAGGATTGAACTTCGGGCCGTCCTCCTTATGCGTGGCGTAGTAGCTTACCTCATCTTCAAAGGTCTTGATACCACCGATACCCACACCAAAGACCACACCGATACGGTTCTTGTCCTCATTCTCCAGATCCATAGCACAATCCTCAACGGCCTGCTTGGCAGCAACCAAAGCCAGCTGGGTATAGCGGTCCATCTTACGGGCCTCCTTACGATCCAGATAGTCAGCAACGTTGAGGTTCTTCACCTCACAAGCAAACTGAGTCTTAAAATTAGTTGCGTCGAAAAGTGTAATAGGAGCGGCACCACTGACTCCATTGAGCAGGTTCTCCCACGTCTCTTTTGGAGTGTTGCCGACTGGCGTAACTGCGCCAAGACCTGTTACAACTACTCTTTTTAATTCCATAAACTTACATTAAAGCATAAGGGTTGCTTCGAGTACGAAGCAACCCTTATGTCGTTACTTATATTTATTTTGCGTTCTCCTCGATGTATGCGATGGCGTCACCTACGGTAGCGATCTTCTCAGCCTTGTCGTCGGGAATAGAAATACCAAACTCCTTCTCGAACTCCATGATCAGCTCTACGGTATCCAGTGAATCTGCACCCAGATCATTTGTGAAGCTGGCCTCAGCCTTTACTTCTGCCTCATCAACACCGAGTTTATCAACGATAATTGCCTTTACTTTGCTTTCAATTTCTGACATAATTGTAATACTTTAAAATGTTAATAATGATTTTGCTATCTTGAAATTTTCCAGCATGTTGCTGAAATCGGGTGCAAAGTAACACATTTTCTTTCACTTACGCAAACTTTTTTAAGAAAATCTTGCTCTTACTTGCACAAATAGGGGTAAACTGTGCAGGTTTTAGCCCTTTTTGTGTGCGTTACCAACAACAAAAATGCAAAATTAGATGAAAATATGTGGAATTAGTTGGTTATTTAAAAAAGTTTCAGTAGTTTTGCGGAATAAAACAATTAATATGTCGTTTACCAAGCAAGCAAATCAGATTTTCAACCGGGCGATCAGTGACTACCATCTGACAGATGATGTTAATACGCCCATCCATAATCCCTATGCCAAAAACACCATCGAGCACAGCCTTTATCTCAAGTGCTGGATCGATACCGTGCAGTGGCATTACGAGGATATTATCCGCGATCCGCATATTGCCCCTGTGGAGGCTTTGTCGCTGAAACGCAGAATTGACAGCAGTAACCAGGAGCGTACCGACCTGGTAGAAGAGATCGATGCCTACTTCCGTACGCTTTACAGCAACGTAAAGCCACAGCCTGATGCAAGACTCAATACCGAGAGTCCTGCCTGGGCCGTTGACCGCCTGAGCATCCTCGCCCTTAAGATCTATCATATGCAGGAGCAGGTGGATCGCAAGGACGCAGAGCCGGCACATATCCAAAAGTGTCAGGCCAAGCTCGCCGTGCTGAAAGAGCAGCAGGTAGATCTCGCCCTGGCTATCGATCAGTTGCTGGAGGATATCCAAGAGGGACGCAAATATATGAAGGTCTATCTTCAGATGAAGATGTATAACGATCCGAGCACCAACCCGATACTCTATAAGAAGTGAGAAAAGAGCACATCTTAGTCATCCGCTTCTCAGCACTCGGTGATGTGGCTATGGCCGTTCCGGTGGTATGGGCACTGGCAAACCAGTACCCGGATATCCGTGTGACGGTTCTGAGTCGCGGTACGGCTAGGCCGCTCTTCGACGATCTGGCTCCCAATGTTAACTTCATGGAAGCCGACGTGAAACACGAGTATCACGGGGTGAGAGGACTAAATGCGCTCTATCGCCGACTGGTGGCTAAGCAGTTTACGAAGGTGGCAGACCTGCACAATGTGCTCCGTTCCGACTATCTCCGTATGCGCTTCAACTTGGGCAGATACCGTGTGGAGCATATCGACAAGCACCGTCGTCTGCGTCGGAAGCTCACCTCTTATAAAAATAAGGTAAGGCAACAGTTGCCCTCCTCGTTTGAGAACTATGCAGAGGTCTTTGCGCGTCTGGGCTATCCGGTCGATATCAGCCAGTTCCACTCCATCTTCCCACTGGAAGGCGGCAATCTGAATATGCTGCCTGCAATCATCGGACCGAAGAGCAGTTTCCAGAAATGGATCGGCATTGCGCCGTTTGCCGCACATAAGGGGAAGATCTATCCTCCCCAACTGATGGAGCAAGTGATTGCACAACTCATCCAGAAACAGCCCAATGCCCGCATCTTCCTCTTTGGACAGGGAGAGCTGGAAGAAGAATATTTCAAGCAGTGGTGCGACCAATACCAGCAATGTCTGTACGTAGGCAAACACTGTGAGACCTTATATCAGGAACTGATTATCATGAGCCATCTTGACGTGATGCTCTCGATGGACTCCGCCAATATGCATCTGGCATCGCTGACAGCCATCCCCGTAGTCAGCATCTGGGGAGCCACCCACCCGATGGCAGGATTCCTCGGCTATCACCAGTCACAGGAGAACGCCATCCAAGTGGATCTCGACTGCCGCCCCTGCAGCATCTTCGGCAACAAGCCCTGTAAGCGCGGTGACTATGCCTGTCTGAATAACATTCCGCCCAAGCGGATTGTTGACAGAATATTATCTATTATTAATAACTAAACACTTACGATTATGAAGTACATTTGCGAAGTTTGCGGTTACGTCTATGACCCCGCAGAAGGTGATCCCGACAGTGGCATCGAGCCAGGAACAGCTTTTGAGGATATTCCCGAGGATTGGGTATGCCCCATCTGTGGCGTGGGCAAAGATCAGTTCAAGCCCGAATAAAGACTACTCAAAACGCAGTTTTTGCGGGATTTAATTCTGGCACTTTTTACATTTAAATGTAGGAAGTGCCAGATTTAATTCTAGCAAATTTTCCCTTTAAGGGTAAAAATGGGCGATATAAAAGAAGAGGTGCACCAGTTGGCGCACCTCTTACAGAAAAGATAAACGAGAGAATTATTAATTCCGGTAAGCCGGGTTCTGATAATTAGCCTTCTCCTCTGGGGTCATCTCCATGGCATCAATCTGTCCCTGTGGGATCGGACGGAGGTAATAACCAGCGGGGATGTCACGTATAACAGTCTCCAGATCCTTGTCGGTATAACCGGTACCAGCAATACGATATGACTTTGCGCGCTCAGCCCATGTCTGGGTACGAACGAGGTCAAACCAACGGTAACCTTCGCCCCAGAACTCACGGCTACGCTCGTCTAGGATAAAATCGATGGTAATGGTAGCAGGTGTAGCAGCAACCATAGCAGCAGAGTTATCAATAGATACGGCTACGTTGTCGTTCTGATTGAAGGTCTGCTTGCCAGCACGAGCACGAAGAACGTTTACGAGTGTCTTAGCATCGTTGTTCTTACCAAGCTTAACAGCAGCCTCAGCACCAATCAGATAGAACTCAGAGAACTTGGCAATATTCCAAGGACGGGGGCTACCACCATTCTTCTTACTACCTGTTGTTCCGTCATTATCAGTACGATAGATACCGAGTTTCCAGTTAATTGGGAAGCACTTACGACTGATGTTCTTTACACTCTTAACAAAGTCGGCACGACCAGGTAATTGTCCAAAATTGAATCTTGTAACCTCAACTTCCTTATCCTCACCATTGAATTTAACTTTTACAGGTGTCCAATCAATGTCTTTTTCTGACTTTTCATCCACGAAGCTGAAATATACATCATCTCTACCAACCTTCATGCCGTTTGCACCTAAAACCCAATTCTCTTTACCACCATCTTTATACCAGTTAGTATGGTAGCGCAAAGTGAATGTTGCATCATAGCGAGAGTCGATGGCCTTTACGTCATCTTCCCAAACGCCACCTTCCAAGAATGCATCAGCTACAGGAGCCATACGAGTCCAAGGACGACCGAGGGCCTGAACGGCATCACGCTGAACGGGACTAACCTTATTACCTGTTTCACCATAAGCCCACATTTCTGTGTAGTTCCAAGTCTCAAACCAGTAAGCGAAGTTCTCAGGAGAGCCACCATTACCCCAGCCATAGCCTGCACCACCGTTACCATACTTCTCATCCTCATCGTGATCAGCATAGAGCATGATCTCCGGGTTACGGTCGTTGGTTGCCACGTTTACATCGTAAAATGTGGGCTGCAATGCATAAGGTCCAGGATTATTGATAGCCTGCATAGCAGTATCATAAGCCTTCTGATAGTAGCTCTGAGCCTGGCTAGCATCGCGGCTGCACTCAGGATAGGTGGGGATATTGTTAGGATTCTCCAGCCACCATGCATAGGTCAGATAAGCCTTTGAGAGATACAGACGAGCCAAGTTCTTGGTAGCAGTACCTGTCAGACGGGGATTATCAGGTAGATCATTAACAGCTTTCTCAAGGTCGGGGAAAATACACTTAGTATAAACCTCAGGAACGGTATTACGAACAGAGGTACGTACAGGAGAGGTGTTGAACATCAATTCACCCGCACCCAGATCGAGGGGCACACCACCGAAGGTCTGCACCAGAAGGAAGTAGTCAAATGCACGGAAGAAATAAGCCTCAGCAAGCAAGGAAGCATCCATGCCAGCAGCAGTACCATTCTCAATAATACCACTTGCAGTGTTGATATTGTAGAAAGTGTTACCCCAAATACGACCAGCGTCACAGTTGTTTGGCGTCAGCTTAACACCGGTAAAATCCATACCTTTAAAGTTTTCACCCTGACCAGACTCAGCATAGGTATATTCATCAGTACCTGTTTCCCAGTTGTTTAGAATATAACCCTCACCATAGAGCCAGCGCAGGTGAGCGTAAAGTGATGTCAAACCACCTTCAATACCCTTCTTCTCTGTAAAGAAAGTCGGGTCATACTGTGCACGCGGCTGCTCTTCGAGTATGCTATTGCAGGATGTCATAGTGGCAGAAAGGCCACAGCACACAAACCCCGCAGCAACGATATATTTAATATTTTTAGTAATCATAACTCTTAATTCTTAATTATTAATACTTAGAATGTTACGTTGAGACCGAAGATAAAGCTACGGGTAGCAGGTGTGTTATAACCTACAATAGGCACTTTGTGCTTACCAGAGTACTCACCGAATGCAACGGCTGTATTCTCGTTAGCCGGAGAGTTGGTCTCAGGATCAAGTCCGCTCTCGTTATTAAACGGAGAGAAGAGTACGAACGGGTTCTGGATACTTGCATAGAGGCGCAGACGGTCGATACCCACACTCTTGATGGCCTTTAAGTTCTCGAAGTTGTAACCGAGGGTAATGGTACGGAACTTCAGGTAACCGGCATTGAAGTAACCAAGGGTAGAACCGTACTTGGGGTTATCACCTGATCTCAGGTCTGAACTTGGCTTCGGATACTTGGCACCCGTGTTCTCCTCTGTCCAATAATCCACATCAAGCTGTCCACGACGGCCAGAAAGCATGTTCAGGTAACCGTTAGAAGAATGGATGGCAGAAATCAACTTACCACCGATCTGGAAAGCACCGATCACGGTCAGGTCGAAGTTCTTGTAAGCAACAGTCGTGTTGAAACCACCAATGAGGTCAGGCTCCATACTCATAATCTGGCGATCATCATCATTAATGGCACGCGTTGGAAGACCATTTGCATCGTAGTCACCGGTATATTTCACCTTGATCATACCAGGCTTACCACCAGGCTCCAGAATATTGAGAGCAGCCTCTTCGCCTTGCTGCCAAATGCCTTCATATTCCCAGTCGTAAATCACATCGATAGGATAGCCAACAAACCAACGGTTACCCTCATCACGCTCCTGACCAGAAGAAAGCTCTGTCAACTTGTTGCGGTTCTGATAGAGGTTAATACCAGCCGACCAGTTCCAACCGTTCTTGTTGTCAATGATGATGCCGTTCAAAGTGAACTCCCAACCCTTGTTCTGAGTCTTACCGATGTTACCGGTATAACTGCTTACACCAGCAGTAGAAGGCAGTGATACATCAAGCAGGATGTCATTGGTCTTCTGGATATAGTACTCGAATGATCCAGAGAGGCGACCATTGAAGAGTGAGAAATCAAGACCGAAGTTCCAGGTCTTTGAGTACTCCCAACCTAACTCGGTGTTGGGCAACTGATTTACATAATAACCAGATGCATAGGTACTACCGAAGTTATAGTTACGGGTTGCCAGTCCACCAAGCGTAGCATAAGGAGCAATAGCCTGGTTAGAGGTCTCACCATAACCTACACGAAGCTTCAGGTTGTCAAGCCAAGTGAATTTCTCCATGAACTCCTCACGGGCGATGTTCCAACCTGCGCTGACTGCGGGATAAGTATGCCACTTATGACCCTGAGCCAGACGTGAAGAACCATCAGAACGAACAGCTACAGAGAGCATATACTTATTATCATAAGAATACATCGCACGAGCCATCCAAGAAACCAGACCTGTCTTGTTATAGCCATAACCAGTCAGATTTGACTGACCTGTAGCCTTGTCGAGTGCATAGTACTGGAAGTAGTCAGCAGGGATTTCCTGTACAGCAGCACCAGTCTGCTCCCAAGCACTCTCTTCTGCAGAGTACATGGCTACTACATTCAGGTTGTGTTTCTCAGCGAAAACACGGTCGTAAGTCAAGAGGTTCTCAATAGCATAGTTACGGGTCTGATTCTCATAAACAGAACCACTATTGGGTGCATTCTCATTTGTATTGTTGACACCAGTGCCAGTGAAACCTCCCCGTTTAGAAGAACGGTAGTTCAAACCTAAGTTAATACGATAGCTCAAACCTTCAACCCAAGGACATTTCACTTCAGCGAAGACAGTGTTATAAGAACCAAAGCCTTTTTCCTCATTGAGCCATCTATCCTCCAGGCTTTCTACAACATCTCTTGTGATAACAACATTCTGATCAGCAGGCAAAGTGACATAACGCTTGATGGTGCCATCAGCATTATAGGGGCTTGCCAATGGGGTCGTGCTTAATACTGCATACATATTATTCACACCCTTCGTCTTGCGATAGCTGTTGTTAGTGGTCAAACCGAAACGGAACCACTGACCCACCTTTTGGTCGAAGCTACCACGAATAGTGATACGGTTGTAACCCTCAGTGGGCACAACAGACTCATCGTGATAGTAACCGGCACCGAAACTGTAGCTACCACCGTTGGTACCACCTGTGATGCCAAGATCGTGGTTATAGCCGATACCTGTCTTATAGTACAGATCCTGCCAGTCGGTATTGGTATTATCATCCTCATCCGCTGAGTTCTGATACTGACCAGAATACTTACGGAATTTAGCGTAGGTAGGTCCATCCATCATCGGATACTTGTTAAACACCTTTTTAATGCTGATATAACCATTGTAGGTTACCTTGGCAGGTGTACCCTGAGAACCCTTTACAGTAGTAATCATGATCACACCGTTGGCACCACGAGAACCATAGATAGCGGTTGCAGAGGCATCCTTCAGAATATCCATTGACTTGATGTCAGTGGGGTTGATATCAGAAAGCTGTCCCATGAAGGGGATACCGTCGAGCACGATCAGCGGGTCGTTAGAAGCACTCAGTGAGCGCTGACCACGGATACGGATCTGCATCTCGGCACCAGGCTTAGAAGAGGTCTGTGTCATGAGCACACCAGCTACACGACCCTGCAGAGCCTCAGCTGCGTTAGAAGCAGCCACCTGATTCAGTTTCTCACCGCCGATGTTTGCCACAGAACCCGTCACAGCCTCACGGCGCTGGGTACCATAACCGATGACCACGACTTCATTCACTACGTGACCATCTTCCTTCATCTTAACCTGTACATTGTCGCCGGCTTTCACTTCCATTGACTCATAGCCGACATAAGAGATAACGAGCGTTGCGCCCGGTTTCACATTCAAAGAGAAGTTACCGTCGAAGTCAGTTACTGTACCGTTGTTGGTACCCTTCTCCATGACCGTAGCACCGATCAGCGGACCCTGAGAGTCTTCTACATGACCAGTTGCCTGTCTCGTTTGCTGAACAGCAGCGACCTTCTCAGAAGCTGCCGACACCTGCTGTGCATAGATCATGCCCAGGAAGCACAATCCGACACACATGGTGGTTTTCATTGCTTTGAAACTCATACGTTTTGGTTTTGTTAGTTAATAAAAATATAAATTAAAGAAAATTTTGCCGCAAAGTTAGTATGAATTTCAATACAAGGCTTTTATTTTTGTTTCACTTCATTTAATATTTGTATCAACCTGTGAAATTTGCTCAATATATTCGGTCGGAGAGACACCAAACTGTTTCCTAAACACGGTAGAGAAGTGCGCCAGATTGCTAAAACCGACGGTATAGGCGACTTGCGTGACATTGATTTTCTGCTCCTTCAGCAGTCTTACAGCCTGCTCCAAACGGATGTTTCGGATGAACTCACTGATGGGCAGACCTGTCATTTCCTTCATCTTTCTGTGGAGTTGCGCACGACTGATGCCCACCTCCTTGGTCAGCATCTCCACATTGAAGTCACTATCCGACAGATGTTCATTGATTGCCTTCATGATACGTTCCATCAGGATCTCATCATTACCTTTCACATTTGTCTCAACCACCTTGTCCTTCTGTTGCTGGGTACCGGAATACTTGCCCTTCAAGCGGAGGTTCTTGCTGATGAGGTTGTTGATGACTACATGTAACTCATCCATGTCGAACGGCTTGGCGAGGAAGGCATCGGCGCCCCGCTCCAGGCCTTCGAGACGGTTGGCCACATCGCTCTTCGACGTCAGCATCACGACGGGGATATGACTGATGTTCATATTTGTCTTGATCATCCGCAGCATGGTGAAGCCATCCATCTCCGGCATCATCACATCGCTGACCACCAGGTCAAACTGGCGATCGGTCTCTGTGGAGAGCAACTGTCGTAAGGCCTCACGGCCATTGGTGACTGTCGTGATACGATAGAAACTACCCAACTCCTGCGCAATATAGTCGCCGATTTCCACATCGTCATCCACCACCAGCACCTTGTAACTCGACTGTGCTTTCTGCCTTTGTCCCTGTTCCTTTTCCTCCGGTATCAGGATCTCTTCGGCAGAGAGATGGGCCTTGCCCAATGGCAGGTGTACGGTGAAGATGCTACCTTGCACATCGTCACGGTTGGCCGCCTCAATGGTGCCATGGTGCATCTCAACCATCATCTTACAGAGGTTCAGACCAATACCCGTTCCCTCTATATGCATTGAACGGGAACTGGTGCCCTGATAGAAGCGATCGAAGAGCCTGTTGGCATCACCTTTGATACCCATACCCGTATCTACAACCTGCAAAACAGCCGTATTCCTCTCTCCTTCAGCCACGCGCACTTCAATGGCACCACCGTCGTAGGTGTATTTGAAGGCGTTCGACAACAGATTATCGACCACCTTATCGAGTGCACTGCGATCGAGCCACACATTCAACTTGTCAACAGTCGGCCTGTAGTGGAAGTCAATATTCCGCTCCTTGGCCGTATAGTCATACGACTTCAGGATATTACCCACATATTGCACCATATCCGTCTCCTGACACTGCAACTTCATCTGCTGCTTGTCAATCTTACGGATGTCCAGGATCTGATTCACCAGGTTCTGGATGCG
>Ga0256405_10004636_pt1 | contig 25329 bp, 19 predicted proteins | sample RumenRJG_02DNA_FD_189096 | JGI IMG/M metagenome (GOLD analysis project Ga0256405, IMG submission 189096) | Bovine rumen microbial communities from Lethbridge, Alberta, Canada - RJG_02 | ecosystem: Host-associated > Mammals > Digestive system > Stomach > Rumen | place: Canada: Alberta... | reverse complement strand
CATCATTGTTTTGGAAGTCTTTGAGGCTGTATGAATTATAGGTAATCATCACTGAGGGAACGAAGCGAAACTTTCCCACAGCGTCCTGTCGTTCTGATGCCTGCGCAAACGATGTTCCTGCGATACAGAGCAGAAACAGTAGCATTATCAAATTCTTTTTCATTGTTCAATCGTTTATTTAGAACCGCTAATTTCCGTTGTCCATTCCCAAGGAAATTTAAGATTTCCTCTTTTCCATTCTCTCATGGTGATTTTGGCATTTCCACAATGAATACCATTATGGCCGTTCATAATTTCTTTGAGTGTGTTTTCAGCTTTTCTTTGTTCAATGGTTAGAAGAGCAAATGCTGCCCATTGTCGTACACCGACATTTTGATGATCTAAAAAGGGATTCAACAACTTCAACTGTTGGCACTTATAAAGATATAGAATACATGCAATAATTATATCATAATTTTTATTCCCTTCTTTATAATTCCCTGTCTCTGTTGCTTCAGCTTGTTTGATAGAACACTCTTCAAAGAGTTGTAATGCTTCATCATGATTCCTTATTGTTTTCATATAATATCATATTAATGAAAATGCAAAGATATATAAAATAAAATTACCAACCAAATTCTATTAACTTATTTAGTCCAAAACTATATTGATCTTCGTAACTTTGAGTACTAAGCCATTCTCTAACAGTCATTCCATTTGAGAAACTTTGTTTTGAAGAGTAATATCCAGAAATTTTGGCATGAATAGAGCCTTTACCACCAGGCAGTCGTATCAAGTTACGGGTATTGTGTATTCTTTTCGGACCAAATCGCTGTATGTTTTTAGGGGTCTGTTCTACAATGTGATGCCAATTATAACCATATCCCGCATTACCGTATATCTTTTTGAATTGTGAAAAAGTATTATATCCTTGAGATATTGAATAGGATCATGGGGACAGGTTTTTGATTCATCCATATATTCCAGTAATCGATATATTACGGAGTAGGTCATTCCACTAACTCGCGACATCTGCCGAGGACTGACTCCCGTCTCCTGCATCACGATGCGTACTACCTCTTTTTGTTTTTCTTTGCTACGGGTTTGGAACTCTACATTGGCATGATTTATTTGTTTCTCTTAAGAAGCGTGACATTTTCTCTTTTATTGTCAGAGAATCAAAAACCTGTCCCCATGATTTCTTGGCACATATTTTGAGGATCATTCAGAACCGTCCCCACGATCCCTAGAATCGTCGCTTATCTTAGATTCTCGCTGATTTCTCATACACAGATTTAAAACTTTTATAGCATCCTTTTTTAAATCTATAGCCCATCGCAATCCTTCTCCATGGTCACCATAAGCAATGACATTGGTATCTGTTTGTATAACTATATTGCCAATCATGATAGCTTCATCATATCTGCCATTATGGTATAGGGCGTTAGCATAGTCATATACAACTAACATATCTGTTGGCTCTTGCTCATATGCTTCTTTTGCATATTGTAGAGATTCTGCGTATTTTCCCATGTCAGCCAAATGCTCAGCAAGAAGGGTCTTAATGTAATACTCACGTGGGAATTCACGCCTTTTTCTTTTCAGATATGCCACCAAAGCAGATATGTCTCGTTTCTTCTTGGCTAACATCTTTTCGATTGTTGCCCATTGTTTTGGAGATGCCCATCCAAAAGTATCCATCTTTGAATTATTTTCTTGTCCTGTACAATATGTAAGTTTCAAAAGGAATTCTTTTGCTTCTTTTAGAGAGAAATCACTTTCCAAGCCTTTCCGCCTGTATATTATATGTTTTTCCATCTCTTCCTTAGCCTCCTTTGTTTGTGTTAGACAATAAAGACACATAGCCTTGTAAAACCTAGCATCATTTATTACGGATTGAGCCCATTTTACGCCCCATCCTTTTTCTGCTACAGATGAAAATTCTGCATGGAGTAACTTATCCCATACCTCAATTGACGCAACATAATCTTCTAATGACCAAAGAACTCGTCCTAATGTAAAGAGCATTAACGGATAGTCAGGATCAATGTTTCTTGCTTTCATTGCAAAGGACAGAGCCTCCTTATCCTTTTCAAGATTCCACATCACATTCGCCATTTGAGTAAGCAAATAAATGTTATCTGGATCTCTTGATAGTGTTTTTTTTAGTAGTCGTTTAGCCTTTGCAAATTCCTTATGTTTAATCATTGTAACAAGATCTTTCATTACTTTCTTTTTTTATTAGGATTAATTGGATGTTCATGTTTCTTGTTTTTATTTCCTCTATTTTGATTTCGATTCTGTCCATAAGACTTTCCTGATCTAGTTTTTGTGTGCTTGTCTGCCGTTGAAGGTCTAGCGTTTCTTGTGTGTTCAGCTTTCATGACATGATAAAATTCCTTTAAGGCATTAACTGTAGTCACTATCGTATATGCTGTGGCTGCGGCATCAGCGACAACGAAACAAACGCCAGCAATAGGATCGTCAAAAACACCACCTCCAGTTATATCATCACTTAGCAAAACTGCGCCTGCCATTGTTGAGACTGCGGCAACTTCTAGTAATTCAGAATGAGGAATCGTCTCCTTGTCAATATTAACAATCTTAACATTATCATCTTTTGGATGCATCATATCGTTAAACATGATACTGAACGCACCCGTGATAGCACCGTTAGCAAATTTTCCGCCACCTAACTCGTCAACTGTTCCACTAAGGATGGCATTAGCTGAGATTTCTCCAAATCTTCCCATAGAACTAGCATATTTGTCTATGTAATGTCCTCCTGCACTAGATACTGCTCCCATCATCATGCCATGGAACATATTTCCACCTTGCACACCCTCAAGCCAACCCTGTGAGATAGTGTGTTTGAACAATTTTGCAAATAACTCGTCATCCGCAGATGCGAAATTAAAGAATGCGCTTACACCACCCCAGAATGCCCCTGTAAATGTTGCCTTTGCTATTTGCCCTATATTCGAACCATTGAGAAGAGCCCCTGTCAATGCGCCAGCTGCTCCTCCTGCAACTCCAGCTAAGACTGCAATTCCAAGTGAGACTCCTGCACCTGCAGTGACGGCAGAAACAGCTATGCCTACGACTGATGCAACCAGGGACCTCCAGTTGTCGCTAAGCCAACTATAACCAGTAGGGTCAACCAAAGAGAGGGGATTGTTCAGGCAATAAGTATATCGGTTAAGGCCCTGCGTAATGTCTGGTGCCTGTACAAAGGGGTCTGGAGACAAGAACCGTCCTATGAAAGGATCGTACATACGTCCGTCCATGTTGACCATCTCGAAGATGTCTATGTGCTCGTGTCCCGTAAAGCCCCAGGGATTAATGGCATCGGCCTCATAGATACTGCTATAGTATTCCCATGTTACGGGGTTGCGCCTTCGTCCCCATGCATCATAACTGAGTTCCTGAAGTAGATTTCCGTTTTCGTCGGAATAGGCTTGTACTGAGCCAAGATGATCGTGATGCAGGTAGAGGGTACGATTGCCTGAAGATGTGGATGTCTCATAGATGGCTACCGCTTTTCCCCCTGCAAATATATAGCATGTCTGCGTGGTGACACCACTCTTAACGGTTTCCTCATAAAGGCTTCCTGCGTAGTATTTAGTCTCAATCACGGAGTTTTTCCTCATAACAGACTTACAACGTGACTTGTCAGGACCATACAACAGATACAGATAGTCATTCCCACGAACGATGCTGTCTACTTTGTTAAAGGATGTATAGTGTATATGTGGCCATATCTGTGGCAACAGGCTGTCGGGTTGGAAGGAAAGCAGACGGTTTGTGTCGTCTTCATATAAAAAATCCCTTCCTACACCAGTCTTCGACAGGATATTTCCCGCAGCATCGTAGGTCATTTGCTGAGTAACATGACCGTTTTTCTTTACACATACCAGACGTCCGAGAGCATCGTACAAGAATGACTCCGTCAGGTTTTTGGCTACATCCTTGCGACTGAGAAGATTTCCAATGGCATCATACGTATAGTTCCAGTTCTGGATTCCGGGTGTGGAAATGCCTGTCAGCCATCCAGTAGAGTCATTGTAAAGAGTATTCCTGACGAGTCCATTTCCCAAAGTCTCCTGTGTAATCTGCCCTCTTGCGTTCTGGCTTTCCATCTGCCATAGTACGGTTTGGGAAGAGGCGTTGATGATCTTCCACAGATAACCATTCGCAGAATAGATATTGCGAATAGTAAATCCAGAAGGATAAACCAGAGAATCTACCTTGTTCTGGGCATTATAAGTAGTGGAGGTGACAAATACTCTACCCGTAATAGTATTCGTCTGTTGAATAGTACGTCCATAAGCGTCATGACTATAACTGATACTTCTGTTGTTTGAAGAAGCAATATGTGACAGGGCACCTATGAAATCATCGTCATACGTTGAGGTAATAGTTACATCAGGACGCGTTTCCTTGACAAGTCGGCCACCGGAATCATACAAATAAGTTGTGGAGCCCTTCGAGTCAGTCTGGCTGACTAATTCCCCATACGCATTATAAGAAGACTCTACAAAACCCAGATCCGGATCGTTAAGCTGGATACGATTACCCATGATGTCATATGCCATCATTGTTACTGTACGTGGCCCGGTCAGTCTGATGCAATGACCGTCTACATCGTAGAGATAGTCAATGGTATTTCCCTCATGATCCTCCACCTGCGTCAAATTGCCGTTGATGTCTGTCGTACGGACAGTAACATGTCCAAGGGCATCTGTAATCGTCGTTTCAAGACCATTATAATTAAAATGTGTAGAATGGCCTGCGCCATCAGTTTTCATAACAGGCCTACCGCAGGCATCATAATTTGTAGTATTCCAGAAAACAACATTGCCAGGGAAATATGGCTCAGATATTTTTTCAACAAGCCCTTTGTTGTTATAAACCATATCCGTATAGACTTTCTGATTGTCGGCATTCGTTGTTACAGTACGTACTGTGCGCCCTAAACAGTCATAGAATTCTTTTTTCTCCGGCTCTCCCGTAACCTGTGAACTTCTATAATATAGAGAATGTGCAGGAGCATCGGCCATACCATGACTCCATCCCATAGTAGTCGTCATAGCGGATATGGGCATGGATGAGCCTGTCTGACGCCCGAAGCTATCATAAGAATACGTGGTCGTAATACCATTTGCGTCGGTTGTGTTCTGTAGAAGTCCGTTATTCTGATTTATCGTATTTAAGACAGTATGTCCTAATGCGTCTGTCTCGCTAACCATATAGCGTCCTTTTACATCATATTGAGTAGATTGGCTTCGTGGCGTATAAGCAGTGTTGTTGGGGATTGATGTACTCGTTATGATGTTTCCGAACATATCACGAATATATTCTTTCTTGATGCCATAGGTGCTATTGCCAGGTTCTGTGTATTCAGCGGATAGGAGTCCAGAATTCGCATCATAATCAAATCTGGCATGACGGGCTTTTGTTCCTGTTGGACAAGACTTCATGACATCCGACTGTGATAACCTTCCGATATACCATTTCTGCGTATCATTAATATACGTATTAGAGGTGGTTGTTGTCACATTGCCATTTGTAGAAATCACCTGTGTGGGATTACCATATATGTCGTATTGGTATGAGGTACGGTTTTCCGATGTCAGAATGCCTGTATTATACTCGTATGTCTTTTCCCTAACGCTGTCAGGCATACAGGTGTATACGCCGTTGCCATAATCCTGTAGTCCATTGTATATGATTGACTCCGAGACGGTATGTCCGTTTATTGTTGTAATGCTCCGTTTCTGATTCAATACATATTTGGTAGTATTAATTTCATATTCGGTATCAGTTGTGGTATTGGAAATCTCATCCTTGACATTCACATGTTCAAAGCCGAGAACACCACGTCCATTTCTGTGAATGAGAGCATTCCTATAGGTATATGTATTAACAAAAGTTCCACCGATACCATTGGGAGATGAAACCTGATAGACCACTGGCCATGACGCACTGAACGATGTTAGAGGATAAGATGCAGCAGAACCGCGGTGATGAGCAATGCTGTCTGACAGATATTTGTATGAGATGTTCGTAGAGTTGCCAAGGCCGTCCGTTATCCTTGATAAAAGATTGCTGTTCTGCGCAGGGGTAAGGAACAATTGAAATCCATTGTCATGAGTATGTATCCAGTCTGAGGTCGTCACTATATCAGTCTTCCCGTCGCCATTGAAGTCCCCCAGATAGACATTGCATTTGTCTGTCGCATTGGAAGTGACAGACATTGAACGTGAAGAAAAGGAGCCGGTACCGTCATTCAAAAACACCAAAGGTGACGTCTGTGGTTGGTTTCCTGTGACCTTCTTGATGGCATAGAGGTCATCAAAGCCGTCACCATTAATATCACCGACAAATAACTGGTATTCATTTGTCTGGCATAGAGGGGAAAAAGACTTTGTCAGGAAATCTCCGTCACCTGTTGACATATACACATACCAATACCCCCATGTGGTGTTGTTCCAGGATGTAATAAGCAAATCCGTTTTCCCGTCTCCATTAAAGTCTCCCGGTAAAGTTGTATAATTCGAGCTAATCGTATTGACATCCCAATCCAAATAAGTGTAGCCTCCATTACCGTTTGATGACAACAGATAACATGCGTTTGGATATAGAAGAAGAATGTCTGTCAGACCGTCACCGTTGACATCAACATAGTCGATCTTTTCCAAAGTCCCTGTGGGTAGGTAACCTGTCTGCAGAGTTTGATATCCACTTCCTGTTGATATAAGGGTCTTGTATTGTCGGGTGTTAGGGAAATAGAGGAACAGGTCGGCTCTTCCGTCACCGTTGTGCTCTATGACCTGTATTGAATAAGGACTCCCAGAGTAATAAGTATATCCTGCATCCTGAAAATAAAACTCTCCATTATCCTGATGGGAAAGATAAAAGGCCGTAGTGTAGTGGACTGGTGACGATCCGTCATATTGATAGAAACGGAGGATGGCAAAGTCATCGTAGCCATCTCCGTTGAAATCGCCGCTCACTACCTGCCTTATTTCATCATCGAAAAAGAATCGTCCATTGGAATGAAACGTAGGAGTTCCGTTCTGGGAAAGGAATAGACGCCATTCCTTTTGGCTCCATCCCGCGTTTTTATCCTTGGGAGTCGCAATAAAGTCTGACATTCCGTCACCGTTAAAGTCACCAACGGTAATAGTTGCTTTGCTGATCTGAGAGGAGTTGCTGGTACTCTTTGAAATATCAGACACGCTGATACTACTCCAGTCAAAAGATGTCGGTCTCTTTTCAGTACCATCAGCGGCTATTTCCGTGATTTGGGAAACCTGTCTCATCTGGTCTACCACAGTATAATCTATCCTAAAAGCTCTTTCAAGTGAATCTCCTGAATAGACCTCTATCCTGTTAATGGATTTCTCGCGTACCACAAGTTTTCCATAAATATATGTTATCTGAGGGATAGGCTCAGTAATATAGGAAAAACGCACTGAAGCATAAGGGGCAAGTGAAGATGCCTCATTGCCCGTATAGTCTATTCTTGTAGGATAGATTGTATTGTCAACGAGTGGGCCACTATTCCCCGTATTACCCTGATAACTCACGGTGAAATAGTTTCCCATGGTGTCCTTCACCTTAGTGAGCATCCAGAACAAGCCTGTTTCTCCAGAATACCCCAACAAGTCGGTATTGGATTCGTACTTATAAATTAATCCAGCTTTAGTTCTGACTATAAAGGAATCAGGATCTATACGGCTTCCATACGACAGAATTTTTGAGAAGTTATTGGTCTCTGTTTTGTATTCATAGGAGCCAGATAAACTGTCAATAATAACAAGACGTGATCCGTCCAAGGAGAAATGGTCTGATTCTGTGAAATTAACGTAACCTGCAACGCCATCATTAAATCTGTCTGGTGCTTTTCTGCTGATAATAGACAATCCTGAAAGGTCAAAACCATATCCTAAAAGACCAAACTTCCGTGAACTGTCATAGACAATAGACAACTTAGGTGTCAGGCCTCCTGTCCCAGAAACAACAGGTATGGCTATCTCATAGTTTACCTGTCCCAATGGCGTTACAGTAAAACTGTCATCGATTTTTCCGACATAATCATTGGCTTGAATTATATGTAATCCAACAGACAGTAACACAATAATTAACAGATATGGTCTTAGTCTTTTCACGATGCAAAGATATTTATTATTTTCGATATTAACAAATGATAGTTATTCTCTCTCCCTACTTTTAACATTTCCTGCTGTATCATAGGTATAATGAATACGATACATAGAGCCATGTTCTAACTCCAACTGTCCACCAAGTTTCACTTCAAATGGAGGCCTCAGTTCTATTCCATTCAGAGATCTAGCATTCAGATGCCCACTAGGATTGACTATGACATTCCGTATAACCAATACTGAAGGTTCTTGCAAATAGACGACACCATTTACTGACTGATCTTGGTACACAACACTATCGGTATTTTCTACTGCATAGGCTGTCCTAATACTTAATACAAATAACAGAACAAAAAATACTTTTACTTTAATTTTCATACCCGATCCTCCTACTTCGACAATATCATTCTGCGTGTTTGCACTTCCTGGCCTCCGATAATCAGTGAGTAGATATACATACCGGCACGAAGCTCATAGCCCTCGATGGTGACGCTCTGCATATCAGGAGTAACGGGAATCTGCCTGTGCATCTTGCCCGACATATCGAAGATATAGATAAAGGCATTCTGTGCGTTCTTAGGTAAAGTGAAGCGGATGGTGGTGCGCTCAGAGAAAGGGTTGGGCGTGTTCTGGGCCAGTGTAGCCGCAATGGGAATATTTGTCGCATCGCTAACAGTTGAGGTCTCTTCATCCTCATAAGTTGCAGCGCGAGATTTTGCGGCATCATCATTCTTGCCCTTTACCTCGTCCAGTTCTGCCTTCAGTTCCTGAATGCTGCGGATGAGGATGGGAACCAGTTCCACATAGTTGATGCCCAAGAAGCCATCCTGTCCTTCTTTTACAAGTTCTGGGTATATCTCTTGCAGTTCCTGTGCAGAGAGACCAAAGTGGCGTTCTTTGGCATCGGCTTCCCATTTCTCATTATAGGCTCTAGCAGTAGCATCCTGAATGGTGTCTCTTTCAGCTTCCGGTAGCTCATGCTTCTTATAGTTATAGGAAATGACGTTCATTCTCATAAGATTATCCAGAGTGCTGTCTGTTTCTTTCAGATTGGAAACATTGGTCTTGAGCCTGATGTCGGAAGGAGTAACGACATTTGTAGCTGTCAATGTTCCGTTGACATAGGTGTTACCATTGAAATATCCGGCATACTTTCCAGAAATATAGGTATAAGTAGGACCAACGGTTCCATATATGGCAGTACCGTAACTAGCTCCAGCCAGGATTCCCGTTACGCCATAGTTGTAGCCGCTCGTGGCATTTCCTGCTTTGCCAATGATTCCAAAGGAACGCCCGGTACTGTTAAGAGCATCCGAACTCGCTCCACCCCAAAGCCCTATAGTCCATTTGCCAGTCTGCTGTATTGTTCTGGCAAGGACTCCCATGGAATACGTATTTGGATAGATGTAACTATTCCCACCAACAGTTAGTCCTGCGGGTTGGATATAGGATCCTTTAATAATGGACCTGCCATCACTGGTAACCTTGAACTGTGCAGATACAGTTAGTGTAACTGTCAAAAACATCGATGAAATCGCAAAAAATCTCATGTTTCTCATACTTTTTAGTTATTAGTTTTAATAGGTGAAATGAGGCGAGTGTGAGGAATGATCCCCACACCAGCATCATGATAAGTTAATTTACAGTTCTATATCATAAGAGTAATAATAGTCACCGCCTGGATAAAGAAGAAGTTGGAAATCTCCGACTAGTGTGGAGGGAAGATTTACGAACTCAACATTCTCTGAAATAATAATCTGATAGACAATCTCGCTATCCTCATCAAGTAAATATAGCTCATATTCGGGATGCACCGCAGGTAGGATGAGCTGATGGTCATCAAGTGTCGCTTCAAGAGAATCAACAGGGGACTTTGGGAATGGGTGCGTACCGCCAAGAGTGGGCTTGATTGGAACAACTCTAAAAGTAAAATCCACATAGTTGTTTGGAAACGCGTTCGTGAGCGTGGACATACCACATACAAACGAAAGAATTAGGAACATTTTTTTCATGACTTTGTTGCTTAAAATTGACAATGCAAAGTTATGAATTCGTTTTGGTTTGGGACGAAAAAAATGTGGGCTAAAAGTTTACAATAGTTTACAGTGGTAAAAGGCGGATTTTTAGCTAGATAGAATAAAAAACTAATAAATCTCGCGTATCTTTACGTCAAAGACCTTCGCGCTTCCTTCTTTCCCAAACAGCTTTTTAAGTAGTCTTTTCCTGATGACAGAGACATTAATGATTGAGATATTGAGCAGGTTGGCAATCTCGGAAGGTGAAAACTTCAACCATGTTAACATGCAAATTCGGTATTCTACATCGCTAAGGATCGATGAACTATCGTTTATAAAAACAAAGAAATGAGGAATGGCATCGTAGAAGGAATTCTTTAAGTCAATCCAATCCTTGTCTGTGGGAAGCGATACAGGCTTTTCTGCCAAAGAGTGTAATTTCTGATAAACAGGAAGGGTCTGAAGATACTGTTCTATCTTTACTTTATTCTTCTTGGCGTTTCTTTGTTCGTATTTTTGTATGCGACTATTCAAGAGAGTTATTTCAACTCTTTCTTCTTCAATCATGTGAAACAACTCGTCATTCCGTTCTAGCCCATCTTCTAATTTGCGCTTTTCGTCTTCCAGTTTCTGGACGGATTCTTGTAGTTTCTCAAGTTCTTCTTGATCCTGAATGTATCTTTCCCATGCAAGTTTTCGCTTCTGCCTGATTATTATAAAGAGGTATATACATGATACGATTAAGAATATGATCAGAAAGAAAAATATCCAGGCTATTTGTTTGGATTTCCTCGCTTCTTCACTTTTTTCTTTTGCAATTGTCTGATTTCTATTATAGTTGTAGAGACCTTGTATGTGGCGTAGTTCATTTGCAATGTTGTCTCTGTAATTATCGGTGCCATACTGATAGCATAACATGGCATATTTTGCCACAGAGTCTGGCATATTCTTTTTTTTGTAGAGTAATGAGAATCCATTGCAAATGGCTTCCTTGACATCATTGTCTAATGCTGATTCCATTCCTTTACGCAAAATGATTTCTGCAGAGTCATTTTCACCGATGCCAATGTAATATTTGCTTTTAAGATAATAATAGGCTTCATGCCCATTTAGAATTTCTCCATCATGAAAATAGTTGGATCTGCTCTCAAAAAGGTCAATAAAGTACTTTGCTGCTTTCCAATTTCCATGTTCTATATCATTGTTTATTATTAACGTCACACAATCGGCAGCCATATCATCATGTCCATATTGAGTGAAGAGATGGAAAGTGTTTAACATGATTGTTTTAGCAGAATCTTTTTCCCCCATTAAATCATAGGCAACAGCCTGACGTTCGTATGCAATAAGCCCGGTAATAGTATCATTGGCTTTAATAGCATATCTGTATCCCAATTGGAGCTCGTTAAGCATTTCATAAGGAAGATATAGGTTAAAGAACAATTCTGCCATTTGCCCATGTACCTTAGCCAACTGGAGGAAGTCGCAGTCCTGTGCCATGGTGTCGGCACACTCAGCTGCATGGTGGTATTCATCGAGTGCACGTGGAGCCTCGCCCATGTCTGTATATGTTCGAGCCAGGAGGTAATGGGCAAGGAGACGCTCATTGGCGGTGCCGTGGCTGTCGAAGTAGTCGCATAGGGCAAGTGCCAGCGAGTCGTTGGTAAGCAGGGAGTCCGCCTGGTTGCGCTTCTGCAGTTCTGTCAACTGCTGTCGCATCCGTTCGCCATCGGTACACGATGCGGCAAAGAGCGAAATGATAGTTAGTATTAGAATGATACTCAGGTGTTTCATCAGTGCAAAGGTAGGCAATAGTTTCCTTATTTCCAAGCAAATCAAGGAAAAAAGGAAGTTGAGCGTACTTCCGTATACTGCGAAGCAATTAAAAGGGGGTGAATCTTAATGATCCACCCCCTGTCAGTTTATGAAGCTAATGACGGAGATTAGCCCAGGCTGATTGCCTCTGAAGGACAAACGCTAGCGCAAGTGCCGCACTCGGTGCAAGCATCAGCGTCAATTACATACTTGTCTGCACCCTCTGAGATAGCCTCTACGGGGCACTCACCCTGACATGTACCGCAAGAGATACAATCGTCACCAATTACATATGCCATAATTCAAATAAAATTAAATTAATAATAATGATTTATTGTGATGCAAAGGTAACAACTTTTTTCAGACCTACCAACTTTTCGGTATTAATTTTTTTAATTTATACGTTGTAAAAATAGTTTTCAATTCTGTATCTTATTATTCAGGCTCTATATAATATCCTGGCTCAATTGCCGTTATTTATCATAGTAGATGAAGAGAATTGTAATTACAGTAGTCATGGCCTTGGTGGCAATAGCGTCTTCGGCTCAGACGCGCAAGGTGCAGAACAAGCCTTATATAGACTTGCGCCCTCTGCATTTTGGTATTAGTCTGGGTATGAACTTGCAGGACGCTGAGTTCAGTAACGTGGGTCCGCAGATAATGGATGACGGCACTGTGCGCACTATAGCTTGTGATGAAGACATTTGGAACCCTGGTTTCAGCGTGGGTGTGCTGGGTGATATGCGACTGAGTGATAACTTCAACGTGAGGATCTCACCTACGCTGCATTTCGGCTCGAAGCGTCTCACCTTCCTGGATTTCGACGACCTGAATGAAGCTGGCTTTCCCAATCATTCCACACAGGACCTGAAAACCACCTATCTTGCCGTGCCTATTGACCTGAAGTTCTCGGCTCCGCGTTTCAATAACTACCGTCCTTATGTCGTAGGCGGTATCAGTCCTACGGTTAATCTGGCGGGCAAGGATCAGGACTATGTGGCATTGAAGCGCTTTGATGCGATGGTCAATGTGGGTATGGGATGTGATTTCTATCTGCCTTTCTTCAAGTTGATTCCCGAGATAAAGTTCTGCTATGGCTTGACCAACACACTGAACATGAATCACGCCTCGGAGTTGGAGAATCCCCTTAGTATTCCTTTTGCACGGAGTGTTGATGATTGTCGCACCAAGATGTTCGTCTTCACGCTTTACTTTGAGTGACTTCGCATTAAATTTTGGCCGGAATTTTTTAAATTCTGGCCAAAATTCATTAAATTCCGGCCAGAATTTAATTTGACTGATCACAATAATGGCCGGTAACGAATCCGTTCCGGCCATCAGTGTTTATCGGGTTGAGTTTGTATGCTTAGTTGGCTGCCTTTGCCAGTGCCTCTACCACCTTCTGGATTTCGGCATCGTCGGGCTGGAGCTCCTGTAGTTTCTTGGCATACTCGTAGGCCGTCTTGCTGTCCTTATTCTTCACGTAGAAGCGCATCAGGAACGAATAGGCATCGAAGAGGCGCGTCTTGTCAGCATCGTCAACGGTTTCGTGAGCCGTGATCAGTTCTGCCAAACGCTCGAAATAGGGCTTGGCCAGACCCTGCGACAGGTCGCCGTCGATCTGTGCGTTGATACGTCCGCGCTGCCACAGTGCATATTCCTCTGCATCGGCAAACTTCTCAACGAGCGAAGCGTAAGTCTGGTCGGCAGTGGTAAGAGCGGCAATCTTCTCGTCGCCCTGCAGGGTGCGTGCATAGCTATTCTGCAGAATACCCAGTCCGGCCCAGTCGGTAGCGTCGGCATCGGCATTAGCCTCCAGGTACTGCTTGTAGCTTTCGATGGCCTTGGGATAGTCCTTCAGGCTCTTGTATGAGTCAGAGATGCTCTTGTAGAGGTCGGCGTGCAGGCTCTTGTCCTCAGCGGGCTGTGCCAATGCCTCGTTGAACTTGGCGATAGCCTCCTCATACTGTCCGTTGCCGTGGAGAGCCTTACCGTAGTTCTGATAGTCGATGTCCTTCAGCTTCACGCTGTCCTTATCGACCTTGGTGAAGAGTACGTCGGCATACTTGATGGCCTCGGCATAATTCTTCAGGTCGTTGCAGTTCATCATGGCGAAGCGGTTCAGAGTGCCGTTGAGGGGCTCCTTAGCCAGTCCGGCTACCACCACTTGCTGTGACTCATCAAACTTCTGGGCCAGCTGCAGTGCGCGTGCGTAGTTGATGAAGTCGATGCGCTCCAGTTTGTCGAGTCCTACCTTGGAGTAAGCTTCAATGGCACTGCTATAACGCTGCACGTTGTAGTTGATGCGGCCTTTGAAGGCATCGACAGCCACATCGGGACACTGTGCTCTCAACTCCTCCAGTTTCTCGTTAGAGCCCTCGGGGTCTATCTTACTGTACACGATGGCATACTTGCGGTATGCATCTGGGTTCTTGGGGTCGGCATCGATGGCCAGCTGATAGTTGGATGCTGCCTCGCCGCCGCCATTCTCTTTCTGAGAGGCAATGTCGCCCAGCAGGATATATGCCGGAGCAAAGTTCTTCTTGGCGGCCAGTGCCTGCTGTGCAAAGCTGGCGGCCTGAACGGTATCGCCCTCTTCCATCAGCGCACGTCCCATGGCAACGATGTTGTCGGCATTCTTCTTGTTGGCCTTGACAAATGCCTTCAGCTGCTTGTCATAGTCAGCGGGCTTGTTCTTTACTAAGTTTCTTACGGCATCAACGTCGGCAGGTGTGCCGTCCTGAGCCATTGTGCCGAGGCTGCATCCGAACAGCAGGGCACCCATCATAAAATATTTCATAGTGTTCATAATCTTTATCTTTTTATTGTTAGACATTCGTTTATTTGATGTGCTTTCTCCCTGTAGGTTTAATCAATTGATGACTACATCGCGCACGGAGTAGTCGGCGCGGGCAGGGAAGAGACCTGCATTCCAGAAGATGAGCTGTCCGGGGTTGGGCAGCCAGCAGAAGTTGGCAAAGCCGCGTGGCACTCCTCTGGAGCGTGGGTCTATGCTGATGGCATAGATGGTACGTATCATGGGATAGTATGCGTAGGCGATGTTATACTGGTCGGGGGTATAGCTGTTGGCGCGTGTGGCCTCGTTTGCCCGGCTTACGCGCATCACCTTGATGGTGCGGTTGTATATCAGGTTGGTGGTGTCGCGCTGGTCGTTAAGCCAGATACTGCCTATCACACCGATGGCATTCTCATGGTTCTCTACGTATTCCACCACCTCGGCACTGGACATGGCAGCCTGTACGTTGCCGTCGGTCTTCACTTCTTTGCCCTGCATGATAGAGTCAACGACAAACTTCAGGGTAGCCGACTTAGGATTGTCGAATACCACCTTGATGTTCTTCAGCTTGCTGTCGGGGTTCAGTTCTTTCCACGATGTCATCTCGCCCGCCATGATCTTGCGGAAGTTGTCGACGGTGATGAGTGAGTCAGGATTGCTCTTGTTGACAATCAGTGCCAGCGCATCGTATGCCAAGGCGTATGTGAGTGGCTTATATTGATATGACTTAATGATTTCTTCTTCTTTGGGGGTCAGTGTGCGTGTTGTGAAAACGAGCAGCACCTCACGGTTGAGCAACTTCTCTATGGCATCCTGTTCGTTGGTATAGATGGCATAGATGGAGTCGCGCTTGTTCTTCATGTTGAAGATGTCCAGTTCCTCATCGATGACGGGACTGAGGCTTTCGTCGGCAGCAAAGTAGCGGGCTTGCTGCTTGTATGCATCATCAGAAGGCTTGTTCCCCCCACATGCGGGGAACAAGCCTATAGAGAGTGCCAATCCAATAAAGAAATTCTTGAATTGAGTTCTGTTCATATTAAAAGATGCTTATTGCAGACGGAAGGTTACGGGGAGTGTGAACTTCACACGCACGGCAGCACCGTTCTGCTTACCAGGATTCCACTTCGGCATTGACTTCACAACGCGAACGGCCTCCTTGTCGAGAGAGGGGTCAACCGACTTGATGACCTTGACATCGGTGATAGAACCATCGCGCTCAACCACGAAGGTGGTAACTACACGACCCTGAATACCGTTTTCCTCGGCAATCACAGGGTACTTGATGTTCTTCTGCAGATACTCCATCAGGGCAGCGTCGCCGCCTTTGAACGAAGGCATCTGTTCTACAACATCGAACACCTTGGTCTCTTCTACCTTTGGTGGAACCTCGTCAACCACTTTCTCGTTGACTTTCAGCACGTGCTCGGCCTCGTCACTACCTTGGTCGTAGTCGATGGCACCGATAGCGACATCGCTCTGTGCAACTTCATCCTGTGTCTTGGTGACCTGCTCGGGAGCATCGTCTTCCATTTCATAGGCGGTGAATTTCTCAGAGTTCATCACTGTCTCTTCAGCAACGAGCTGTTCCAGTTCTTCAAGTTCGTAAACAATCTCTTCATCATCCTTCTCTTCCTCTACCTCTTCTTCGACAGCTTCGAGTGCCACCTCAGTCTCGTGCTCAGCCTGAGCAGCGGCGATGGCATTCTGTGCTACGTTGACACCGAGGAATGTTAGAACGATAAGTGCAAGTCCGGCAACAAGTGCCAACATGGCGTAAAGGTTACGTCTGCTGGTGTCCTGGCGAATGGTATAAGCACCGTAGGCCTCGTTTTTGCCTTCAAATACGAGGTCAATCCATTTTTGGTCTAATAGATCTATCTTTGACATAGTTCTTTCGTTTTAATGGGTTATTGTAGGGCTATACCGTTACCTTCCAGAATTGGCATATCCTTGTCGTTGATCTTGTCGATCACGTACTTACCGATACAGCAAATCTGCATTTCGTCCAGAATAGTCACCAGGTTGTCGTAATTGGAATTATCCAGAGGCTTGATGTTCACGGCCAGCGTGGGCACCATGTTGGTCTCTTCGTAATTCTTCATGTCTTTGTCAACCTTCTCATACTTTGCCTTGTTCAGCTGTCCGTTCTCGACAATGTCCACATGACCTTTCTTGATCATAATCAGTGCACGGTTATAGACAGAGTCGTTGAGCTCCTGCTGAGTCTTAGGCAGGTTGTTGAACCAAGTGTCAAGCTGAGTCCTGGCATCCATCAGCACCTTGGTAGGTGCGTGACGGTGGTTGCGCAGTACCTCGCGTATACCTTCCTTACCCCATGTGGTTTCCTTCAGGAACTCGGGATTACCGAAGTCTTCCTTATGGTCCACGATGTAGTAATAGAGCTTGTTGTCTGCAGCCAGATACAGCGTGATGGTATTCTCGGTCTTAGACTTGTCCTTGTCCTCTGCTTGCATGTTGTCGTCCTTTGCAGGCATGGTGAGGTGCATAGCCTGAGGCTTTTGCAGTGAACCTACCAGCATGAAGAAGGTAATAAGAAGCATCATCATATCTACCATCGGCGTGAAGTCCACGCGGGTGGTCATCTTTTTCTGCTTGCTTTCTTTTTTCTTAGCCATATCTTATTCCTCCAATTTCTTAGCTTGTGTAACCAACTTGTAGCGGCTCTCATTGATGTCCTGCAGTTCAGCGATGACCAGTTTAACGGCACTGTAAGGTGTGTCCTTGTCGGCCTTGATGTTGATTTCGAGCTTGTTGGCCGATACCTCGGTCTTCTCTGCGTCAGAAAGGTCGTTGTACCACTCTTTGTAGCCGTTCTTCATGGCTTTCACCCAAAGCTGGAATTCGCTCATCTTGTCCTCGCGGTTCTGCAGACTGTCAGTGGGAATACCCATCATCTTTATCAGCTTAACCTGATCCTCGTGGCTCTTGGTCAGGAACTCGGGCATGCTCTTCACGGGAATACCAATCTGATTGAAGTTGATAATCTCTTGCTTCTGGTCTGCCGTGAGGTTGGTCTCACGCTCCTTGAGCATCTGTTCGAGCGCCTTATGCATTGTCACGGTCTTGTCTGTTGACATCAACACACGGCCCTCAGGGTCGATGGTGATGTCAAGGATTGCCGATGACGACACCTTTGCCTTGGTCGTAGAACCAGGGGTGATGACCTTCACCACCTCGTTCTTCGTGAAGTTTACTGACAGCATGAAGAAGGTCAGCAGCAGCACCATCACGTCCGACATAGGCGTCATGTCGATCCAGACATCGTTTTTCTTAATTTTTATCTTACCCATAGTAGTAAATTGATTAAAGGGTTAGACAAAATTAAGCCTCGTCTGCGTGTGTAGCGTTGTAGGTCTGAGCAAGTGAATAACCAATCTCATCCAGTGCAAACGAAATCTTATCGATGCGGTTGGTGAAGAAGTTATAAGATACAACGGCGAGCCATGATGTACCGATACCGAATGCGGTGTTAATCAGAGCCTCAGAGATACCGGTTGACAGCTCAACAGAGTCACCGCCACCACCTTGTGCCAGAGCCTGGAATGACTTGATCATACCTACCACAGTACCGAGCAGACCAGTCAGTGTACCCAGAGTAACGATGGTAGCAATCAGAGGAAGGTTCATTGTGAGAGTAGGCATCTCAACGGCGATAGCCTCTTCGTGGGCAGCCTGGATGCGAGCAATCTTAACCTCTTTTTTCACGCCCTGTGCAGCGTCGGCCTCTTTGTAAGCCTGTACGGTAGCGCGAACGACGTTAGCCACCGAACCACCCTGCTGCTGGCAGTGCTGCAGAGCAGCGTCGAAGTTCAGAGCCTTCAGGTCGGCCTTGATCTTTGCCAGGAATGTAGCGAGCTTCTCTTTACCAATACACTTGCTCAGTGCAAATACACGCTCGATAGCCATGAAGAGCACGGTGAGCAGCAGTGTGTGGATCACAGGCACGATGACACCACCCTTGTAGATAGTACCCCAGATGTTCAGAGGAGCACCAGCGGGATCGCCACCTTCGAAGTTGCTTCCAGAACCGAAGTTGAAGAAGAAGTTGCAGAATGCAATAGCTGCACAAAGAACGATTACCCAAATAGCATCCTTAATACCGACGCTACCAGTCTTTTTTGCTGCAGGAGCAGCTTTCTGTGTTGTTGCCATAATGTTTGTTTTGTTTTTAAGTTATAAGATAAATAAAAAAAATAGTATATCGATTGACGTTAGTGTAATAGCCACTGAATGCCCATTGGCTTAATGCCGCTGGGCTGTGTTTCACCTCGCAAAGATAGCAAATAAATGTATAACGCCGACGGTTTTAACTACATTTAACGCTTATTTTAAGGTTTTTAGTGCCTCTCCAATACGGCGCATGGCCTCACGAATGTTATCATCGCTGGTGGCATAGCTCATTCGGAAGCAGTCGGGATCGCCAAAGGCATCGCCTCCCACGGTGGCTACATGGCCTGTCTCCAGAAGGTACATGGCCAAGTCGGTGCTGTTCCCGATGGTCTTTCCGTCTGGGGTTTTCTTGCCATAGAAGCTGGAGCACTTGGGGAACAGGTAGAAGGCACCTTCGGGTATGTTGACCTCCAATCCTGGAATCTGTCGGGCCAGTTCCACAATGAGGTTGCGGCGGCGTTCGAATGCCTGGCGCATATCTTCCACGCACTGCTGGCTCTCAGTATAGGCAAACTCGGCTGCTTTTTGGCTTACAGAACAGGGACCGCTGGTGTACTGGCCCTGCAGTTTGTTGCAGCCTTTCACAATCCATTCTGGGGCGGCGATATAGCCGATGCGCCAGCCTGTCATGGCGTATGCCTTACTCACACCGTTGACGATAATGGTGCGCTCTTTCATGCCGGGGAACTGTGCTATCGACTCATGATGTCCCACGTAGTTGATGTGCTCATAGATCTCGTCGGCCAGCACAAATAGGTCTTCGTGCTTTAATATGATGTTTGCGAGTGCGCGCAATTCCTCTTTATTATATACAGATCCCGTAGGGTTGCTGGGTGAGCAGAGGATGAGCAGTCGGGTCTTCGGGGTGATGGCTGCCTCGAGTTGCTCTGGAGTCATCTTGAAGTTCTGCTCAAACGTGGCTTCTACGAAGACGGGAGTGCCACCAGCCAGCAGGGCCATTTGTGGATAGCTCACCCAATAGGGGGCTGGGATGATGACCTCTTCGCCAGGGTTTACCAGTGCCATGACGGTATTACAGACGCTTTGCTTGGCACCATTGCTCACCAGAATCTCGCTGGGCTGATAATGTAGTTGGTTCTCACGCTCCAGTTTGCGAGCTATGGCTTGGCGTAGTTCAGGGTAGCCAGGAACGGGAGAATAGCGTGAGTAGTTCTCGTCGATAGCCAACTTGGCAGCATTCTTAATGTGCTCTGGGGTATTGAAGTCGGGTTCTCCGACGCTCATGTTAATCACGTCAATGCCCTGAGCCTTCATCTCAGAACTTTTTTGCGACATGGCCAGTGTTGCTGAAGGTGCCAGTCGCTGCAAACGGTTAGATAATTGTGCCATATTCTGTACAGTATGTTTCTTTCTGCGTGCAAAAGTAATCAAAAAGTTTCTTTTGACAAAGAAATAATCCCTTATTTTTGTTTTTTACAACTTTGTCTTCTGTTATTTGTTGAGTTGTTGTACGTACTTCACGCGTTCACCGTCGTTCTTCAGGACATCGGCAAAGGTCTGCGGGCTGATGGTAACAGGGCCGTGCATGAATTCCGGGATGTTGTAACTCTTCATGAACTGACGGTGGTAGTCGGGGTCGGCACTGGGCAGTTCGAAGGGCTTTGCGCCATGGCCTTTTTCGTCAATGTGGACAATAAAGGGACGGGTGTAGTTTCCGTCGTAGCGGCGACTGCTGAACACCACCCAACGTCCGTTGCTTGACCATGAGTGGTAGCTCTCCGCGTCGGGCGAGTTGATTTCTTCTATGTTGCGTACCTTTCCTGTGGCAAGATCCATGATGTAGAGGTCTGCATCACGGTGCCAGATATGGAATACGCCATAATGGCCGAGGGTGAACATCAGGTAGCGACCGTCGGGCGAGATACGGGGCAAAGTCGCACTTTTCCCTAATGAGTCTGCATCGAAAACAAGCTCTCGTGGTCCGAACTGAAGTGTTTTTGGATTGAAACTCTTCTTGTAGATGTTGTATTTCACTTCGCGGAAGCGTTGGATGAGTTCAATGCCCGGGTCTATGCTATCCTTGAACTCAAAATGGGCGCTGCAATAGTAGAGGGCCTTACCGTCGGGTGCCCAAAAGGGAAATACCTCAAACTCCATAGGGTCTTTTTCGATATTTGTTACCTCGTTGCGCTCTACGTCGTATGCAATCAGGTCGCTCTGGATGTCGTAGACCTCAATCTTGTCGGGGTTGGTGATATGGAATGTCTGTACTGTCTTGTTGGTGGAATAGACAATCAGCGGCAGCCAGGGGTGCCAGGCGGGATAAACGCCTGCCGAAAGGATAGAGTCTGACGACATGTTGATCTTCTTGAGCTTCCCATCGTAGGCAATAACGGTGCCGCCCAGGTATTGACGGGCATGGAACTGCATACGCTCCGGATTGTACTGCTGGTAGTTATGACAATTGATACATTGTCCGTCGGTATATTCCTGACAGAGCATATTGTCGTAGATGACGCTTTCGTCGTAGTTTTCCAGGCATCGCTGGTTGATGGTCAGTTCCTCGTAGGTGATATACGACGGTGCAATCAGTCGGTAACTGATATAAGGGTCGATGGAATCGGGCGAGACATAGATGTTGAAGGGCTTGTATTTCGTCCACTGACCATCCTTCTGAATATAGACTTCCACGTTGATGGCCTTTCCACTCGCTTTCTCGGTCAGTCGTTTCCAGTCATCGGCATCGGGCTGTATCTTTGTTCCGCCGCACACCACCTCGTCTTCTCCAACCGTCAGGCGAGCCACGATGCCGTCGCCCTTCCCTTCAGTCTCAAATGTCAAGGCGGCTATGTTGACAGGTATGGTGACGTTGGCGTAGTCGGGATAGATACAGGGCAGTTCCTCCGATTCGCTAAATGTCGATGGTATCTGGTTTCCGCAGGCCGCAAAGACAACGGCTGCGGCTATGATGACAAACAGTTTCTTCATATCAATAGTACGTGATGTCCTTCAGGAAGAAGTATTCGAAATAATAGGTATGGCCGTATCTCTGACTGATGTATTTCCTGAACTGTTCGCTGGGTCTTCCCTGACACTGTTGCATCAACTGCACGAAGCCCCGGAAGTTCTCTTTCACCTCTCTGTCGATAGGCAACTCTTCCGTGAACGGCAAATGATTCATGTTGCCGAAGAGATAGGCTGCCTCTTGGAAGATACGCGGTACGGGCCTGTTGGGATGGAGGTTGAGATATTGTTCAAAGCGTGCCCAGAAATCGGCATTGCTCCTTGTCCACATCGCAGCCAGGACGGCCTGCTCTTGGAAATACGGGTCGTTGGAGTCCAGTTGTGACAACATCACCATGAGGTTCTTCTCCACGTAACTGTCGCCTTGGCTTTGTATGTCGGCGTAATGCATCATGTGGGTAATGGGACCTGTCTCCATGTCATTGGCCAGGCGGTCTGGGCTGTCTATGAGACTTTCCATATGGTCGGCCCTGTCTTCGTAATACTGTGTCTGTCGGAGCAGGTCCAGGTATTTCCGTGCTACTCTTGGTTCATTGGTGAACAGGGCCGTTCGTGCCATATATTGAAGTAGCTCCACGTTCCATCCGTATTCTACACCTTCCTCCATGCACATACGGTGGCACTCGTTCATGACACCATAATGATAATAGATCAGCCTGCCTGCCGTGTTATACATATAGACAGGCAGAGGTGTGTTGGGCTTCTTCGAACCTTTCGGAAAGCTGTACATTTTCTCACACTGGAGTCCCAGCCGGCTCAGTGCCAGATTGTGCATCATCACAATGGCACGAGTGGGCTCGCCCTCCTGCTTCTCGCCTTCTTCCAGTACGCCCTTCCAATCGGTCTGTTCTATGCAGCGCTGCATCCGCAGTTCATGATGGAAATTGACATCCTTGTACCAGAAATGCCACACGCCAACTGCCATGGCAGCCAATATCAGGCCTTGAGCGATGATGGGAATGATATTTTTTTGAGGCTTGCTGGGGGTAGGCTTGAAGGGTAATATCGCAATGGCGATAAAGAAGGCGGCCAGCAGATAATATGGAATGAAATAGACGGGATATGTATCCGAGACGGTGAAGATGGGCAGTGCTGCCCGGTAGATGTCATGGATGTTGGTCTGATAATAGACGTAGCGGTAGTATACCAGTGGTAGGGTAACGATGGCCAGTAGTGAAAAAACGGAGAGTGCAATATTCTGTGTGAACTTCCCCGATAGTCGCCACGTCCAGATCCCCATCACTAATGTCGCCCCCAATGCATAGACACCCATGAGTGGATATCCTGCTGACAATGCCATAGTGATATATGCTATGCGTATCCAGATGTTTTCAGGCAGTTTCCGGAATCCCCATAACAGAGCGACACCTGCTGTGGTGCCGATAGTGGCAGAGAAGAAATGGCCCTTCAGCTTCATGACGTAGATCCAGTAGCCCAGGTCTGTATTGGCTACTAACAGGATGGCTACGGGAATCATTGTGAAGACAATCCACCTGTCTGGGATGGAAAACGCGCGTTTTGCCAGCCACATGAGCAGCAGCCACCAGCCACAGAGCAGCAGTACGCCTATCCACGGATGGTAGAAGAACTGCGTGAAGAATGCCCCCAGATAGGAGAGCATACCTCCCGGCACCACCATCGTCTGCTTGAAAAACAGTGAAGAATAGAGAAACAGATTATACTGTTGTACTTTCCATAGCAGGTCGGACTCAGCATACAGCAGCGCTGATGCAACGACGATAAGCACGCCCAGCCACAGGTATATAGCCTTGATTTTTTTCATAGCGTCTCTCAACTCATCGCCTATCACTTATCACTTCAGATGAAGCGTATGTCCCATGCGGTCTTTTTTGGTTTTCAGATAGCGTAGGTTATATTCGTTAGGTGTAACCTCAATGGGTACGTTCTCTACGATTTCCAGTCCGTAGGCCTCCAGTCCCACACGCTTCACGGGATTATTGGTCATCAGACGCATCTTGTGAACGCCCAGATGGCGTAGCATCTGTGCGCCGCAGCCGTAGTCGCGCTCGTCGGCCTTGAAGCCCAGACAGAGGTTGGCATCTACGGTGTCGTAGCCTTCCTCCTGCAGCTTATAGGCAGCCAGCTTGTTCATAAGTCCTATGCCGCGACCTTCCTGTTGCATATAGACGATGACACCCTTGCCCTCCTGTTCTATCTTCTGCATGGCTTTGTGAAGCTGTTCGCCACAATCGCAGCGACGGCTGCCCAGAATGTCGCCTGTCATACAAGAAGAATGTACGCGCACGAGGATGGGCTCGTCTTCCTTCCATTCGCCCTTAATCAGCGCGAAGTGCTCCTGTCCGTTGCTCTTCTGGCGGAATGGAATGATGCGGAAATGCCCGTATTCTGTAGGCATGTCGGCCTCTACGCCCACCTCGATAAGTGATTCCTGCTGAAGGCGGTAGGCTATCAAGTCCTTGATGGTGATGATCTTCAGGTGATGCTCCTGGGCAAAGACCTGTAGCTCTGGCATCCGGGCCATCGTACCGTCATCGTTCATGATCTCCATCAGCGCACCGGCAGGGTAGAGACCGGCCAGGCGACAGAGGTCTACGGCAGCCTCGGTGTGTCCGCTGCGGCGCAGTACGCCATTGTCCTGTGCGTAGAGTGGGTTGATATGTCCCGGTCGGCCGAAGGTCTGTGGGGTCGATGTGGGGTCGGCCAGTGCCTGTATGGTAGCAGCGCGGTCGTGGGCTGATACGCCGGTGGTACAGCCTTCCAACTTATCGACAGTGACGGTAAAGGGCGTTCCTAACACGGAGGTGTTCTCGCTGACTTGCCGGGGCAGGTCGAGTTCCTCGCTGCGGCTGATGGTGATGGGTGCGCACAGCACGCCACGGGCGTATTTCAGCATGAAGTTCACCATCTCGGGGGTAATCTTCTCTGCGGCACAGATCAGGTCTCCCTCGTTTTCGCGGTCTTCGTCATCTACCACGATGACAAATTTGCCATTGCGGAAATCCTCCACGGCCTCACTTATCTTGTTCAGTTTGAATGTCTCCATCGTTTTGTTGTATATTTAGTTTCGTATAATCTTTGTAAGCCTCGTCCGCCAGGGTGTCCTTCTGTTTGTCGGCAAGTGCCAGCATGAGCGGCATCAGTTTGTCGGTGGTGTTGGTGACATCGCGCAGGTCACGGTACAGGCGCAGACGGAAACGCAACATACGGAAATAGAAGAAGATGCCCAATGGCAGGAACAGACCGCTGATGATATTGAGCCATTTCTTGCGGAACGGCCTCGTGTGGGCATGAGTGGCCAGTATGGGGTAATTGTTCAGCTGGTATAGCACGTTATTGTCGCGTGAATAGCCCAGGTCTTCGATGGCCATTTCCAGCACCTCGTTGATGTGTGCTATCT
>Ga0256405_10004635_pt1 | contig 25331 bp, 22 predicted proteins | sample RumenRJG_02DNA_FD_189096 | JGI IMG/M metagenome (GOLD analysis project Ga0256405, IMG submission 189096) | Bovine rumen microbial communities from Lethbridge, Alberta, Canada - RJG_02 | ecosystem: Host-associated > Mammals > Digestive system > Stomach > Rumen | place: Canada: Alberta... | reverse complement strand
TATCCGATGCCTGCGCGGACATAGCAGCGACCCAGGGACCCATGGAACGGCCGCCCAGGAAGTAGTCTTTCTGGTTCTGGTTGCTGCCGTTAAAGAAGAAAAACAGCGCAACTCCGAACAGAATGACGAAGTAAAGTACAAATACAATGATTTCTAAATTCATAAGTTTCTTCTCCTCTTATGTATTATCAACTCGCTTATTGTACCACCGGATCGGGTAGAATGAAATATGGACTAAATTATAGACGAAACCACAGAAAAATGACTGCATGAATGACTAAAAAGGTTGAATTCAAGCCGATAATCGATTAGACTAAAGTATAGACAAGGATAAAGAAAGGAAACAGAATGCATGAAAAAACAAGGGCGAAATCAGACCAAAAGCAGGATCGTTTCCGCGGCGTGGCGCCTGTTCTATCAATATGGCTACGACAATACGACCATCGACGACATCGTAGAGGCCTCCAACACCTCCAAAGGGTCCTTTTACCACTACTTCGAATCGAAGGACGCCCTGATGGGTTCTCTGTCCTATCTGTTCGATGAGAAATACGAGGAACTGATGGAAAGTCTGGATCCGTCGCTGGACCCGCTGCAAAAGCTGGTGCAGATGAATCAGGAACTCTTTCTGATGATCGAGAACACGGTCTCGGTGACGGTGCTGTCCCAGCTGTTTTCAGCCCAGCTGGTCACCAAGGGCGAGAAGCATCTGCTGGAGCCGGACCGGACCTACTACCGGCTGCTGCGGCAGATCGCCATCGAAGGCCAGCAGCAGGGGCTGTTCCGGGAGGATCTGTCGGTCAACGACATCATGAGAGCCTATTCCATGTTCGAGCGCGGGATGATGTATGACTGGTGCCTGGCCAGTGGAAACTATTCCCTGACCCAGTATTCCCAGCAGATCCTGCCTTTGTATCTGAAGGGGCTGTGCCGGTGAGAGAAAAAAGGCTGCGGCCGCGGCACCTGGAGATACACAAAAGGTGTGAGCCGTGGTAAAATAGGAACAACTTCAAGAGTAGACGACAGGAAGAAATCACTATTGAAACGGTGGAAGTGGCTGGCGTGCGCTGCCGCCGGCAATACGATGTATAAGCTGCTCGACAAGACGGTAACAGTCAAGATCATAGTGAAATAGTCTTGCGCGATGGGCCCGGCAGGTATAGAATGATAGAAGTTTCGACAAGGAGAGAAAGTACTATGAAGAGAATCAAGACGATCAACACAAAGAACATGAAGGAAAGCGTTCTCAGAGACGGCTGCGGCGAGTGCCAGACATCCTGCCAGTCCGCATGCAAGACTTCCTGCGGTATCGCGAACCAGAAGTGTGAGAAGACAAAGTAATGATCCATCAGTACCGACTGAACGGGTACAACATTGTACTCGATGTGAACAGCGGCTCTGTACATTGCGTGGATGATGCCTCTTATGACATCATCCGTCTTTTTTGTGGGATCATCGAAGGCGAGGGTCGCGAGGTCACACAGGAGGATTTGACGCGGATCACAGACCAGATTTTGGGGGACTATCCGGAGGAGTCGCCGGAGTCCATTGGGGAGATCTTCGAGGATATCGAGGAGCTGCAAAGTCTGGGCAGGCTGTTTTCAGAAGATCTGCTGGCGCCTCACCCGGAACTGCTTGCGCCCCGAAAGCCCTATGTGAAAGCCCTTTGCCTGCATGTGGCCCATACCTGTAATTTGAACTGCAGCTACTGCTTTGCCAGCCAGGGGAACTTCCACGGCGAGCGGGCGGTGATGACCGCGGAGACAGCCCGGGCAGCCCTGGATTTTCTGGTGCGGGAATCGGGCAGCCACTACAATCTGGATGTGGATTTCTTTGGCGGGGAACCTCTGATGAACTGGGACGTCGTCAAGGAGACCGTCCGGTACGGCCGCCAGCTCGAGAAAGAGCATAATAAGAACATCCGGTTCACCCTGACGACCAACGGCGTAGGCTTAAACGATGAGATCATCGAATTCGCCAACCGGGAAATGCACAACGTGGTCCTGAGCCTGGACGGGCGAAAGGAAGTCCACGACCGGTTCCGCCGGACCATCAATGACCAGGGAAGCTACGATTTGATCGTGCCTAAGTTCCAGAGGTTGGTGGAGGCGCGCCGCGGCGCCGGTGCAGCCGCCGGCCGGGACGAGGCTGCGCCCGCCGGCCGCACGGAGACGACGCCCGCGGACCGCACCGAATATTACATGCGCGGCACATACACCCACTGCAATCCCGACTTCTCCGAGGACATCAAACACATGGCCGAGCTGGGTTTTGACCAGCTGTCCATGGAGCCGGTGGTCACGGATCCTTCCGACCCCCTGGCGCTGACCGAGGCAGACCTGCCTTTGCTGTACGAACAGTACGAGAAGCTGGCGGACTGGATGCTGCAGAGAGAAGAAGAGGGACGGCCGGTCACTTTCTATCATTATATGCTGGATCTGGAGGGCGGCCCGTGCATCTACAAGCGGATCGCCGGCTGCGGCGCGGGCACGGAGTACTATGCTGTAACGCCGTGGGGCGACCTTTATCCATGCCATCAGTTCGTGGGTGAGGAGCAGTTTAAGATGGGTGACATCTGGAACGGTGTCATCGCGAAGGCACTGCAGGAGGAGTTCGGCCGCAACAATATCTATGCTCATGAAGAGTGCGCGGACTGCTGGGCGAAGCTTTACTGCTCCGGTGGCTGCGCAGCCAATGCGTACCACGGGACCGGATCCATTTCAGGAATCTACGAGTACGGCTGCAAGCTGTTCCGCAAGAGGATGGAGTGCGCGATCATGATCAAAGTTTGTGAGTCGGAAAAAACCGACGCGCCTGCCGGCGCGGGAACCGAGACAACCAGCGCGCCTGCCGGCGCGGGAACCGAGTAAAATGAACACGAAACGAAAACGTCGCGCTATGCTGCTGATGGTGATCACCGCTGTCATGTGGAGTATGGGCGGCATTTTTATCAAACTGATCTCGTGGAGCCCCTTCCTGATCGCGGGGGTCCGCAGCGCCATTTCCGGTTCTGTCATGGCGCTGTTTATGCTGCAACAGGGCATCCGGTTCCGCTGGAACCGGCATTCTTTCGGCGCCGGGATCGGTCTGTCTTTTTCGGCGACGCTGTTCACCATCGCCAACAAGCTCACGACGGCAGCCAACGCCATCGTCCTGCAGTACACCGCTCCGATCTTCATTCTGGTGCTGTCAGCTATGCTGCTCAGGCAAAAGCTGGTCCGCCGGGAGATAACGGTAGTCGCGATCACCATGATCGGCATGGTCCTGTTCTTTTTTGACCAGCTCTCGCCAGGCAATATCCTGGGGAATATCCTTGGCATCCTAGCGGGGATCTTCCTGGCGCTGATGTTCGTCATGGTCGGCGCCGGCGGAGACGACGATCCGACAAGGATGAGCGGCATCCTGATCGCCCACTGCATGACGGCTGTCATCGGGATCCCCATCGGGTTTGCAGCGACCGCCGGGCTCCTGCCCGGCGGCAGTTTTGCGGCGATCGGGCCTTCAGGGGCTGCCACGGTGTCGCCTCTGGGTCTGGAGATCCTGTATGTAGTGATCCTGGGCGTGTTCCAGCTGGGCATTCCCTATGTCCTTTATGCTATCGCTTCCAAGGACTGCCCGCCGCTGGCCTGTTCTCTGATCGGGATGCTGGAGCCATTGCTCAATCCTGTCTGGGTTGCTATTTTCATCGGCGAGATGCCGGGCATGTATGCTCTGATCGGCGCCTGCATCATCATTGCCACTGTCACCTGGTGGTGCATCTTCGGCACCGGCGATGAACGCAAAAAAGAGTGAGCCTCAGAATTCGCTTCTGAGCGCTTTTTTTTGTTAACTGAAGCCAGCAGTCTGCGATCTCGTAAGACAGAAAAGAGCGTTTTCGTGGACGAAAAACCTTGTTGGGGTAGTATTTGAGGAAGCCATGGGGAAGACTTCCCCATAGGAAATGAAAATACTTCCCCACAAAAGAGAAGGATCTGCTGGATATGTGGGGTAGTATTACAGACAGCCGTGGGGAAGACTTCCCCATAAGAATCAATAATACTACCCCATTGTCATGTGGATGCGGACAAAGATACTCGTGAACTGTTTCTCAAAGTCATGAAAAGGAGTATACTAAAAGAGCAAAAGCTGGAGCAAACCAGGGGTCAGACAGATGAATGCCAGATTTTACGATGTGATCATCATCGGCGCAGGCGCAGTTGGTTGCGCTATCGCCAGAGAACTATCCCGGTATGAGCTCTCGGTCGCGGTGCTGGAGAAGAATAGCGATGTGGCCGGGGAGACCACCGGGAGAAATTCTGCTGTTGTGCATGCCGGATTCAATAACCGTCCGGGAAGCCTGATGGCCAGCCTTTGCGTAGAAGGAAACGAGGGATTCGCTTCGCTGTGCCGGGATCTGGACGTGCCCTTCAAGGAGACCGGAAAACTGCTGCTGGCCTTCGACGAAGAAGACGTGCAAACGCTGGAACGGCTGTTGGAGCAGGGCCGGCGAAACGGCTGCCGGGATCTGCGGATCCTGGAGAGTAGGGCTCTGGAAGAGCTGCTGCAGGAACGAAACATGGAGCCGATCCATTGCGTCAAGGCCCTCTGGTCACCCCATACTGGGATCACCAGCCCATTTCTTTACTGCGTTGCGCTGGCGGAAAACGCGCTGGAGAACGGCGCGCAGTTTTATCTGGACACCGAAGTGACCGGGATCCGGCCACGGGAGCATGCGGAGAACACAGGCTGTGCCGGATCGCATGAGCGGGCAGCACAGAAATGCACAGGAGACGGACATCGTTTTGAGGTCGAAGCCGGTGGTGAAGTGTTTGGGTGCCGATATCTGATCAACTCAGCCGGACTGCAGGCCGACCGGATTGCGGCAATGGCCGGTGCGGATCATTACCATATCTATCCCTGCCGCGGGGAATACTTCATTCTCGATAAAAATGAACTGGCGATGCCAGTGTACCCGGCGCCCCGAAAGCGTGCGGGAGGTCTTGGTGTACACCTGACGCCGACCAGCGATGGAAATATCATTATAGGACCCTCGGCAGAATACCTGAACGAAGACCGCCCGGAGGCAGGCAGCGATCCCAGAGAGGATTACGCCTGTACCCAGCCCGTCATGGAGGAGCTCATGTGGCAGGCTGTGCAGCTGATGCCTGCTGTGAAAGGCATGCAGCCCATCGGAAACTACAGTGGGATCCGGCCGAAGCTGGCTCCGCCGGAAGAAGGCGGTTATCATGATTTTGTGATCCGGGCGGAGGAGGATGTGCCGGGCCTGATCGACCTGGTCGGCATCGAATCTCCGGGCCTGACCGCGTCGATGCCTGTTGCGCGGCAGGTTTGCCGGATGATCGGGGAGATGGAGCAGGCCGGCCTCCGGCACAAGCCCGACTTCAAAGAGACACGTCGGGGGATCCTGCGCTTTCGGGAGCAGAGCCCGGAGAAACAGGCGCAGCTGATCTGCGAGGACCCGGAGTACGGAGAGGTCGTCTGCCGCTGCCAGAGGATCACGAAAAGAGAGATCCGTCAGGCTATCGAGAACCCCTTGGGAGCACGATCGATAGCGGCGATCAAGTACCGGGCATGGGCGACCACGGGGCGGTGCAACGGCGGATACTGCCTGCCCAGGATCGCGCAAATGCTGGTACAGGAGTACGGTATGAAACCGGAAGAGATCCGATACCGAAACAAAGGCAGCGAGATGTTTGCAGGAAAGGTGAAGTGAGAATGGGCAGCCAGTCAAAACAACTGAATCAGGCAGATCATATCGGAGCAACTGATTCGAAGCGATCGGAAAAGGCGGCTGCACAGTGCGACGTCCTCGTGATCGGCGCCGGCCCGGGTGGGCTTTCGGCGGCAGCTGCTGCTGCGGCTGAACTGCAGAGAACTGCCGGGGATCTGCAGACTGCCGCCGGTGAGAGGATACAAAGAGCTGCCGGGGATCCGCAGACTGCAGCCGATGCGCCGCGGGTAGTGATCCTGGAGCGGGAGGAGATCCCCGGCGGGATCCTGAACCAGTGCGTCCACGACGGGTTCGGCATCGTGCGCTATGGAGCGCAGCTGTCCGGACCGGAGTATGCCGAGATCGAACAGGGAAAAGCAGAAGAAAACGGTGTCCGGATCTTGACAGGACATATGGTAACGGAGATCGAGCTGGCAACCGCGACTTCTGGGCCGGATGCGGAGACCTCTGCGCAGGAAGCGCCGACCTCTGCGCCCCCGGTATCGGCCCCGGCGTCATTCGCGGTCACGGCCATCAGCCGGAGCGGCCGGCACGAATTTCACACGAAAGCAGTTGTGCTCGCTACCGGCTGTCGGGAGCGGACCAGAGGCATGCTTTCCATTCCGGGTACGAGGCCGGCGGGGATCTTCACTGCAGGCGTGGCCCAGAACCTGATCAACCGAAAAAACATCATGGTCGGCCGGCGGGTCGTGATCCTGGGATCCGGTGACATCGGGCTGATCATGGCAAGGCGCCTGACCCTGGAAGGGGCGCAGGTGCTATGCGCCGCGGAGGTCATGGAGGAACCGACGGGACTTGCCCGCAATGTGCGACAATGTCTGTTCGACTTTGATATCCCGCTCTATCTGCGGACAGGGGTGTCCAATATCTACGGCAAAGACCGGCTCGAGGGCGTGGAATTATCTCAAGTTGACGAGGACCTGAAACCCATTCCCGGAACCGGCCGCCGCATCGACTGCGATACCCTGATCCTTTCGGTGGGGCTCATTCCTGAAAACGAAGTGGCGAAAACTGCAGGAGTCGATCTCAACAACAAAGGCGGTGCTGCAACAGACTCGTACCTGCAGACCAGTGTGCCGGGGATCTTTGCCTGCGGCAACGCGAGGGAAGTCATGGACCTGGCGGATTTTGTCTCCGAGCAGGGCGAAGTAGCGGGAAGAAACGCGGCAGTTTATGCGGCCTGTGAGGCAGGCAGACAGGACCAGCTTTTGCAGAAGTGGGAAAAGAATCTGCACAACGCTGCCCTGAAGGGGCTTCCCGAAGAAAACGCCGTAACCTGTACGCTCTGCCCTAAGGGCTGCCAGATCCTGGCGGAATGGGATCCGGAGCATGAGGAGATCCGGGTGACCGGGAACGGATGCCCGCGGGGGGAGAATTTCGCCCGGCAGGAATTGACTGATCCACATCGGATCCTGACCACGACGATGAGGGTTGTTTCTGATGCTCCGGAAGAGGGGCTGACAGGAAAGCTGATCCCTGTACGAAGCGATAAGCCCGTGCCGCTGGATGAGATGGAGACGCTGGCGGAGATGCTCCGGAGCATGCAAATCCCGGTGGAGCACGCAGGAGAACTGCGCCGGGGAGATGTGCTGGCAGCCGGACTGGGACGTGATCATGTAAATATCATCGCGGAGAGATCCGAAATCTCAAGAGACATATAAGGAGTACGTCACAGAGAAGGAATTAACTTTTTTGTGTCCGAAAAAACGCTTGTCTGAAAGAACACGATGATATACAATAAGATACAGTAATAAACAATAATTAAAAGGAGCGTGAAGCCAATGGCTGGGGACATGAAATTTTTGACGGTGGAGGATGTTGCGGAGATGCTGCAGGTAACGAGGACCACTATCTATAACCTGAAGAAACAGGGACTTCCGTTTATCAAGCTTGGAAAGAACATCCGATTTGATGAGGAGGATGTTATCGACTGGGTCAGAAGCAATCGTCAGGTCGAGAAGAATGAATAGTTCTCTGATCATTGGACAGATATATCTGATCGTCTTGTTTGCGTTGAGTGCTTTCCTGATCCGGAAAGCACTGATTTCATTTGAGGACTACAGCTACTGCGGCCGGTCTCTGGGGATCGGGTTTGTGTTTTTCACATATCTTGGGACCTGGATCGGAGGGGGCACCATCATCGGACTGGTGGGGAGGAGCCATGATTTCGGCGCCAGTCAGTACTGGATCATGGCCATGTCCTGTATCGTGGAGTTGTTTTTTGCTTTCTTTCTTATTGACCGGATCCGGGACAGGAACTACCGGAGCATCACGGAATTCTTTGCTGTGAACTATCCGGATCGCGGAGGAGTGATCCGCATTCCTGCAGCGGCAGCGCTGCTCATCCGGAATGTTACCATGATCGCCATGCAGTTCAGCGCTTTGTCCTACCTGATCACTATTACATTTGGAATCGGGCGGAGCCTGGCGCTGATCCTGATTTTTATCGTCATCATTGTCTACACCGTGCTCAGTGGGCTTTGGGGCGTGGCATTGACGGATGTGTTTCAGGGGATCCTGCAGACTTTCAGCATCATTGCGCTGATCTTCGTTACGCTCAAAATGGCGGGCGGGATCGACGGGGTCGAAGAATATTACCGGGCGGCTGGTGATCCGGACAATCTCAATCTGTTCCAAACGGACCTTTCCTGGTATGAGATCATCATTTACATCGCGGCGTTCGGTCTGTTTTTTCTGATGAACGATCAAACGAACTGGGAGCGGATCTATGCGAGCAAAGGCAGCCGTACAGCTCGTTGGGGCTTCATGCTCCCGCTCGTGATCACTTTGATTTCTCTGGTATTGATCTCCTATCTTGGCGTGTTTCAAAAGGTCATAACCGGTGGCGTCGAGGATTCTCAGTCCATCCTGTACACCTTCCTTCTTCAGCGCGGCGGCTCCGTTTTGGCAGTCCTGATCATGGTCGGGCTGATTGCCGCGATCATGTCATCGGCGGATTCCTTCCTGCTCGCGTCTGGTGTTATGGTGGCTGAAGACATCATCAAAGCGTTTATTGTGAAGAACGCCCGTGACCGGGAACTGATCTTTTACACACGTATCTTTGTTGTCGTGACCGGAGCGATCGCATTCACTTTCGCGATCAATATTCACGACATCCTTTCTCTGTGGCTGACCGGGATCGGCCTGACATCCATTCTTTTGGTCCCGGGCTATTTTCTTGGCTGGCGAAAGAACCCGCCGCGCTCTGCCCGTGTGCTGGCAGGGATGGCAGTCGGCGGGGTCGGCGTCTGCCTTATGCTGTTTGGCGTGATCCCTGTGGACGCGGTCTATATCTGCGCGTTCGGTATTCTGAACTTCATTGTTTGTATGATTCCGTCTCGCAAAAGCAGGCCGGTCGCGGCAGAACTTCCATTTTGACGACCTTTCTATCATTTGATCAAGCATGTATCTTTGTGGTTGACAAAACACATAAACGGTATTAAACTAACGATAGTTTACAATAATGAACAATAAAACATTCATTTGTAAGAAGAAGGAGGGTACCATGAAGGATATCATGACTGTTGCTGTCGTCAATTTTAAGGTTGACGCATGCAATAAGGAAGGAAATCTGTCCAGAATCTGCGGATACGCTGAGGCCGCGGCGAAACGAGGCGCAGACCTGGTTTTGCTTCCGGAATTGTGCCTGTATGGATATGACTACTATGTGGACACGAATATCCCGCAGGAAGAAAAGATCAAGACCGCCGAGATGAAGGATGGCCCATCAGCGCAGGCGGTTGCGGAGATCGCGAAGAAATACGGGATCTATGTGGTCTTCGGTATGGCGGAGAAGATGGAAGATGCTCCGGACGCGACGCTCTACAATTCAGCCATCGCTATCGGTCCGGAAGGCGTGATCGATTCCTATCAGAAGATGCATCCCTTTGAGACCGAAAGCGTCTGGTGCGAAAAGGGAGAAAAACCTTTCATGTTCGAGACTCCCTGGGGTCCGGTCGGTATCAGCATCTGTTTTGACACATATCAGTTCCCGGAACTTCAGAGACACTATTGCGCGAACGGCTGCAGGCTTGTCCTGAATCCGACTGCGTTCATCGAAGAGGTTCCGTTTGACGGCAGCCGTGACGCATTTTGCCAGACATTCGGCGCGACACTGGAATACGGTGTGCTCTGTAATACGATCTATATTGCTACAGCGAACCTGACCGGAATGGATACCGAGTGCTACTTCGGAGGAGGAAGCAGTATCATGGGGCCGAAGATCACTCCGTTCTATGAGACTATGCTGCATTATTACGCAGGGGGCAAAGAGGATAATCAGGCAGAACTGCTTATGGCAACGATCGACCTGTCTCTGGCAGAGAGACGTCTGTTCGTAAATAAGGAGATCACCGGCAAACCGGATTACCGGCCGGAGATCTATAAGAAGTTCCTGTAAAAACAGATTGAGAGGAGAAGTGTTCAAATGGAAGACAATACATTAAAACGAACAATGAAATTGAGTCATCTGGTCATTTTCGGCGTCGCCTTCCTGACCCCGATGATCGCATACACTATCTACGGTGTCATTTCTACGGCATCTCACGGTGTGGAGACCGGCGCGGTCATATTCGCGACTGTCGCGATGCTTTTCACGGCACTGAGCTATGGACATATGGCGAAAGCATTCCCGACCGCAGGCTCAACATATACTTATACCCGTAAAGCGATCAACTCCAAGCTCGGCGTGCTGGCCGGCTGGATCGTCCTTCTGGGCTACGTCTTCTTCCCCATGGCTATCTGGCTCATCGGGGCGGAGTATCTGGGCGGCGCGGTCCCGGCAGTTCCCTCCTGGCTGTGGCTGATCCTGTTCATCATCGTTACTTCTGTCATCAATATCATCGGTGTGGAAGTAGGAACGAAGGTCAATTTCGTTCTTGTCGGGATCCAGGTCGCGATCATCATTGCCTTCCTGGCATTCAGCATCAAGGCAGTCACAGAAGGGTTGGGGGCAGGTACGCTGGCTTCCTTCGATCCCTTCTACAATCCGGACATCGATTTCAGTTTCATCGTTGCCGGTGCGGCTGCTGCCTGCTACTGCTTCCTGGGATTTGACGCTCTGACCACATTCACAGAAGATGCCATCGACCCGACAAAGAACATTCCGAGGGCGATCATCCTGACACTGATCGTATGCGGAGCTATTTTCGTCATCGTAACCTACTTCACCCATCTGGCTCACCCGTCCTTCGAATACGCGAATCCGGACAACGCAGCTTACGAGATCGCCCGTGAGGTCGCTCCTGCGGTCTTCGGCGGGATCTTCCTTATCGGCCTGATCGCAGGCCAGTTCGCAGCAGGCCTGGCTGCGCAGGCCAGCGGAGCCAGACTCCTTTATGCGATGGGACGTGACGGTGTCATGCCGCAGAAACTGTTCGGCAGACTCCACCCGAAGACAAAGACTCCGGCCAACGCGATCATCCTGATCGGTCTGGTAGCGCTGTTCGCGGTGTTCCTCGATGTCACAAGCGCGACAGCTTACATCAACTTCGGCGGATTCGTAGCTTTCGCATTCGTCAATATTTCCGTGATCGTGTACTACTTTGTGAAGAAGCAGGAACGCGGGGCGAAGGGAGTCATCTTATATCTGATCTTCCCGATCCTGGGAGCAGCTCTCTGCCTGTACATGCTGGTCCATCTGGACAAAGTCGCGATCGTACTGGGCTGCATCTGGGCAGTACTTGGGATCCTCTACCTGCTGTGGCTGACAAAAGGACTGAAGCAGGAGCCGCCGGAACTCGGCATCGACGATTAAGGTCTGGACTGAATAAAACAGCAGTGGCCGTACACCGGACAGGTGTACGGCCCTGTGCTTTTTCCTGTATCGGATCAGTGATATACTTTCGAGGAGAGAAAAGAGGAAGAAAGCATGATCGGTTATGGTATTTTTCTTGGATGCGCAACGCTGCTGGGCGGGATCTGCCTTAGCACGAGAAGACAGGTCCGCGTCTACGAAGCGAAGAGCATGATCTACGGAGGGGGCAGCACGGGGAATCTCACGCTGACGTTCAGTGTCCTTGCTGCGTGGATGTGGACGACCTCTGTTTTTGGCTCCGCTGAGACCTATGCGCTTTACGGGATCTGGGGACCGGTCAGCTATGTGCTTGGAGCCTGTATCGCTTTCGCGGGGCTCATCGCTGTGCTTGTATTTTTGAGAAAGAGGTTCCCGGAGGTCATCACCTGGCTGGGCTATCTGCAGAAACGGTACGGTATGAGGGCAAAAACCTTCTACTATCTTTTCGCAGTGATCGTTCCGGCTTATGTCCTGATCGAACAGGGTGTAGGGATCGCGTATGTGCTGGAGGACTTCTATGGAAGCTCGTTTCGGATCATTTCCTTTCTCAGCGTCCTGATCGCTACCGGATACGTCTTTTTCGGAGGTATGAAAGCGGTCCTCAGAGAAGAACAGTTTACCGCAGTCATTCTGCTCACCGCATTTGCTGCCGGAGTTGTTTTCGTTTTGACCCAGGGAGAGTCCGTACAGGGGTTGGAACCGCAGGCGCCCGGTTCTCCGGGGCTTGCCGCCGGAGCAGGGCTCTCCGCCCTGCGTTATTTTATCATGGCGATCGTGATCGCGTTCGGCCAGATCGTTTTTGATCCGGCATATTATCTCAAAGCAGATCTTGCTAAAAGCACAGGCGGACTCACTTTAGCCTATATCCTTGGAGGCATCGTGCTTTGGGGAGGGATCACACTGGCATCCTCACTGTATCTCGGCCGGGCGGCATACGCAGGCGGGGTCGATGTCACAGACCTGTTCACAGGGCCCGCCAGGATCATTTTTAGCATCGTGATCATTTTTATCGGGATCAGCACCATCGTTCATTTCATGATCGGGTTCCTGGGCGTTTTCTCAATGGATCTATATGAAACGGTGAACGGCTCGAATGGAACAGACCGGGACAAGATCGTATTTGGCCGTATCCTCATCGTGGCCATGGGGCTGTTCTGTGCGTCCATGACCATCGCCCTTGAGAATATCAGCCTTCTGACCATTGATGTCTTTTGCGCCATTTTCTTCGCGGCTCCCTGTGTCCCGCTCCTGATCGGCATCATATCTCAGAGAAATTTCGGGAAGCTTCCTGTTATCTCCGTCGTTGCGGGGATCATAGGCGGGCTCATCGTCTGGATGAGCGCTTCAGGGGGGATCTCTGAGAACCAGTTTGCCGGAATGGGCGCTTCTCTATTGATCCCTCTGATCATTATGATGGGAGGCTATGTGAAGCGGCTTCCTTATGACGGATAAGATCGCGGAAGAGAAAATTTCGGGTTGCCTAGGACCAGCCTTTGCGTTACAATACAAGGCGCATGACATTTTACGAATGAGGAGTGTGTATTGAAATGGAAAGAGAACATCTGGGAAGCCGGTTGGGCTTTATTTTGTTGAGCGCAGGATGTGCTATCGGCTGCGGTAATGTATGGAAGTTCCCATGGATGTGCGGACAGAACGGAGGCGGCGGGTTCCTGCTGGTCTACCTGATCTGTCTGCTGGTGCTGGGACTGCCGGTCATGATCATGGAGTTTTCCGTAGGACGTGCGGCGCAGGCCAGTATCGTCCGCATGTATCAGAGGCTGGAGAAGCCAAGACAGAAGTGGCATATCCACGGCTATTTCGCCCTGCTGGGCAACATCGCTCTGATGGCGTTCTACACGGTCGTCACCGGATGGATGATCTACTACTTTGTCAGTTTCGTTACAGGACACCACCAGACTTTGGGATTCGTTGAGATGATCACGAACCCGGGGGTGAACGTGGGATATCTCGCGATCGCGGTGTTCGTCGGATTCTTTATTCTGAGCTTCAATCTGCAGGGCGGCCTGGAGCGGGCGACCAAGTTCATGATGGTCGTGCTGATCATCCTGATGATGATCCTGGCGATCCGCAGCATGATCCTGCCCGGCGGCAAGGAAGGTCTGGCCTTCTATCTGGTTCCGGATTTCAGCAAGATCACAGGTTCTGTCGTCGTAGCGGCGATGAACCAGGCGTTCTTCACTCTGTCTCTGGGTATCGGATCCATGGCGATCTTTGGAAGCTATATCGGCAAAGAACGGAGCCTGATGGGCGAGTCCATCAACGTCATCGCTCTGGACCTGTTCGTAGCGATCGTTGCCGGCCTGATCATTTTCCCGGCCTGCTTCACCTACGATCTGGAAGTCGGCGCTGGTCCGTCCCTGCTGTTTGATACCATGGCGGCGGTCTTTGTCAACATGGCCGGCGGACGGTTCTGGGGATCCCTATTCTTCCTGTTCATGACCTTCGCGGCTCTGTCCACGGAGCTGGCGGTCTTCGAGAATATCCTGGCGGCGATCCGTGAGATGACCGGATGGAGACGTCCGAAAGCATGTCTGGCATGCGGCATCGGCATCTTCCTGATCTCCCTGACAACAGCTCTGGGCTACAGCGTGCTCCACTTCCAGCCCTTCGCGGAAGGGTCCGCATGGCTGGACTTCTGGGATTTCATCGTCAGCACCAACCTGCTGCCGCTGGGCGCCCTGATCTTCGCGCTGTTCTGCTGCTATGACAAGTTCGGCTGGGGCTGGGACAACTTCCTGGCGGAGGCCAACGCGGGCAAAGGCCTGAAAGTCCAGCAGTGGATGAAGCCGATCTTCAAGTATGTCGTGCCGGTCGCGATCATCGTGATCTATCTCATCGGCATCACCAGCTTCCAGTGGAGCTGATGCAAAGGCTGGATGTAACTATTTAAGAAAAAGAATCAAACTGCCGTGTAACGTCATAAGCAGACGGGACACGGCAGTTTTTTTGACTTTTTTCATCGAAATCGGAGTATCCACGATCAGGTTCGATGAAACCAGAAATTGTTGATGGGAGGTGAGCGAAGCTTTCATCGAAAACTTGATCCTGGCTCCAGTCCTCGATGAAAAAGTTATCAGGTCTGGGCCATGGAGGGCAGCGATACACCGGGAGAAGAGTATGGGGAAAAGGTCCCAGGCCGATTTTTCATCGACAATTCTTTCAAACAGGAGGAGTTCGATGAAACAGCCGAATGGCGAACCAATGGCGGGCCGCGATTTCATCGAGAAAAAAGGAATTCTTCATAAAGTCGATGAAACGGGGCAGAAACCAGGAGATGAAATGGACAAGCCCCGCGCGTATCAGTCGCGCGGGGCTTGGATCTTGCTATATTACATCGCACTGTTTGAATGCCCTGCGGTTCCTACCGGAAGCTGAGCAGGTCCTGGACGGGCTTGCGTTTCGGCGCGTCCGGGGCGATGGCCGGATAGCCCAGAGCGATCATGCTGGAGACGATCTGCCCCTCCGGGATATCCAGGACTTTGGCGACGGCCGCCTCGTCAAAGATACCCATGATGACTGTACCGAGCCCTGCGTCGTGGGCGGCCAGGCAGAAGGTCTGGGCGCAGATGCCGGCGTCGAATACTTCCCACCGGTCTTCTTTGCTGGTGGTGAAACTACCGTCTCTTTCGTATCCGGATCTGCCGTGGACGATGGTGGTCACGATCAGTACCGGCGCGCCTTTGATGACATTGGCATTGCTGGTAAATCCCAGGACGCATTCGTCGGCGATCCGATCCTTTAGGGCGGGGTCGGTGATGGCGATGTAGCGGGTGGTCTGGGTGTTCTTCCAGGTCGGCGCGTAGGATGCGGTCTCTACCAGATCCTCGATCAGGTCGTGGCGGACCGGACGGTCTTCAAATTTACGTATGCTTCTTCTTGTTTTGATACAATCGATCGCGTTCATAATATCCCTCCGAAAGTTTCTGTTTAATAAGGGTATTGTACCACGTTTGCCCGGCCTTTGCTAATGAAGTATGGTGCCCCGGCCTTTGCACGGGGATAGTGCATCACGCCTTTGACAGCCAATATGTACTGAGGAAAATAAGTACATCAATAATTGGCATAGTATGAGTTACAGAAGGAGAAAAAAATGGTGGTAATTAGAGAGAGGTTGTTCCCGGCATTGCTGGTGCTTCTTATGGGCCTGGCGTTTGTTGGATGGCTGGGGGCAAGTGAAGCAGCGGCCAAGACTGTTGCAGTGAAGGTGAAAGTCAAATAAGTGACTTCGATAAATTGGCATGATTTATAAAAAAGTGCATTGTATGAAGGCTGGGGTTAAGATTGCCTTATCCCCGGCTTTTGTGTTAGCATCAAATATGAAGAAACAATGCGGAGAGAAAGGCGAAGAGAACCATGCCAGTCTATAACAGCACTTCAAAAAAAGCAGAAGAGTTTATCAACGATGCGCAGATCAGGGCAACGCTGGCCTATGCCGAGGAGCACAAGGACGATCTGGAACTGATGGAGCAGATCCTGGAGAAGGGCCGTCAGTACCAGGGGCTGTCCTACAAGGAGGCGGCGACACTGCTGGAATGCGAGGATCCCGCGATCATACAGAAGATCTTTGACCTGGGCAAAGAGATCAAGGAGCATTTTTACGGCAACCGGATCGTTATGTTCGCGCCTCTGTATCTGTCAAATTACTGCGTGAACGGATGCGTCTACTGTCCGTATCACGGTCAGAACAAGCACATCCCGCGAAAGAAGCTGACCCAGGAGGAGATCCGGGCGGAGGTCATCGCGCTGCAGGACATGGGGCACAAAAGGCTGGCCATCGAATCCGGGGAGCATCCGGTAGAAAACCCCATCGAATACATCCTGGAAAGCATCAAGACCATTTACAGTATCAAGCACAAGAACGGCGCCATCCGCCGGGTCAACGTCAACATCGCTGCGACCACAGTGGAGAATTACCGCAAGCTGCGGGATGCCGGGATCGGCACCTATATCCTGTTCCAGGAGACATATAATAAAGAAGCTTACGAGCAGCTGCATCCGTCCGGGCCGAAGAGCGACTACGCCTACCACACGGAGGCTATGGACCGGGCTATGGAAGCCGGCATCGATGACGTGGGCTGCGGCGTCCTGTACGGACTGAACAATTACAAATACGACTTCGTCGGAATGCTGATGCACGCCCATCACCTTGAGAAGACCTATGGCTGCGGGCCGCACACGATCAGTGTGCCCCGGGTGCGGCCGGCCGATGACATCGATCCGGATGAGTTCGACAACGGCGTGCCCGATGATATCTTCAAGCGGATCGTCGCGGTGCTTCGGATCGCGGTCCCCTATACCGGCATGATCATGTCCACCAGGGAAAGCGAGAAGACCCGCAGGGAATGTCTGGAGATCGGTATCACGCAGATCAGCGGCGGCAGCCGGACCAGCGTGGGCGGCTATGTGGATGAGCTGGACGAGGAGCGGAAGTTCGATTCCGAGGAAACGGCCCAGTTCGATGTGGAGGACCGCAGGACTCTGGCCGAGGTGGTCGACTGGCTGATCGACCTCGGGTACGTTCCCAGCTTTTGCACGGCCTGCTACCGGGAAGGCCGCACCGGCGACCGGTTCATGAGCCTGCTGAAAGCCGGCCAGATCGCCAACATCTGCCAGCCCAACGCCATGATGACTCTCAAGGAGTTCCTGATCGATTACGCTTCGGAGGAGACCCGGGCCAAGGGCGAGGCCCTGATCGATCAGCGGCTGGAGATGATCCCCAATGAAAAGGTCCGGGAGATCTGCCGCGCCCACCTGCGCGAGATCGAGGAAGGCAACCGTGACTTCCGGTTCTGAGAGCGATTGAGCCTTGCGGCGCGAGTCCTGACCCGGCGAGCACACACTAAATATTCAGCATTCATTATTTCTATGCTTTTGGAGCCGTGATTTAAGGAATTTCTTTTCCCGCCATTACTCTATTCATTAAAATGACCAGATATATCGGTCGTTTTAATGAATCTGGAGAAGATCACCCTCGATCAAGACGCTCTCAGGTACGGGAATCATTTATAATTCCTTATTTTAAAGGGTAAATGAAGGGAAATTAATGAATGACGAATATTGGCTGTGCATGGACAAGGCTGCAACAGATCAGGAGTATTGAAACGATGACTTTAAACGACACTCCCCGCGGAAACAGAATACATATCGGGATCTTCGGACGGCGAAACGCCGGAAAGTCCTCACTGATCAACGCGCTCACCGGGCAAAGGCTGGCTATCGTGTCCCAGACGCCCGGGACGACAGCAGACCCGGTTTTCAAATCCATGGAACTTCATCCGGTCGGGCCGGTAGTTTTTATTGATACTGCCGGTTTTGATGACGAAGGCGAGCTGGGAGGGCTGCGGGTCGCGAAGACGGCTGAAACCATCAAGCAGACGGACGTGGCTGTGCTGGTCTTGGACGGTCCGGAATTGGCAGGCTGCGCTCGGCTGGAATATATAGATGAAATACCAGAGAACAGGCGGGAGAGCATTCCCTCAGGAACCTCCGTGCGTTCGGGGCCCCTCGTCCTGGAGCAGCAGTGGATGGAAAAACTGCAGGCTGCGAAGATCCCCGCGATCGTGGTCATCAATAAATGGGATCAGCTCAATGAAGCGGGAAGACTCGCAGTCAGGGAAATGGTGCAAGAGTTCACAGATCAGCAGGCAGAAGATGATGCTCTGATCCCGGTCAGCGCGAAAACCAGCGAGGGCATCGACGCTCTGCGCAGCGCGATCGCAGCGGCAGTTCCGGAAGAGATCCTGAACACACAGATGACTGCCGGGCTGATCGAAGACGAAGGTCTGGCGCTGCTGGTCATGCCGCAGAATATCCAGGCACCCAAAGGCAGGCTGATCCTGCCGCAGGTGCAGACGATCCGGGAACTGCTGGACCGCAGGTGCACCGTGGTGTCGACGACTTTGGACGGGCTCGACCGCTCGCTTCAGTCCCTTGACCGTTCGCCAGACCTGATCATCACCGACTCCCAGTGTTTCAAAGAGGTTTATGAGAAGAAACCGGAGCAGAGCCTGCTGACTTCGTTCTCCATTCTGATGGCTGCCAGCAAAGGAGACATCGGAATGTTCGTTGATGGCGTATCGGCAATAGACGATTCGGCTGCTACAAACGCCACTGCAAAGGCTGCAGATGCCGAAGCTGCACCCGCCGCGGACCCCGCTGCTGCAAAGGCTGAGGCCGATCTCTTCCGTGTCCTGATCGCGGAGGCGTGCACCCATGTGCCCCAAAGCGAAGACATCGGCACGGTGAAGATCCCGCGGCTGCTGAAGCAGGAGTTCGGCGACAGAGTCGAGATCACCAATGTCCGCGGGAAGGACTTCCCGGAGGAAGACGCGCTGAAAGAATACGATCTGATCATCCATTGCGGAGCCTGCATGTTCAACCGGCAGATGGTCATGAGCCGGATCGCAGCAGCGCAGAGAGCCGGCGTTCCCATCACCAACTACGGAGTGTTCCTTGCGAAAATGAGCGGGATCCTGGACAAGGTCAGCCTGCCAAAAGGTGATTCGCGCTGAACGCGATTCAGTATTATCCAAAATATACCCAAATATACCAAAAACACACCAAAAATACACCATTTCCTGTTGACGCCTGACAGGAACTGGTGTAATGTTTTTATAACAGGAAAAGCGGTGATGATAAGCAGGAGGTGAGGGGGATGACGATCGAGGAGATGATCCGAAGGAAACAGGAACTGGGATATTCTTATGAACGCATCTCGGAGCTGTCCGGAGTGCCACTGGGAACGGTACAGAAGATTTTCAGCGGTCAGACAAAATCGCCCAGATACGGTACGCTGCGAGCGCTGGAGAAGATGTTCCTGGAGGTGACCGGTGAGAACAGGCGGGAGGGCTCCCTAGCAGACACCCGGGACAGACTGCCGGCGGATGGACAGGGAACAACTGAAGCAGGCGGTCGCACTTATGTGAAAGATTCTTCATTTATATACAAGGCCGGAGCCAGCAGAGACAAATACGACGGATGGCGCGGGAAGAAACAGGGAGAGTTCACCCTTGAGGATTACTATGCCCTGCCGGATGACCAGCGGGTCGAGCTGATCGACGGCGTGATCTATGACATGACCGCTCCGACCACAGCACATCAGCAGATCATTTTATATCTCGGAAGTAGAATCAGAGAACATATCCTCACCCACAAGGGCAAGTGCGTTACCAGCATAGCGCCCACCGATGTACGCCTGGACATGGACGATCGGACCATGGTACAGCCGGATGTCCTGGTAGTATGTGAGCGGGATCAGGTGATCGCCCGCAGGATCGAGGGCGCCCCGGATCTGGTGATCGAGATCCTGTCACCGTCGACCCGCAGGAAGGACCTGCACATCAAGACAGGCAAATATGCCAGGGCAGGCGTACGGGAACTCTGGCTGGTAGACCCCAGAGACCGAAGGGTGATCGTTTACGGTTTTGAAGACAGTGACAGCATTGGGCTTTATACCTTGCGGGATAAAGTCCCGGTGAGTATCTTCGGAGGAGAATTAGTCATCGATTTCAGTGAGATCAGCGGCTATCTGGATGAACTGCTCGGCGACACCTGGGGACAGGAAGAGGACGGGCAATGACCCGGCCCGATTATCCGGCGTCCAATGAATTATCCGGCGCCCAAATAAAATTTCCTGTTGCACAGCCCAGCCTTTGTATGATATTATATACGGGCTGCGACAGGCAGCAGTCAGATTTTGGTGCGCAGCGGCAGATGCCCTGAGCTTAAGAAAGAGGTGAATAGCATGAAACAAGGAATCCATCCTGAGTACAAGGAATGTAAAGTTACTTGCGCATGCGGCAATACGTTCATGACGAAGTCCACAGAGGCTGAGATCAGAACAGATATCTGCTCCGCTTGCCATCCGTTCTTTACTGGTCAGCAGAAGTTCACGCAGCGCGGCGGACGTGTTGAGAAGTTCAAGAACAAGTACGGTCTGTAAACTTAACATTCAGAAGACCAGACGTCTGGGAAACCGGACGTCTTTTTTCTTTTCCTTTTTCTGGTTATTTTTCTTCAAATCACATCGCAAACACTGTATAATGTAGATAAGTATAGCCAAAACAGCAATATGTGGCTGACACATAGACACATAGGAGGATGCAGACAATGGAACTGCAGGAAAAATACAAGATCAGATACAAGGGGCGCAAAGGCAGGAAGCGCCTGCAGGAGATCGAGGACCAGATCAGGCAGATGCATCAGGACACAGGCAACGTGTACGACGGATATGAGGAGATGCAAAAGCTGGAGAGCCTTCTGCCGGATCCGGAAGTCAGACTGTATTTCCTGAAATACTTACGGGATCTGGACGCGATGTGGCATGGAGTCCAGACCTATGGATTCCTGCGGCTTTGCGGCAAGTGGGTCCGCCAGAAGAAGATCGAAGAGCTGAACCAGCCTGAGGTCGACGCCATGCTGGAGAGCCTGCTGCCGTCAAAAGAATGGAAACATCTCACCGAGGGACCGCAGCAGACAGCGGAGACAGGTAAGGAATAACAGGAGGCGTACCGAAATGGAATTCACGTTGACACTCGATAAAAAGGTGCAGGCCCGGGTCGATACCGGCAGATGCATCAACTGCCGGGAGTGCAGCAGGATCTGCCCGACCGGCGCCATGAAAGAATACCAGAAAGCCGTCTCCGGCGTCTTCTCGGGAACCGGCTGCAACGCCGTAGCAGACAGCTGCAGCAAAGGCTGCCCCATGGGGATCATCCCTCAGGCGGTAGCGGCCCTGGAAGCCGAGGGGGAAACAGAGAAGGCATATACCCATATCATCGAACAGAATCCGCTGGCATGGATCTGCGCAGAGGTGTGCAGCTACCCGTGCCACGATTCCTGCAAACTCCGCAACATCGGCAGACAGCCGCTGGACATGCGGATCCTGGAGCGGGACGTGGTGCGGCAGGCACAGCCGCCGAAGTACAGCTTCACCAAACCGGCCTTTGACAGAATCGCTATTATCGGCGGTGGTCCCGCGGGGATCATGGCAGCCTTTGAACTGAGAAGAGCCGGATACCGGCCGGTGATCTTCGAGAAACGGGACCGGCTGGGCGGCGCTATGAGCTGGGGGATCCCGGATTTTCGTCTGGACAAGGAGCGGCTCCACGAAGAGATCGATCGCCTGACAGACACCGGGGTCGAGATCCGTTACAATCACGTGATCGGTGAGAACTACTCGCTGCAGCAGATCTGGGATGAAGGCTTTGCCGCGGTGCTGTTCGCCATGGGAAAGACCGTATCAGACAATCCGGGTCAGAGCATGGGGAGAGGCGTCTACGACGCGGCGGACCTGCTAAAGGAAGCCAACGACGGCGGATACAGCAGGAAGGAGCAGGAGCATGCTCCCGAAGGACTGGAGTCCATCGGAGAGAAGGTCATTATCGTCGGCGGAGGCAGGATGGCGCCTGACATCGCTCAGGTCCTGGCGGCCAGGGGAAAGACCGTCATCTGCATGATCCCCCAAAAGGACGGCGGACAGGACTTTTCCGAGGAAATGAAGGCAGTCTGCAGCGCGGCAGGTATCGAGATCCGGCAGGTGACCGGAATCGGACAGGTCATCCGTGATGCCAACGGGGTCAAGGCCGTGGAGGTCCTGGACGGAAGCCATGCCAGCAACCTGTTCTGCGACGCCGTCGTATTCGATTTCGGCCAGAAATGCCACGTGGAGCATATCATTAAAGCAGAAACACATCCTGACGGGAGCATCCGGGTCGACTCCGTCGGAAGAACGAATAAAGAACGGATCTATGCCTGCGGTGAAGTGACAGGAGAGACTGCGACAGTCGTAGAAGCACTGGCCGCCGGACGTATGGCTGCCCGCGCCATCGACGCGGATCTGCGCAGCGCCGGCGAGACAGTGGCGCTACCGGCTTACGAAGATGCTCCGGCCGGTGAAACGATCTATCCGGAGAACGTGGCCTGGGAAGAAGAGCGCGAGGCGATCGGACGGCCGGGCGAGGAAGCGCCCGCGGGAGATATCATCCCGATATTGCGTCTTGCAGGAGTCGCAGAGGATATGCCGGAGTTCTTCCGCGATGAGGGCCCGGAGCAGGCAGACGGCAGCCGCCGGGTCGCTGTAGTCGGCGGAGGGATCGCCGGGATCACTGCCGCGATCGCGCTGGCCAGAAAAGGCGTCCGCCCGACGATCTATGAGAAAACGAGCCGGCTGGGAGGAAGCAGCCGGTGGCTGGCTACGAACCGGCGGTTCGACCGGCAGAGGATGGACCAGGAACTGAAAAAAGTCGAGGAATCCGGCATCCCGGTGCTTTATAACACCTCCGGCGGCGTCAAGCCGGACATTCTGGACATGTTAAAGGAATACGACGCAGTGCTGTTCGCGGTTGGGGAAAGTCAGGGGGCTCTCCCGAAGATCCCCGGCACGGATGCGCGCGGCGTCTATGATATCGTCCGCCTCATGGAGGAAATGAACGGAGGCCGGCGGCCGGTCGAGCTGGGGAACCGGGTGGTCGTCGCGGGAAGCGATGAGACATCCGTAGACGCAGCGAGAGCGCTGAAGCGGATCTGCCGCGACGTGACGCTTCTGTCGGATTGCGGCAGGGGCAAACTGCAGATCAAGACCAGCTGTGTCGACCTGCTTCTGGAAGAAGGGATCAACATCGTTACCGGCGTGACAATAGCGCAGATCAATGCGGAGCATGGCTCGGTCACAGGCGTAAGCTGCACCATTACAGAGAACGGAAGCAGCCTGGGCGTGCCCTGCGACACAGTGGTGTTCGGCGAGGGCAAGCAGCCGGATCTGACGACGATCTCCCTGAAGAACCTCTACCTGGATCTGGACGAGAACGGATACATCAAGGTCAACAGCCGTCTGGCGGCGAGCATGCGGGGCGTTTTCGCCATCGGAGATTACAATATGAGCTCCGTAGACGCAGGCAAGGCCGGCGCGGCCGCGGTGATGAACTATCTGGAGCAGACCGATCAGGCTGTCGTCGTGGAGCATTTCCGGCCGGAGGAGATGGCAGTTGAGCACGAACGGATCCAGGGAAAAGACGTGGATCTGCGGCCGTCGCAGGAAGTGGCTTCCCCGGCGCGGGAGGCGCGGCGCTGCATCAGCTGCGGTTATCACCAGGCAACGGAGAGCCGGTGCATCGGCTGCGGCATCTGTCAGAAGTATTGTCCGGTCGGCGCCATCTGGCTGGACGGCGTTTTGCAGGAGGTGGAATAGATGAAGAGTATCGAACGTGACGTGATCATCATCGGGGCAGGTCCGGCAGGGTCGATCTGCGCGTCCTACCTCGCAAAGGCTGGAGTGGACGTTTTGCTTCTGGATAAGGATTATTTCCCGCGGGACAAGGCCTGCGGAGACATGATCACTGAGAATGTAGCCAACCATGTCGCCAAACTGGAGGCGGCGGATAAACTGGATAAAATGAGCGTCTTCATCAATCAGATGCTGTTCGTCAGCAACAGCGGCAACGAAGCGCTGATCCCCTTTGAATGCTATGGAACCAGACGGCGGGATTTCGACATGCTCATGGTAGAGACCGCCATCAGCTGGGGCGCGGAATTCCGGCAGGGCTGCCGGGTCACCGGGCTCATCCGGGAACGCGGGAGCATCTGCGGGGTCACAGTGGCCAGCGGGGGCATCGAGAGCGAGATCCGCTGCAAGGTGGTCATCGGAGCTGACGGAGCATTTTCACTGACCGCGAAGGAGGCGGGCCTGATGAAGGAAGAGCCCGCGTCCATGAGCATCGGCATGAGCGCATACTTCGAGGGAGCACACTTTGACCGGAACATCGCCATCGGCCAGTACAGCGCTTATGGAGCAGTCTTCTTTGACGAGCACGTCAGCCCGGGATATTTCTGGGTGCTCCCATCGGGAGACGGCGGCGTGCTCCGGGGGCATTGCAATGTCGGTATGATCGTGGATTACGCGGACGGGAGCCGGCCCGGACACGAGGATCTGGAGGAACGGTTCCGACAGTGGATGGCTGCTTCGACGCGGGCAGCCAGCCTTTTGGGGAACGCGACACAGATCACACCGTGGCGCAGAGGCAAACTAACCTATCTGACCCAGAACATGGAGAAGACAGCCAACGGACTGATCCTGATCGGAGACGCGGCGGCGGTCATGCAGCCGCTTCGCGGGGACGGTCTGTCGGCAGCGGCTGATTCCGCCAGGGCGGCGGCGGACACCGCCTGGGAAGCCCTCAAAGAAAAGGACTTCTCGGCAGAGTTTCTGGCGAAGACCTATCGCAGCAACCCCATCCACATGGATCCGGCAGCGCTGCGGGACCGGCTGAAGCACCGGAGGATCCTCCGGGAGACACTGTTCGATCCGGCGAGCGTGGATCGGGCGATCGAAAATATCAGAAAGGACTTATCCATCGGGCAGGAACTGCTTAGGGATTAATCAGCAGGATAAAACAATGGCATTACAATTCTGTTCTTTTGCCAGCGGCAGCAGCGGTAACAGCTACCTGGTGAAAGACGACAAGACAGCGATCCTCGTCGACGCGGGGATCTCCGGCAAGCGGATCCTACAGGGGCTGGAGGAAACGGACACGCCCCTGGAAATGGTATCGGCTTTGCTGATCACTCACGAACATATCGATCATGTCAAGAGCATCCCGGTGCTGACGAAGCGGATCCCCGACCTGCAGGTGTTCGCCAACGCGCCCACCTGGGAGGCGATCGAGCGGCCGGTGCCGGAAAGCGCCCGGCAGGTATTTGAGACCGGCCGGGATTTTGAGGTGGGATCGCTTCAGATACGGACATTCCCGGTCCCCCATGACGCGGCGGAACCTGTGGGATTCTCGATCT
>Ga0256405_10004634_pt1 | contig 25335 bp, 22 predicted proteins | sample RumenRJG_02DNA_FD_189096 | JGI IMG/M metagenome (GOLD analysis project Ga0256405, IMG submission 189096) | Bovine rumen microbial communities from Lethbridge, Alberta, Canada - RJG_02 | ecosystem: Host-associated > Mammals > Digestive system > Stomach > Rumen | place: Canada: Alberta... | reverse complement strand
ATTTGTAACCAGAGACAAACCGTATGCAGTGTTAGAGTCAACTTCAATAGTGTTGTCGACAATTTCTAAACTGGTATCATGAATACCCCAATTGTCAGCATATATACCATATCCAACATCTTCTGATTCAGCAGTGATGTCATTTCCGTTAAAGGTTGCGGTTGTTTCTCCTTGTACGGAAACACCTGCAGCATAATGGTCATCTGAAGTTACATCAATTGTGTTGTCTTCAAGGGTTATGTTTTTGCCTGAAACCTCTACACCATAGGCGTATTGGTGACCGTTCAGTTGAATGTCGTTTCCAGCGATGTTTGCATCGTCACAACCTGCAACTCTTAAACCGTAAAGTGTATCTGAATATCCTGCAGATTTATTGTAGTCTACGATAACTGTGTTGTCCTCAAATGTGAGGTTTTTACAGTTTTCAAATTCGATTCCGGCAGACAATACCATAGGAGCATAATCAGGTGCAGGACCATAACCCACATCAACGGATGGAACTGAAGCTTTGACATTATTATCGCTTACAACCATATTGTTAGAGTCAATTGCAAATATTGCCATGGTCCTAGTTGCCTCACCTAACTTGCCCTCATAGAAAATGTCGTTTTCAATCAATTTGGTTCCATCAGAACCATCCACATAAACAGCGTATGATTCACCGATTGGAGCGTCATAATCGATTGTGTTATTTTTTATTATATTGTTTTTACCTTCAACATAAATGACTGCATTGTTGTCGAATTCCTTATCAGCAACAAATTTGATGTTTTTAACAGCCACATTGTCGGCCTTGATGTAAAGAGCGGTGTTGTTGAACAGTGCACCGTCACCGGTTATGTTGATGGCCTTGTTTAATGTGAGTGTTCCTAAGTCTTTGAATTCTCCTTGGAATATGAGTTCATCGAATGGAACATTAGCTTTCATTACACCGTTTTCATCGAAGAAGTTACCTATTGTTTCCGGAGTTACAATGTTGTTGATTCCAGTGACTGTAAGAGTTTTGGTAGCTTCACTAGCACCGAACTGTTCGGTTGTGTCAATGAATTTGGCCTTGATATCATAGGTTCCGATGTCTTTGGAAATTAAAATGCTTTGCTTAGCTGTTCCATCCACAACAGGAATTGTTGCTATTAGATCTTCACCGAAGTAAAGTTCAACTTCTCCCTTGTTGACGACAGTTCCGTCATCGGAAGTTATGGTGATTGTGTATTCTACAGAGTCACCTTTTGCTGCGGTAATGTCATCCATTGCGATTGTTGTTGGAACAGTGTTTACGAATAACACTTCCTCATCGCCACCAACTTTTGCGGAGATGTATTTAATGCCTGTTGCATCTAAATCGTAAGTGAATTCACCGTTGGACAATACACCTTCAATATCTCCCTTGTTAGTGGAGATGGTTACTGGGATTTCAACATTGACAGGACTGTCCAGTGCATAAACGCTTTCACCGTCAGTGTATGAATCAATTGCTACGGTTAATTTTACGATGTTTCCATCCTTGATTTCGGTGTCATTTTTAATGGTCAATATTGCCCAATTGTTTACAGTCGGTTTGTATTTGTTGTTTCCGCCTACAAATGCACTTGGATCAGCATTGGTTCCCCACCAATTCTTATTGGCAGTTATGGATGGGTTGATTTGTTCTGTTGCATATCCGTAAACTGAGATGTTGTTTGCATCATTGTTGTTTATGAATACGGATTTTTCAACATTTACTGTGGTAGCTCTTGAATATATTGCTCCACCGTTTGCATCAGCAGTGTTGTTTTCAAATAAAGTGTCAGAAATGGTTAATTTACCTTTTCTTTCATAATTTGAGGTTCCAACCATGTAGATTGCTCCGCCGCCTGTACCGTCCTGACCGTTAGCATGGTTTGCAATGAATTCGGAGTTTGTGATTTTCATATCAGCTTCGGAGTGTGAAATGAATATTGCTCCACCGCTTGAGGTGGTCAATGCCTTATTGTCCTTGAATGTTGTGTTGTCAATGGTCATTCCAGCAATTTGCTGAGCAAATATTGCTCCACCACCACTGTTCTCATTACCATTAGCAACGTTGTTTTCAATTACAGAATTTTCTATATTAATTGTTGCACCTTTAGCAAGGCCCGAACCTGAATAGATTGCTCCACCAAGTTTAGCGGTGTTGTTTGCAATAGTTGAGTTGATGATAGTCAAGTAACCAACATTGTAAATTGCTCCACCGTTATTTTCACCTGCTGTTGAATTAGCTAATGTACAGTTAATCACGGTTAAATAGTTAGAGTTTCCGAGTAATGCACCACTTTCAACTGCATTGTAACCGTTAATCATTATTAGGTTTTTAAGAACAACTTTTGCATCTTCACCGACGTAAAGGATTCTGTTGCTGTTGTCCGCATCGATTACAACTTTTCCTTCACCGGTAATGTTTAGGTTGTTGGAAATGATTCCTAAATCACCGGTTTTATAGGTTCCTTCTAAAAGAACGATTTGACCTTTTTTAGCGATTTCAACTGCATGAGCCAATGTTTTTACAGGAGCGTCCACAGATCCTTCGTTTGCATCGTCACCTTCAGGTGATACATAGATTACATCAGGAATATCACTGATGAGTACTGTGAACTGAGGAACTCCACCTAATGAGACGAAAATTTCCTTATCTGCTTCATCTACAGTGTATTTGAAAGTGATTTCTTTGCCTTTGCTTAAAACAACTTCGTTTAATTTACCTGAATCAGAAGTGAAACTCACTTCAACACCGTCTGGAATTTCATTTGAAAATACTGCGGTGATTGTGATTTCATCGCCTGCAACAGCATCTTTAGGGTCAACAGTCACATCTAATGTGATTTTACTGTCTTCACTAATGTCGAGGTTTGCTTTTGTATTATTACCCCAGTAGTTGTTGTTTGCGGTAATGACTGTGGTTGCTTTTTCTTTCTTGTCTATTGCATATTTGTCGTCACCTTCTTTGCTGATGATGATTGAATTTGCAATATCGAATGTACCTTGGTCGGTATTCACATAGATTGCAGAACCTGCATCTCCAGCAGTGTTGTTAATGAATACACAGTTGTCAATGCTCATTGTGGATTTCAGATCATCCATAGTTTGATAAATCGCTCCACCTTGACCTTTAACATATTCTCCACTGTTAGCCCGGTTGTTGGTGAAAGTGGAATCCTTGATTGTTGTTGGGGTTCTTCCGGCAAATATTGCACCAGCAGTACCTTCAACTGCAATATTGTTGTCAAAAGTACAGTTAGTTACTTCCAATGTTCCTTTAGTTGCAGAGGAAGCTCTGGTTGCATAGATTGCACCTGCTGATTTAGCTTTGTTATTTCTGAATACTGTGTTTTCAACTACAGTGTCAGCAGAAGCTGAATAAACGATACCGTTTGTATTTGTTAATGAGGTCATGTCATTTCCAATGAATTCAGAATTATTGATTAATAAGTCTGTTTCTGATTGTGATGCAACAACTCCTCTTTTTGCAACATTTTCAGAGAAGTCACAGTTATCAATGACCATTGTGCCTTTTCTATTGTTAATAATGTTTCCGCTGGATCCGGTAGCTTGGTTTGAATAGATGTTACAGTTGACAATTGTTGAATTTCCGTCATTTAAAAGCACTGAACCGAAAGCTGATTTTGCATTTGTAAATGCAATATTGGTTAGATTAAGGTTTGCAGTGTTTTCAAATATTCTTAAGGAATTTCCGTCAATGACTACATTTCCTTGACCTGAAATATCTAAATCCTTATTAACAACCAATGTTTCAGTGATTACATAATTACCGTTCAGGATTACGATTTTACCTTTCTCAGCAATTTCCATAGCGTGTTTGATTGTTGCTACAGGAGCATCCCTTGAACCGATGTTGTTGTCGTCACCGGTCATGGATACATAAATCACTTCCAATACGATAGGTTCTTCCACAGTCACGGCAGTGGTATTCACTGCATCAGTAGATGTGATTGTTACGTTGTTCACTCCACCGTCAGTGGCTGTGAATATGAATTTAGCAACATTGTTTTCGGTTGTTGCCTTATCCTTGTCCAATTCGCCGTAAACTGCACTTGCTTTTACTTCAACTTCAGGGATTGAATCAGTCAATGCCTGTTTGTTTACATCATGAGTGAAGTCAACAGTGAATTCAGCCTTATCTCCAACTTTTAATGCGTCTGCGGTCAAGTTGTTTGACACGGTCATTACAACCCAATTGGATGAGTCAACGTCAGCGCATGGAGTGTCATCGCCCCAGTCATCCTCATAGCTGCCTACACCTGTTAAAGAACTAGGATCATCATTGGTTCCCCACCAGTTGTATTGAGCGTTAACGACATTGTCCTCACCGTCATTGTAAATCACGTATTTTGTACCGTTGGTTAAAAGTACACAGTAGTTTACGGAGAGTTTGTTTCCATTGTAGATTGCGTCACCATAATATCCGCTGCCGGTTACTGTGTTGTTGATGAATACTGATTTGGTTACAGTAGCATCTCCACGGAAACCAACATAGATTGCTCCACCATCCCTTAATGCTTTATTGTTGATGAAATTGGATTCGGTAACAGTCAATGTTGAACTTGCACGAATAGCTCCACCGTAAGAAACAGTGTTTGTGTTGTTTATGAAATCTGAGCCTTTTACATCAATTACTGTATCTGATGAACCGATCAATACACCTTGTCTTGCAACGTTATTGGTGAATTTTGAGTTTTCAACAATTAAATTGACTTTTCCGAAGGATGTAATGTATACAATTCCATAATCAGATGAAGAACCGGTTACGGTGTTGTTGTCAAATATGGAATCGGTAATTGTAATGTCATAGTTTCCGGAACTTTTTATTACATCACCACAGGTATTATTTGCAAATTTGGATTTGCTTACAGTCAACTTACCGTTGTTTGTGATGAGGTTTCCACTAGTTGGATTGCTGATTACATTAACATTTTCCAAAATCAGTTCTTTTGCGTAGCTGTAAACTACGCTGCCGTAATATGCATTTCCGCCAGTTAATGTTAAATTGATTAATGTCAATTTAGCAACGTTAGCTGAAGATGCCACATTGAATAATCTTCCTTGTCCTTCTCCATTAAGCACAACATCTCCAACACCAGTAACTTTTAAGTCCTTGGTGACTTCATAATTTGTGCCGGTGTATGTACCTGCATTTACAATGATTTCACCGGATCCTCCATTAATGGATGCAAGTTCAATAGCCTTTGCGATGCTTGCAACAGGATACTGTTCGGAACCGTTGTTGTTGTCATTACCATCGGTTGACACGTAAATGATTCCATAGTATGGTTCAACACCTTTTGCAAGTTTAATGTCCACATTAGCTTCGCCACATGTTGCCTTAATAAGGGCAGTGTTGTCAGCGGATGTGAAGATAACATCTTGGGTTTTTCCGTTTTTAACGGTCACTTCGTCCTGTGAGAATGTACCGTTTTGGGAAGTCAGTTTGACAGTGTATGAATCGATTGGGATTACTCCACCAGTCAATTCCTGAATCTCGCCGGAAGTTGTGTTTACATGGTTAAAGTCAATTGTCAATTTCACTTGGTCTCCTGAAATCACTTCAGTTGCGTTTGCAACAACATTCATGATTACCCAAGAGTCTATAGTTATGTTTTTACCTTCGACTTTTGAGCTAGGGTCATTTGTTCCCCACCAGTTATTGTTTGCAATTACGACACCTTGGCCGTAAACAGCATCATAACCTGTAGCTGTACGTGTTTCGATTGATAAGTCATTAATCAATGATGAGTGTGAAATTTCAATCATGTTCATGTCAGCATAGATAGCAGGTAAAGTCTGACCATTTCCATTGTTGTTTTCTATTACACAGTTGGTAATGGTTGTTTTGGTTACACTACCTGAAACAGGAGTTGAACTTATTGCAACACCTTTTCCACCAGCAGTGTTGTTTGAAATTATACAGTTGTCAATGGTTGCTGTTGCATTATATAAGTATATTGCACCCGGTGCATTTGCTGCAGTATTTTCAATGAATTTAGAATCGATAATGTTTACATTTGCAGCTCTTAAATATGCTGCAGCACCATTATTTGCCTTATTTCCTTTGAATATTGAATTTGAAATATCAACAGTCAATCCGTCAGCCTGGGATGAAGTTGCAATGGTGATTGCTCCCCAGGAACCGCTGTCAATATTATAGAATTTGGAATCCTTAACTGTCAATTTACCTTTAGCGGTTGCAACATAGAATGCTCCGCCTCTTGAAGTGGAATTGATATCTGTAAATGTACAGTTATTGATTAAAATGTTTATATCAACGTATGAACCCGCATTTATAGCTCCACCGTATCTTGGATTGTTGTTTGTAAATACGATGTTGGTGAAATTTGCAACTCCTCCATCCATTACAAAAATACTGGTTGAGCTTGCTTGTCCGTCGATAACAACATTACCGTCACCGATAATGCTGATTGGTTTGGAATTGTTGAGTTCAATTCCGCTTTCCTTGTATACTCCTTCCTTGATGACAAGATAACCTGATCCTGCATTTGCAAGTTCGACACCTTTAGCGATTGTTAAGACAGGACTGTCTTCAGAACCGTTATTATCATCACTACCGTCAGTTGCTACATAAATAGCATCTGTAATGACAGGTTCATCGCCGCCATCATCTAAAATAGGAATTTCTTTATCCAATTCAGAACCGTCATTTAATTTAAATACTCCATTTTCTTCAATAACCCAATTGTTCACAGTTGGTGTTGATGGCTGATCATTGCTTCCCCAGTAGTTGTAATCCGCATCTAAAGCACCATTATTGGTTTTGAAACCACCTTCATATGAAGAATTGAATGTGTTATTATAAATGTTGTTGTAGTTCATTGTTGTGGATGCTGAACTTCCCATGTAAATGACATTTTTAGCAACAGTGTTGTTTGCAATGATGGATTGTTCCATAGTCATTTTTCCAGAAGAACCAATATAAAACAATGAGTCTCCAACATAACCTGCAGAACTTAATTGAACATTATTATTTATAAATTTAGATTTTTTAATGTCCACAGTACCAGTACTGCGCACAATACTGTTTGCAGCGCCAGAAAAATTCTGTATAGTGACATTTTCCATATTTAATATGGAGCCTGCATTGCTCATGAAGATTACCGCACCGTTTTGACCACCAGTACTAACATACTGCAGATTCTCAAATATTGTATTTTTAATATTAATTGTTGATGCTACTGAAGTATATATTCCTGTAGCTCCATTACTAGATTTTGAAATTAAATCATTAAATTTACAACCTTCTAAGTTAATAGTTCCAAGAGTAGCAATTTGAATCCCATATTTATTAGTTAAATTACTGAAAGTACAGTCAGTGAAATTTACATCAATTTGTGCAGAACTGCTATAAAACCTAATCAATCCAGAACCACCAGTATTTTCTGAATCTTTAAAAATCATATTTTTAAATGATATTGTGATTCCATTAGTATTTGATTCAATTAAACTTATTTTACCACTGTTAGCCAATTTTAATGACACACCACCATTACTTTCACCAACAAAATTCAATGATTTACCAATGTTAATGGTATTAGTTTCAGTATATTCTCCGTTCTTAATAAAAATAGTTTCCCCACCAGTGGCTGCGCCAACAGCGGCGGAAATTGTTTGATAGTCCCCACTACCACCTGCATCAACAGTGATAGTGTCTCCCTCAGCACTTAACTTGTCCTGACTGTCCGAAACGCTTAGCTCTTCATTGACGATTTCGCCAATTTCTCCCTCCGTATCGGTTGCTGTCAAGTTTTCGTCAAGTGGTTCAACTGCGCTTGCTGTTCCGACAATGCACAGCATCGCCAGCACCAAAAGCGCACATATTAAAAGACTTTTATCTATCTTCATTCAACCACGTCGTTAAATTTATTTGATATAAAGTTAATTGATAAAATATCAACTTTACACTAATATTTATTATAATAAATATTATATAAAGTTTAAAATTAATTTGAATTATATTAAACTATATTTAAATTTAATTTGATAAAAAAATAAAATTAAGATGAATAATGGTTATTACATATCAACAACAAAACTATCATCATGAATATCTTGGTGATTGGTGCCGGAGCGGTGGGGATAGGTCTTGCTGCATCACTTGCTTCACAAGACGCAAGCGTTTCAATCTATGCGCGTGGCGAAACCGCAAGGACAATAAGGAAAAATGGAATAAGAAGAGTCGGACTGTTTGAACACATTGAAATAGAAAACATACAAGTCTATGAGGACTACAATGAAATACCTGAAAGCAATTTCGACTACATTATCATCGCATCAAAGACCACTGCTAACGAGAACATTTCAGACAACCTTAACAATCATAGGAACATATTAAAAGAAAACGGAAAGATTCTTATCGTCCAGAACGGATTTGGAAACGACGAGCCATACCTGAGATATTTTCCTAAAAAGCAGATTTTCTGTGCAAGAATTATCACTGGATTTGCAAGACCTGAAAGGCACATCAGCGAAGTGACCGTCTACACGGAACCGATTCAATTGGGATCCCTTCAAGACCAGGACCCAGGATGCCTACAGGAAATTGCTGATTTAATCACTGCATCCGGAATCGAATGTGAAGTCACAGATGAGGTCGACAAGTACCTGTGGGCGAAGATGCTTTACAACTGCGCGCTGAACCCGTTGGGAGCAGTACTTGACGTGACATACGGTGAGCTTACTGAAAACCCTTACACATTAGAAATCATGAACAATATCCTCGATGAAATCTTTGAAGTAATTAAAGCGTCCCCATACTCAACATTTTGGGACAATTCAGATGATTACAAGGATATCTTCTACTCAAAGCTTGTTCCGGACACATACAATCATTATTCCTCAACTCATCATGACATCCAAAATCATATCAAAACCGAAATAGATTCACTTACAGGTAAGGTAATTCAACTTGCAGATGACTACAATATTGATGTAAGTACAAATAAAATTATATATGACCTAATAAAAGCTATTGAAATTACCTTCTAGAAACTAAAACTTTATATATGTTGAAAATCTAAATAGTATTGTTCATATTGTTATGTACTATTTTTTTATAATATGAACAATGGTGATGGTTGAAATGAGCATTCGCTTGTATTCCTTTAGTGGTGTTTAGGAAGAGAATGTTCATTTGTTTTAAAAAAAATCTTATTTTTACGTGATTATTATGAGCGAACTTAAAGAATTAATTGAAAAATATATTGAACTTGAAGACAATTTTGACGAAGATAACCAGGAACAGGCTGAAGAATTACACGAATTAGGCCATGAAATTGATCATGCAGTTTATCATGAGGAATTCACCATCGTATACAACGCAGACACTGAAGATGAGGAAGTTGTTGCATTGATTGTCAGCGGTGAAGAAGATGAACACGAAGAATTCTTCATACCAGTCTACACTTCAGAAGATGAAGCCAAAAAGGCTATTGAAACATTCACTGAAGAATCCGGTGAAAACAACTTCGCATTCGATAAGGCTGTCGGCAGTGCAATTGTTGCTGCATATTCTGAAGATGATGAATTTTTAGGCCTTGCAATTGATGCTCCACAATGTGACTTTGTAATATTTTCAGAAAACGTCCACGATTGCAGTGAATAAGTATGAAACTTAAAGATTACCAAGACTATCAGGAAAATAACGTCAAGGCATCCGTCAGTCAGCTTAAGGAGTATATTCAGATATATGCAGATATGGCAAAAAAGCTTAAAAGCGAAGATGCAATTGAGCTTGATGCGGTAAAAAAGAATATTAAGGACACTTATCCTACTGAAATCTACTTCACTTTAGTCGATGAAGCAGAAAAACCGGTAAAACTAACATTGACTGAGGCAAGCAAGGAGTATATCATCCCAATCTTTACAGACATGAAGGAATATGCTGTGGGAAGTGCAAAAATATCCAAACTATTCCTCGACAAGCTTGACTTGAAAGTAATCTCACCAGAAGATATCAAAAAACTAGCGGATGAAGATGAATTTTTCCAGGGTTTTGTAATTAATCCACATTCACAGAACTTCAACATGGATAGGAACGGTGATTTTTAATGTATATCTGCCCTACAATCGGCGAGGACCATGAAAAGGATTTTTCTTGTAACAGGATCTTTAGACGATTTTAAGATAATTGTTTTTTCAAGCCCTGAAGAATACGAAAAGGGCTTTGAGTATTTAAAATTAGCTGATTACAAGCCTACTGAAGTGTCTGATGAACTGTTCAGTGAACTTGCAAAAAATGATGATGCTTTCAGCGGTTTGATTTTAGACATTCATTCAAAAAATAAAATTATATCAAAAGAAGAATTAATCCTCTAATTCTTCTTCGTTTTCTTCTTCTTGATCATCTATATGATAATACTTATATCTATAAGACATTTTAAAACCAGAAATAACTTCCCTTTTCGGCCTTTTTTTACGCTTTATGTTAGGACCGTTCATTTCCCTGAATTTTTCCTGATGGGGCTTTGCGAGATTCTTGTTTTCCCTCTTGTATTCGGAATTCCTGTGTCTGGAATGAGGAGCCCTATACATATTCTTTCTAAGCAGCCTCCTTCTGGTTGTTACACGTCTTAACACTTAAATCACTTATCTTCTGTTTAAGTTTTTGGTAGCTGATTTATCTAAAGTAGCTTGAATTTCATCGATTCTTTCAACTACCACTTTAATTGCCTGTTCACCTTGACGGGTCGGATTGATACCCTGTTCAACAAGCAATGCATCCCTAATATCTCTTAATCTGTCAATTGAATCAATTTTCATAATTGTACTGTAAAACATGAAATATCCTCCAATATATAATATGAATTATGGATTTTATAATAAAAAAAGTTTATTGTTGAAAAAAAAGAAAAAATATAGATATTAAATATTTAATAGTGACATTATTGTCAATATCACCTGCAAAACTAACTGGAATAGCAATGATTAATAAAAATAATAGGAATAAAATAAGTTTATTTCCATTAATCAATTATTTCACCTCAAGTACGTGATATATTTTTGAATCCAATATAATATAAAAGTTTAGTTTAACCTAAATCGAATTATTAAATACTAAAAAATATAAATATTAATCCAATGAAACTTGAAGAAATAAAAAATCCTGAATTTAAAAACCTAATTAATTTTGCATACATGCAATGTGAAAACAACAATCAAGAAGCAATTGAAAAAATAGAGCAGGACATGAAAGAATACATCAAAGAAAATCCTCTCATAATATCCATTGAAGACAATGAACCTGTTAAAATTCCCTACGGAAATGAAGACGAATACATTGTACCTGTCTTTACCGATGAAAGGGAATACATCCTAGGCATGCAATACTTCTCATTGAATGTTATGGATGAAAACAAGGAATATATCATTGAAAAGCTGGATTACTTTAATAAATTGAAAAAAGACCCTAAATTCTTGGGATATCTTGTAAACATTAGCAGCGCAAGCTATATTCTAAATACCAGCATGCTTTAAAATTATAAAAAAAATAGTTTTGTAATCTATTGAATATCAATAGAATACAATAATTTACATTTAAACTAAAAACTCTTTTTTAATGTCTTCAACAATTTCCTTGAACCTTTTGGACACTTCATCATCCGGATCAAGAACTGAAATGGTTGCATCTTTGTTTGGTGAGTTGGAAACGCTTTCCTCTATTGGCAAGTCACCGAGATAGGTAATTTCCATTTCATCAGCGAATGTCTTACCGTTGCCTTCACCGAAAATGTGAAGTTTTTCATCACAATGTGGACAAATATAGTATGCCATGTTCTCGATAAGACCAATGTTATCTATATTCATCATTTCAACCATTTTTACACATTTGAGCACATCTTCCTGTGAAACAACGTTTGGTGTGGTGACCATCAATACCAAATCGGTTTCAGGAATGGTTTGAAGAACAGTCAAAGGTTCGTCACCGGTACCTGGTGGGTTGTCAATGACTAAAAAGTCAAGTTTGCCCCAGTGGCAGTCTGAAACCAGCTGTTTGATTGCACCGGTTTTTTGAGGTCCTCTCCAGATGATTGGCCTGTCAAGGCTGTCAATAAGAAATGCCATTGACATTACTTTTAATCCACTGTCGGTTTCAACCGGGAAAATAGAATGTTGATATTCTTTTTTCTTCTCCTCGATGAATTCACGTTGTTCATCTTCAGGCAAACTGGTATCTAAATCTGCTTCAACAATGTTTTTGAATGCATCAAACTGATATTTGTTGAATTGCTCTTCAAGCATTTCAATACCAAGCATTTTAGGAATGTTTGGTCCATGAATATCTGCATCCAAAATACCTGTCTTGTAACCCATTGCCTGTAAGGTTTCAGCTATGTTTGCTGCAACGGTGGATTTTCCTACTCCTCCTTTTCCACTCATTACAACAATTTTATGTTTGATTTGACTGAGATTTTTAGCTAGTCTAATCTCCTGTTGCATCATTTGCATTTGTTGTTCGGGAGTCATTTGGCCCCCATGACCATGATGTCCATGACCGTGATGTCCATGTTCTGGCATAATTATCTCTCCTCCTTAAAAATATTTAACTGAATTTTTTACTTACTTCTTCTACAGCAAGAATTAATGGATCTGTAACCATTGATACAGGTGGCGCATAAGCAAATTCCATATTGCTTAAATCAAAGCAGGTAAGTCCTTCTGTAATTGCTAATGTCATTGTATCGATTCTTTCAGCCACTCTTTCTTCTGCAATGATTTGACAACCTATAATGGTTCCGTTTCCATCACATATAACTTTGATATCCATTGGTTTTGCATTTGGATAGTAGCGTGCTCTTGTAAGTGCCTGTACCTTTTGAACTACTGGCCTGATACGGTTTTGCTGAGCAAAACTGGTAGTGTATCCTACAGCACCGAATTCCAATTTGCCTACTTTTGAAACCATTGAGTTCAATACAGGATTGAATTTGGATTTTTTACCACAAATTGTACGAGCTAATGTTTTTGATTCACGAACAGCAGTTGTTCCTAATTGTGAAATAGTATTTGAACCTAAAATCAAGTCTTTGGACTCAACACAGTCTCCAACAGCATAGATGTCTTCCACTGAAGTTTCCATTCTGTCATTTACAAGAATTGCCCATCTTCCGATTTCACATCCTGCCATTTTTGCTAAATCAAGCTCAGCTCTTACTCCTGTTGCCATGATGACCATGTCTGCATCATATATCTCTTCATCGCCGAAGCATGCCTTTTCGACTTTTCCATCACCAATAAGTTTAGTAATAGGTTTTCCGAGAACCACCTTGATTCCTTCCATTTCAAGATATTTTACAAGAATGTCAGACATGTCCTTATCAAGGGATCTTGGAACGATTTGAGGAAGCATTTCACTTAAAATTACATCCAATCCTCGTTTTTTAAGGGCAAATGCAATTTCAATACCAATTAAACCTGCACCAGTGACAATTGCACTTTTAGCATCCTTCATTGCTTCCTGAACTTGTATACCGTCATCAATGTTACGGATTCTGAATACTCCATCAAGGTCAACACCTTGCATTGGAGGGACAAATGGATTTCCACCTGTTGCAAGAACGAGCTTATCATATTTCAATACTGTATCATTACCGTCTTTTTGATAGGTAACTGTTTTTTTGTCTGAATCGACTGCAGTTACTTCCACTTCGGTTATGACGTCAATATCCTTTTTCTTATAATCTTCAGGAGTCCTCATGATGATGTCATCAAAGGATTCGATAGTCCCTGAGAGTACGTAAGGAATAGCGCATGGAGAATATGCTACTTTATTGTCTCTTGTGAGAACTGTAATTTCTATATCTTTATCGAGTTTACGAATATTTGAAGCTGTTGAGATTCCTCCAGCTCCTCCACCTACAATTACTACTTTCATTTTAACAAAACCATAATGATTTATACAATATATTATATATTAAAAAATAGTATAAAAAGATTAAGGTTAAAGCATGAAAGAATTAGATTTTGATTTGGACAATAATCCTTTTATTAACTTCCAGTCCGCAAGATATGCGATGTCTGCCCGAATTAATGTAGAAAAATTGTGGAATTGGTGTCATGCAAATGACAAGTCCTTTTTTGTTATGAGTCTGGGCTGTCTGATGAATGCAGTAAATTCAGTTCCTCAACTTAAAAGAAGAATAATTGATGGCAAGGTAATTGAATATGATTATCTTGACGGAGTTTCACCGATCATGGATGAAGACAATGACATTTATCGTGAAATGAGGGTTAAAGTTCCCCAGGAGTTCAACGACATTTTAAAATGGCATGATTATGTCCGTGATTTAATCTCAAAGATATTATCCGAAAGTGAAGACGGATTTTTCTGTGAAATGGAGGAACGTGACCTGACAAACATTGCAAATTTCTCATGCATTCCATGGATTGACTTTGACATGCTTACAAACTGCACCGTTGACGGAAGTGCGATCCAACCATTGATAACATGGGGCAAGGTCAATGAGAATTATGAAATGAGCGTATCAATAACCGTTTCACACATTTTTGTAAATGGTCGTGAACTAGCCTATTTTTATGAAAATGCTCAAAAGGAATTTGATTCATTCGAATGAATCGATATCAGTTGCATCAAGCTTCATGATGACCGGCCTTAAACCGTCATTGCAGGAAACGATTGCAACACCCGGCTTTTCAATCCAATCATGAAAATACCATACATCCTGAACGCCATGTGCCAACGCAAAAACGTATTGATATATTGCCTTCCATGCTTCATCGCAGAACCCTTCAGGCTTTGCGTAATCAGCATAATAAACTTCACCTTCACTCATCAAGGGACAGGTTGAAAGACCTTCAACACCATATTCCCTTGCAAGATCTTCCTGAAGAGTTGTCTTTAAAATAGTAATCTTCACCTTTTTCATATTAACAATTTTGTTTTAATTCAATGATAATACTAATGGTCCATAATCAAATATGTATAATTTAATAAAAAAAAGTTTAAGACCATATATACTATACATTTTTTCCAAAATCAAGGAATTTGTATTAAAAAAATGAATCCTATCTCAATACTGTGATTTTAGCGGATTTTGATAATGCTGTATAATACTTATTACCGGAATATTTAGCAGTTGCAGTGTATTTACCTTTCTTTTTTAATTTGGTTATTTTAAAAGTAGCTCTACCTTTTGAATTGGTTTTTGCAGTATAGGTTTTGCCTTTGACTTTTAATTTGACCTTTACGTTTTTCATTGGCCTATAACGATTATCCTTTAATATCATGTAGAACTTTTTAACCTTTTCTTTAGCGTAATATTTCATTTTTGACACGATTATAAACGGTTTTGCCTTTTTAACAACAATGGATGATGAAGTTGAAGTCTTGAAGTATCTTCCATCTCCAGGATATTTGATTGCAACATTATAGCTTTTAGGAGCCAAATTAGCAGTGGACAATAAAACCTGACCGTTTTTGTCAGTCCTATAAGTACTTGAACCACCATTTACATTTACACTAACGGGAACATTTCTAAGCACTGAACCGTCTGAATCATGTAGGTTTATAATCAAAGGATTATTTATTCCATAGGTTGCAGTTACGCCAACAACATAAAATGATGCTGCCTTCTTGATATTGACATAACGAACGACAGGATCAACATCATAATTTTCATCCACACTAACAACAAGGGTGAATTCACCAATATCCAAATCTATAAAGCAACTTCCACCGCTTAAACAGGTTGAGGTAAATATTACCCTATTGCTCATGTCATATATTTTCACTAATGTTTTCACATTGTTAACGTAGTTATCGGCTTCGGATAATTTTACTTTAATTTCACCTCCAAAGCGATAAATCACCTCGTAATTTGAAACTTCTAACTTATATTTTGGCAAGTTTTCATTAAAATTACAGTTTACGGTAATTGTTTTATAATGGGCTCCGCCTGTAATATCAGCCACGTTTTTTGTGAAAATTGAATTGGATGCCGAACCGCTGTACATTGCTCCACCGGTTTTTGCATGATTTTCAACAAAGTCACATGATACTGCAGCACCACCATAAATTGCACCGCCTTCTTCTGCATAGTTTTTAATGAATTTGCAATTTTCAGCGGAGTTGGCATACATCGCTCCTCCGGTGACCGCATAGTTTTCCTCAAATCTGGAATTTTTTGCATCTCCTTCGATAGCTCCTGCCCTGTATGCGCTGTTGTCCACAAAGATACAGTCTTCTGCATAACCTTTAATTGCACCACTGGTCTCAGTTGCATAATTACTGATGAAAGTACAGTTTTTAGCGGAGTTTCCATACATCGCTCCACCTTCATGAGCATGATTTCTTCTGAATTCACAATCAACGGCATAAATATTGAATAATGCGCCGCCTTTTTCATTTGCATAGTTATTGATGAATATTGAATTGACTACAGAATTGAGATTTCCAAATATGGCTCCACCATAGTTTGCATGATTGTCCCTGAACTCTGAATTGCTTACATATGCTCTGTAAACAGCTCCTCCTTCATTTGTTGCATAGTTGTTGACAAATGTACAGTTATCAGCAGAACAGCCTGTATCTCCAATTGCTCCACCTATTGTGGTTGCATGGTTATTGGTGAATTGGCAGTTTGATAAGGATGCCTTTGATGCTGCTCCGTAGGATTTTGCAGAATTTCTGACAAATGTACAGTTTTCAGCAGACCCCCTTTCCATTGCTCCGGAACTGAATAATGCCACATTATTTACGAATGTGGAATATAATGCATAGGTGTCATATATTGCTCCACCATTTGATGCATGGTTATTTTCAAAATAACAGTTTACCGCTGATCCGTTGTGTATTGCACCGCCATAGTATGCATCATTGTTTTCAAATATGCAGTTTTCAGCATAACCGTTAAAAATAGCTCCACCGTAATTGTCTGCATGATTTCCTATGAATGTGCATTTAATTACAGCATAAGAGTTTCCGGTGATTGCCCCACCATTTTTGGCGGTTCCATTTAAAAAAGTAACTCCATTAATAAAGACATTGTCGGAGACTATGTTGAATATTCGGGCATTTTTGGAAGCGTCAATTGTTGCCCCATTACCAAAAATGTTCACAGGCCTGTTTATCACAATACCTTCCTTAAATTGAGAATCTGAATCTTCATTATAGGTAAAATCATTATTCAAATAAATATTTGAGTCATTATTGTTATTAATCATGTTATTCAAGTCGACAAAGTTTTTTGGTGATTCTGTCAACTGAATATCTGCCTCTTCGTAAGTACTAACATCATTGTCACAAGTTATGTTTTCCTGTGCAAATGCGGTTGAGATAGAAAATAGGCCAATCAGGATAAATACAATAATAATTTTTTTATTTAACAATCATCTCAACTCCTAAATAAAGATTATATAATTATATATGTAAAGAATACTATATAAAGCAATAAGTTTAAATGACAATTTCATTAATGATTTTTTGCAAATATCTCTTTTTTAAAACAAGTTCTCGCTTATTTGCCAATTCATCACTATTAGGTTGAGAGACCTTTTCACTTAGTCTTGAAGCTCCCAAATATCTTGTATCACCCTCTCTTAATTCATGAGCTTCCCCATCATCAATAGCCTTTTTAATGATTTGATAATCCTCAAACAGCATGTCAAAATCATTGCTTAGATGATATATCTCCAGGTCGGTTATGGTTCCTGTTTCATCATACCAAACAATCAGCAACTTTTCTTTTTTGAATAAATCAGAAAATGAAATTAAATTGAAATAATCCAAATCGGCTATTTTGAATTTATCTGCCGGATATCGTCTGCCACAGACTTTGGTTGAATATCTTAAGGGTGCAATAAAAAAAGTTGTTGATTCATTTAAGACTACTTCTTTAATGTTTTTTCCAATTAAAGTCTCAAATGAATCCATATTAATCTAATCTTTGTCTAAAGCTGGAATTCCTGTAATTCTTAAACCACCGTAATGGGATTTGTATTTGATGTTTAAACCGATTAACAATGGAGTGATTTTTTCAATGATTCTGGCTTTTTCTAAAATACCGCAATCAATTGTCTTGATTCCAGGGATTTTATCAATGAGGTCAGCCGCTGTTGCTTTTGCATCGGCATCGTCACCTGCAATTAAACAGTCACAGTCTATTTCTTCTGGAATGTTTGCAAGGTGAGAGTTTGAAATGTTACAGAATGCACAGATTACCTTTGCACCAGTTCCTTCTAAAATTTTTGCGGTTCTTTCAGCTGCTGAGCCTTCCATAAGGTCAATGAATCTGAAAGGTTTTCCGCCAATTGCTGTTTCTAATGGTACAGTTGCATCCATGACAATCTTGTCTTTGCAGAACTCTTTTATTCCTTCAATTGTTGGTTTTTGTGCAGCTAATGGTACGGTAATGATTAATACGTCACCATTTTTAGCGGCATCTTCGTTTGCCATACCAACCATATTTGAAAGGTCATAATCTGCTAAATCTTCTTTTGCTTTTGCAACAACATCCAATGCCTTTTCTTCTTTTCTTGAACCTACAATTACATCAACACCTGCAATTGCCAATCTTTCTGCAATTCCAAGTCCTTGAGGTCCAGTTCCACCAATTACACTTACTTTCATTTAATCACCTTCTTTTTTATCGTATAATAATCCGCCTACGAAAATCAAGTATGGAGGCAGTTTACCATCTTGAGCATATTGAATTTTCAAATCAAAAATGTCTTCAACGCTTTGATCAACATCAGCACCTAATGCTTCCAACGGATATCTCATTTTGAAAGGCATTTTGCAGGGCATTCCTAATTCCCTTGTACAGCGCATGCATAATGAGCATTTTCCAAGAAATATTCCCTGTGAATCCTCATTTTCTAAAACATAAATATCATTCATTAGCCTTACTTTAAACCTTTCGAAACGTTTTAAAATCATTTCCAATTGACTATCGGAAAATGTGGCCTCTAGTTCCTCTTCAGAAAATTCAATTTTAAAAGCAATGAGTTTTAATTTGTTGTATGAATTCCATAATTCATCTACATCAAAATCAAATGGAGGATAGCTCCAATTATATCCTAGCATTTCCTGCTCTTCTATGCAAAGTTTGGAAAATTTATCAAAGTCAACATATTTTGCATAATATTCATCAACTTCAACATCTGCTGTGAGTTTTTTAATCTCTGACATAATTATTATTATAAAAATTGAATATTATAAAAGTTTCTAAAAAATCATCCGTCAATTACACGATTTATTTTAATTTTTTTAGAATTAAATCCAATTGCCTTATTGGCATTTGACAATGACTCCTTAAGTGTAGTGACAATTGCTTTTTTTAGTTCTTCATCAAATTCAATGGTGTCCTGACCCTTGAACTCGCAATATTTTGAGATTCCCTTTTCCTCTAAAAACTGAATGTATTCATCCCAATCATAAGCTATTTCTTCAAGGATTGTTTTTGCATCCAAAAGCTTATCGTTTAAACGGATAGCCTTTTTTAAGGCATCTTTTTCTACTATTTTGAAATCTGATGTGTCCTCATTTTCAAAATCATATAATGTCTTATCACTCATAATATCACTTTAGGTTAACCTAAATATAAATATAGTATATATATTACACTATTTAAATGTTAAAAAAAAGTTATCTTACAATATATTGGCCGGGATGTAAAAAGTCATCTAGAAACTCCAAATCAACCTCATCCAATTCAATGAACTCATAAGTGTTGATAATATTATTTTTAAGGTTTTTACCAACCTTGATTAGGCCAATATGCTCTTCGGTAAAAATGTACTTAACCAAATCAATCGCATCACAGAATTCCCTTTCCTGCATGTGAACCAAAAAGTCATCCTGAATATAGCAGTTTTCACGACCATACTTGCCGACAAAGTTCTCACAGGCCCGTGTAATGAACACTTTAGGTCCGACATTAACCTTAACGTTATTTAATTTTGAACAAGCCATTTCAAGTAAAATTACACAATCGCTAACCTCATCGCTCCAATAGTCTGCCTTGAAAACATTGAACTCCTCGCTGTTAAGTTTCCTTTCAAGAGCCTGGCATGTTTTTCTAAGCTGAGGATGGAGAGTGTCCAGCGGAATATCGGGAATATTGAATTTGATTGCAATCAAATCGCTGTTTCTCTTTTCAAATTCGCTTAAAATCAAATCTTCGTTCAAATCCTTTTTCAATGGGTAAAAATAATCCTGTTTATTATCACAAAACATATAATTGCGTGCGGATTGAATGAACTCCGCCATCTTATCCAATCGCAAGGCCGCACCAACATTACGATTCTTATCTGTTGGATCAATTACAATCAAAGGGTCTTTAAATTTATTGGAAGTTCCATATTCCTTAATGTCTATTTCATGGCCGAATCTCCAATTTATGGCAGCTTTAAGAGTTTTTTCAAAACTGCCGTAGTAAATGATAAGCAATTCACATAGGTATCCTGCAAATCCGCCGACCTTAAATTCAGAACCGTATGTTCCGGTCATTGCCATGAATCTTTTCAAAAGAAGAACCTCATCCTCCTGTGACTTATCCAGATTCTCTTTAACGAAACGAGTGTGAAGGATTGTCCTGTCAACCGCTGATTTGAGCTGGTCTCCATTTTCAATCGCATAGCATGGAACAATATCCACTTCACATCCTTCAACATCTGTTGTAACATAAGGGTGTGATGCAAAATGATGTTGAGGCTTACAGCCAAATTCATCACAGCATTTGTGAGCAAAATCAAGGCCTTTTTCCTTTAGGTATTTCTTATCCGTATCCAATGGGAAAGCTATGAAAATATCAATGTCCGATTTTCCTTTAAGTGCAGTGTTTTTAGCAACAGACCCAACCAGTGTCACTTTGGCATTTATTCCTTCACTGTCACATGCACCCTGAAGAAAATTCATAATATCTGATGAAACACTGTCAATATGATTTTTCTCATCAGCTGTCGGTTTGATATCCTTTAAAATAGCTTCATAATCCATTATCATCACAATTCAAATACTTTCATGTCCTCATATATTGGTCCTGCAGGAGTCAATGTTGATTTTTTAAGTGTAATCTGTGTTACTTCCATTTCACCGATTTCAAAATCAGCATAATCCTCAATAACTTCCTTTACTTGATTTTTGTTTTTTGCTGATTTCATTCGGCCAATTGTCAAGTGTGTTGAGAATCTCTTGTCCTTATCAAAGCCCAGACGTGAAAATTCCTTATCCAGCTTGTCATGCAGGTCCTTAATAATTTCATCACCGTCAATTCCAACCCAAATTACCTTAATGTGATTGGTGTTTGGAAATGCACCGCATCCTCTAATCTTAATATTGAAAGGGTTGAATTCGGCCACCACATTGCTTATTGCCTTTTCAAGAACTTCCAAACCGTTAGTGTCAATGTCACCGAAGAATTTAAGGGTAAGATGCAGATTCTGCAACTCCACATACTTGATTTTAGTGTCTATTCCTTTAAATTCCTTGATGATCTTATGGATTTTTGGCTTTAAATCATCATCCAAATCTATCGCTAAAAACGCTCTAACCTGTGACATGCTACCCCTATTGCTCTATAATTGTTTCGTCAATTGCAATACCGAAGTGCCTTGCATTTGATTCAATGTAAACTTTAACCTTGTCGCCGGCTTTTACATCGGCAACGGATAAAGGTTCATCGTTTTCATCAACTATGCGTATTGTCTCTGCATTTTGAAGCAGTGTTCTTATTGTTTGGCCTTCATATTCAGCTTCAATCAATATCAATGGCCTTCTTTCAATCTTGCTTCTTCCGACATAAGCGGTTCTTGTTTCGCCTTGAGTATTGACTATTAAAACTTCATCTCCTGCCACTAGTTCTGATAGGTATCTAGTCTTGTTTCCAGGAACCATGACATATGCCTGAACCGGTCCTGCATTTACCCTGAATGGACGTGAAGCAACATATTCACTTTCCAATGATTCTGAATGCACTAAAAACATTGATTTTGAATATGAACCGATGAGCATTCCTTCACCTGGCTTCATCATGTCTGTGGTGTCAACGCATACCCTGTCGCCTGAACCTAACGGCTTTACGTTAGTTATTGTTGCGACTTTAAGTTCATATTTGGTTTGTGATGCCTCAACAACTTCCTGGGCGATCTTTTTGATTTGATTGAAATCGTTTGCTTCAAATATGATGCCGTCTGTACCATGTTCAAGTGTTTCCAACGCTACACGGGCACCGTCAAGGTCACGCACTGCAGCAATAATTTCAACATCAACCTTTTGCAAGTCAGCAATGATGTTTTCAAGAGGAATTATTGTCCAATCGGTTCCGACAAGAATGATATAATCAACAATTTCACCTAACTTAACTGCCAATTGTTCATGTGCCTTATCAGTGATTACTATATATGCACATACTTTTTTACCTTCGCTTTTTGCTTTTTTTGCATTTGCAATATCAACTGAGTCTGTAAAGTCCTCTTTTAAATCTACAAATCCGTCTCCTTCACCATTGATTCCAACTAGATAAATATCTGCATCTTCTCTATTTGCAATGATTTTGACATTTCCCAATTTTCTAATGTTTTCAATATCATCCAAGTCAAGAACATGGTCGATTCCGGATTCCAATGCGGTGGTAATCATTTCCTTTTTGTCTTCCCACAGCTCATCGGGAGTTGATATCCAAGCGAATTTATTTTGCATTCAATCACCTATTTCAAGAATTCCAAAGCTTCGTCAACTTCAATGTCATGGTGAACGATTTCAGATATTGCCCTTGTAATCTTACCGGGGTTTTCCGCTTGGAAGAGATTACGTCCGAATGCAACACCTGCTCCACCTACTTCAAGTGAATCCTTAACCATATTTAATAAATCTTCATCGGTGTCAACTTTTGGACCACCAGCAATTACAACAGGCACAATTGCACCTTCAACTACTTCTTTGAATGAATCTGGGTCTCCTGTGTAGTTGGTTTTTACAATGTCAACTCCAAGTTCTGAACCGACACGTGCAGCGTGTTTTACGAATTCCACATCATGCTCGTTTTCAACCTTTTGACCTCTTGGGTACATCATTGCAAGAAGTGGCATTCCCCAGTAGTCACATGTTTCAGCGATTTCACCTAATTCCTGCAACATTTGACTTTCTGTTTCAGATCCAAGGTTTACGTGGATTGAAACTGCATCTGCTCCAAGTTGGATTGCTTTTTCAACGCTTGTTACGGTTACCTTATCGTTTGGGTCTGGTGCAAGGGATGTACTTGCAGACAAGTGGACGATTAAACCTATATCCTTACCGTAACCACGGTGTCCTTGTTGTACTATTCCCTTATGCATTAATATTGCATCTGCTCCCCCTTGAGAGATTTCCTCAACGGTTTCATCCATATCAATGATTCCAGGAATAGGGCCGCTTGATACACCATGATCCATTGGTGCAATTACTGTTCTTCCAGTGTTTCTGTTTATGATTCTTTCTAAACGGATTTTTTTACCTATCATTTTTAAAACCTCAGTATATAATATATTTTTAATGATATATAATATTAATTGTACAAAAACATAACAATCAATTGTTAAAATTAAAAAAAATATTAAAAATTAATAATTAAATTTAAACATTATATTAATTAAGCATTATCTTTTAAAAGCATGATACATTTTTTCCATTAAATATTAAACAGCAAGAATACTACAAAATAATTTACATTACGATTGCAATATTTCAATATTTCCATTAAAAAATAACTTAAAATCAATATTTTTATATTCTAATAATATTATGAAGTAAAACCAATATATAGCTCATAAAAAACATAGTTTTAAATAAATAAAACTAATAAAACAATTTTTATGAAAATTGAAGAAATTAAAGAAAAATATCATTTCGAAAACTTAACTGAAGAACATGACTTAAGCGAGTTTGACTGCGGTGATGATGATTTGAATGACTTTCTCAAAAATGATGCTCTCAAACAGCAGAAATCTCGATTAAATGTAACAAAACTAATATTATATGATAGAAAAATAATTGGATACGTATCACTTCTAACGGACACATTGGTTTTAAAAAATATCCAAGATGAAAAAATACAATTAAATATTAAAAATCAACTAGAAATAAAATCAAAAAATAAGAACATTTCAGCTGTAAAAATTGGTAGATTAGCCCTTGATGAAAAATATTCAGGAAAAGGATTAGGAAGTCATATATTGCGCAATATCCTAACAAATTTAAAAATAATTTCTGAAAAAGAAATAGGATTTAGATTTATAATTGTTGAAGGATATGCAAAATCATTTAACTTTTATGTTGTTAAAAATGGATTTGAATACTTAAAAAAAGATTACAAGAATATTAAAAATATTGATTTCATATCAAAAAGAGATCCAACAAAAAGATTTTATTTGTATTTTGACCTTGAAAAATTTAAAACGATAAAAAAATAATTAAGAAATTAAAAAGGAACAAACCTTTGAGATTTAATTTCTTTAATTAATTTTTTTTCTTTATCAGTTAATGGTTTATCAAGACTATTTAAAAAGTCTTCAGCATCTTCACCATATAATATTGGAGTGTCTCCAATCGGAGTTGCCATAAACAACACCTCCATATTTCATTTACTTATATTATAGGTTGCATAGTATATAAAACTATCTTTCAAGAAACAACAATATTGTTTTTAGCAAACAATAAAATTTCCTCACCGAAATATTGATTCAACACTACATTATTTTGTTTTATATGAAATATAATAAATTCTTGCCTTATACAGCAAATATCTGAAAGAATAATCCTTGTCGGGATTTTCCCATTTGCCGTTTTTGAACCACTCCGGCTTGTAGAAGCTGGAGATTCTTAGGCCATGCCCATTGTTTTGTCAAAGCCTTTCCATTCGTAATAATATTCGAATTTGCCTTGACCAATAGGTATGAAATCTACTAAGCATAGCACCATTGAACCAGTGGCGCGTAGAGCTTCGTCTAAAATATTTTTGGCAGCATTCACATCCCTTTGAAGCATGCTATGGCAATTTGGGCATTCCCATTCTCTTTCATCACGACCTAAACCATGATTTATTTCACCACAAACATTGCATCTTTTACTGGAAGGGAACCACCGATCGATTTGTACAAATTCACGTCCATACCATTCTGATTTGTATCGTATCATTTCAATTAGTTTTCCCCAGCCTATTTCATGAATGCTTCTACTTAAACTACGTGAACGTATCATTCCTCGTATGTTTAATGTTTCCATTGCTATGAATTCACAGTGTTTTACAATATTATAAGATATTTTATGATAATAGTCGTTGACAACATTGTTTTTCTTGT
>Ga0256405_10004631_pt1 | contig 25357 bp, 22 predicted proteins | sample RumenRJG_02DNA_FD_189096 | JGI IMG/M metagenome (GOLD analysis project Ga0256405, IMG submission 189096) | Bovine rumen microbial communities from Lethbridge, Alberta, Canada - RJG_02 | ecosystem: Host-associated > Mammals > Digestive system > Stomach > Rumen | place: Canada: Alberta... | reverse complement strand
GCGGAAAACCGGCAGAACAAAACACCTTACGGCTACTACCACTGCGGGAAAAACGGACAGGGCATAGAACAGGGCATCGAGCAGGGAATACAGAAAACTCAACGAGAGACGGTACTGAGAATGAACGACAGAGGATATGATATATCAACTATATCTGATCTTACAGGACTGCCACTTACTGATGTTAAAAGGATAATTGAAGAGAACCAATAAAGAAAAAAGCTAGTTTTTGAAAGGGATAAATATGAGATATGTAGTTTCTTATAAACATCCTCTTTGGAGGGATGAGGCTGAAAGGATGATGAGGACTAATCCAAGGTTGCTGGAGCATATCGTTGAACATGCTCCCAAACTGGAAGATGGCAGTTTCTTAATAACTACGTATGATGCGCCTGAGTGGGATATAGATTCACCGGACGAAGCATTAAATGCCGTTAAGGCAGCATTGAAAAATGTAGAGGGTGGACTAGAGGATTGTACTGATTTCGAAGTAATGACATATGAAGAATATGAAAAACTCAAAGCTATATAAGACTCTATACGCCGACACAGCCATGAAGCAGATAGAAGAGAAGAACTATCCCGAAGCACTGAAGGATTATAAGGACAATCTTCTTATAGTCGGCATCAATTACGACAAGAAGACCAGAAAACACGAGTGCAGGATCAAAGCAGTGCCTGGTCCCGTTAAATTTATCTAAACCGCGAAGCGGTTTAGATAAATTTAATGGTACCTGGCACGGGGGTGATAAACTGGGGGCAACCACTGTATGGAGAGAGAAGGTAAGCCTATATGGAGCAGCGTGATAAACAAGAAATCGTTAAAGAAGACAATGTCATCAGAATAGAATTTGAGCCGGAGAAGAGAGCCGTAGCTTACGATGAAGATAAAGAGATAGGCGAGTGCGAATTTACTGTCAATGAGGGCGTGTGGACCATCACTCACACAGGCGTAGACAGTTCATATGGCGGACGAGGCATCGCGGAAAAGCTCCTCGACCGAGTGGTCGATGAAGCAAAAGCTGCAGGAGTAAGGATTAATCCTGTATGCTCCTATGCTGCCAAGAAATTCAGCGAGAATAAAGAATACCGGAAAATTCAGGCATGATTAAGCTTTATGCCAAATGAAGGAAAAATGTGGAAATATTTTCTAATAGGCTTTTATATAAGAGCCGGCAGACATCATGTCTGCCGGTTTTTTTTTTTACTTATCTCGTCAAATCCCTTAACCACTTATATTTCTTAAAATGCACCATCACCCATGGAATCTTGCCTACTTCATCGAGGCATGTACAGGCGTAGACGGCGAGGACAGGCCAGTGGAAGACGAAGGCTCCCAGAAGCGCCGTCGGTACAGCCACAAGCCACATCATAACAACCAGGGAATATACATCGAACATGGTATCGCCGCCGCAGTCAAATACGCCATTAATTGTGACGGTATTTACGCACCTTCCGATCATATAGAAGGCCTGGATTATCATCATGCCGGTAAGGTATGACTTAGCTGTATCTGTGAGAATCATAAAATTCACGATGAGAGGTGTTAGGGCAAGCATTATTCCGGTAGAAATGAACCCTATGACGAAGGACATATTTCTAAGCCTGATTCCATAGTCCTTTGCAGTATCCTTGTGGCCGGCGCCAAGCTCATTTCCAAGTATGATGCCGCCCGCAGTCGCTATACCGTTGCAGAGACAGCATATGAGGTCACGCACAACAGCTGCGATAGAATTCGCCGCCGCAGCGTCCGCGTTTATATGGGCAACAATCGCGGTGTAGCTTGTAAATCCAACGCCCCATATGAGAGAGGCACCGAGGATTGGAAGGGAGATTTTGCTGAAATCCTTCACAAGGAGACCATTTCTCTTAAAGAAGTGCTTGAAATGAGGGTGAATATAATCCCTTTTATAAGAAATAATCACGCACCAGAGTATTTCAACGATTCTTGATAATACGGTAGAGATGGCTGCGCCTTCTGCCCCAAGCTTAGGAAAGGGCCCTATTCCGAAGATGAGAAGATAGTTAAATACTATATTGAGGAGGACAGCGACAACGGATACAGACATACTCATGGTCGCATGCCCCGATATCTTCATTATGGTATGGTAGACCTGTGAGAATCCGACAAGCAGGTATGAAAATCCCGCTATTACAAGATACTCGCAACCGATACGCTTCAGTTCATCAATATTTGTGAGAATTGACATCAGAGGCATCGGGGTGAAGGTGCAGAGAATAAAAAAGAGTATGTCAATAACGGCCATGAATTTTAACATGAGGTTAAAAATATCATCAACCGTTTCCATATCTCTCTTACCCCAGTACTGGGAGCCGAGTATGGAACCGGCGCTTGTCACGGCACCTATGAACATGGTCATTATGAACTGAATCTGGGAGGCCAGCGACACGGCCGCCATGGAATTCTGGTCGAGGCGGCCGAGCATAAAGGCGTCGGCCGCGGAGACCGACGCAAGTAAGAGACTCTGGAGCGCTATGGGGATGGCGAGCTTAATTAATTTTTCGATAAATTCGTTTTTCTTCATTTACTCTTCTTCTTGCTTGTTTTTCTTGTCTCGCATTTCGTGGACGAGGTCGGTGAACATCTTAACTGCTTCATTGTCAGAGGTGTCGCGAAGATAGGAAAAACCTATCTCGCGCTTCCTTACAGGATTCTTAAGCTTAATCTCGGTAAGGGTCTTATCCTTCAATTCTTCTTTCACAAACTGCTTTATAACACATGCGATACCGAGGCTTACCTTGGAGAATTCTATGAGAAGGTCCATGCTTGAAACCTCAAGGATTCTTCCGCTCATGAGCTGGCCCGTGAAGAGCTCATTTTCACGCATGTACTCATCTATATGGTGGCGGGAAATATTTTCCTGGTCAAGCAGCATGATATTGGCGTACTCAAAAGGATTACTCTTCGCTTCAGGGTGGCGCTTGTAGAGATTCTCCATATATTCAGGTGTCGCCACGAAAATGTCCTCAATGGCGCCGAGCGAGTCAAACTCATAGGACTCAAGCCTTGAAGGCTGGCCAATGAGACCTATATCGACCTTCTTAGCTGAAAGGAGGGCAAGGGTCTGATAGGTTGACTGGCAGCTTATGGAAATCCTTATATGAGGATAATGCTTTGTGAATTCCTTTAAATAAGGTAAAAGGACGTATCTCGCGAGCGTGGTGGATACGCCAATCCTCAGGTGGCCGATACCGAGCTCATTGTTATGACGGAGGGTATCCTCGGCCTTCTTTATGTGCCTGAAGGCAGCGCTCGTCTGGTCGTAGAGGGTACGGCCTTCGTCAGTGAGGGTAACTCCGCGGCTGCTTCGCTCGAAGAGCTTCGTATCAAGGTTCTCCTCAAGCCTTGTTATAGCCTTGCTTATGGCAGGCTGGCTTATATAGAGGTCCTTCGCGGCGTGGGAAATATTCCCGGTCTCCGCAACTGCGTTGAAAATATGATAAAGTGGCAGATTCTGTTCAACTAATTCGCTCATAATAACTCCTTGTAATGGCTAACATATTTATTATGTATTTTTATTATAATCGAAACTGTGCTATAATTCAATCCTAAAGTAGTAAAAAATAGAAACTGTTCAGGCCTGCCAATTCGAAATGCTTCGCATTTCTCATGTGGCGGGCTCAAGGGGCTATCGCCCCTCATAACCCAACAAATACATAAAGCAATTACAGCAAGCTGTATTGCTTTATTATTTGTTGGGTCTGAACAGTTACAAATTATTTTATAATAGGGGTGATTTTTGTATGGGGATGACTATGACCCAGAAGATTCTCGCTGCCCACGCCGGAGTGGCGGAGGTTCACGCGGGAGATCTGATTGAAGCTAATCTTGACCTTGTTCTTGGAAATGATGTGACCGCTCCGGTCGCGATAAAGGAGCTATCTAAGTTTAAGAAGAATTCAGTATTCGATAAGGACAAAATTGCGCTTGTTCCGGACCATTTTACACCGAATAAGGATATCAAGAGCGCCGAAAACTGCAAATATATGCGGGAATTCGCTAAGACAAATGATATCACTAACTACTTCGAGGTTGGTGAAATGGGCATCGAGCACGCCCTACTCCCTGAAAAGGGCTTAGTTACGGCAGGAGACGCTGTAATTGGAGCGGATTCGCATACCTGTACCTATGGCGCCATCGGAGCATTTTCCACAGGAGTAGGAAGCACCGATATGGCAGCAGGCATGGTTACGGGCAAGGCCTGGTTCAAGGTGCCATCCGCGATAAGATTTGTCCTTCATGGAAAATTAAATAAATGGGTCAGCGGCAAGGATCTGATTCTGCACATCATCGGAATGACAGGCGTCGACGGCTGCCTCTATAAGTCAATGGAATTCACGGGAGAGGGTGTTGAGAGTCTTTCTATGGACGACCGCTTTACCGTGTCAAATATGGCAATAGAAGCAGGCGCCAAGAATGGCATTTTCCCTGTGGATGACAAGACACTCGAATATCTGGGTACCCACAGTCATAAGCAGTATCATATATACGAGGCGGACGCTGACGCGGACTATGATAAGACGATAGATATAGATTTAGGCGAAATAAAGCCGACAGTAGCATTTCCTCATCTTCCTGAAAATACGAGGACAGTCGATGAGGCCGGCACTGTCAAGATAGACCAGGTCGTAATCGGATCATGTACAAATGGCCGAATCAGCGACATGGCGACTGCCGCTAAGGTTATGGAAGGCCGTCACATAGCGAAGGGACTCAGAGTGATAGTGATTCCGGCCACCCAGGCTGTTTATATGGAATCTCTTGAGAAGGGCTATATCACTACGTTCATGAAGGCCGGCTGCATCGTGAGCACGCCTACCTGCGGTCCATGTCTCGGTGGCCACATGGGAATCCTCGCTGGCGGCGAGCGTGCCGTATCGACCACAAACAGGAACTTTGTGGGTCGTATGGGCGCTATCGACAGTGAGGTTTATCTCGCGAGCCCCGCGGTTGCGGCGGCGAGCGCGATTACCGGAAAAATAAGTGAGCCTAAGGAGCTTGGTTTATAAGGGGGTTACGATGATAGTAAGCGGAACAGTACATAAATACGGTGATGACGTGGATACGGACGTTATTATTCCGGCGAGGTACTTAAATACCTCTGACCCTGCCGAGCTCGCAAGCCACTGCATGATCGATATTGACAAGGATTTTGTTAAAAATGTGAAGCAGGGCGACATAATGGTCGCAGGTGAGAACTTCGGATGCGGTTCGTCCCGCGAGCACGCACCTATAGCGATAAAGGCGAGCGGAATCAGCTGTGTTGTGGCGAAGACCTTCGCGAGGATTTTTTACAGGAATTCCATAAATATAGGACTTCCGATTATTGAGTGTCCGGAGGCCTGTGACGCTATAGCTGCCGGAGACAAGGTTTCTATAGATTTTGATTCCGGCGTTATAAATGATGAGACGACGGGGAAGAGCTTCAAGGGGCAGTCCTTCCCGCCATTTATCCAGAAAATCATATCGGATGGCGGGCTGATTAATTACGTTAACGAAAGATAACTTTGCAGGGTGACGAATTTTTATACTCGCCACCCTTTTTTTTCTTGGAGAAGTGTGCTATAATACTTTAGGATTTTCTATTTTACAAAGGAGCGGAACTATGAGATTAGGCGGACTTGAGGCCGGTGGTACCAAGATGGTACTCTCAGTCGGCGATGAGAACGGAGAGATATTTGCGACTACAAGCATTCCTACCGGGAGACCGGAGGATACGGTTCCACAGATGGTGAAGTGGTTCGCTGTGAGGAATATAGAGGCGCTTGGCATAGGCACATTCGGACCTGTTGATGTCAATCCCGACTCGCAGACCTATGGAAGCCTTCTTGAGACTCCGAAGCCGGGCTGGGCTCATTTTAACCTCCTCAGTGCCTTTAAAAATGGCATAGAAGACAAGGAAACCGGCGAGTATATCAAGGGCCTCAAGGTTCCTATGAAAATAGATACCGATGTAAACGGCTCATGTCTCGGCGAGATGACCTTCGGCACAGCTAAGGGACTTAGTTCTGTGCTTTATCTTACGGTCGGAACAGGTATAGGAGCAGGCTTCTCAGTCGATGGTAAGCTTGCGCACGGCATGCTTCACCCTGAGGCAGGCCATATCAGGATGCTGAGGCATCCTAAGGATAAGGGAGAGAGCGTCTGCCCATTTCACCCTGACTGCTTCGAGGGACTTGCGTCGGGACCTTCCATAGAGAAGCGTTGGGGCAAGAAGGCCGTTATGCTTTCAGATAATGATGAGGTCTGGGAGATAGAGAGCTACTATATAGCCCAGGCGCTCACTGATTATATATATATAGTTTCACCGCAGAAGATAATTCTCGGTGGCGGTGTTATGCACCAGATGAAGCTGTTTCCGCTTATCAGGGAACAGGTGACGAGGATGCTTAACGGGTATCTTAAGACACCGGAGCTCGCGGATATGGACAGCTATATAGTACCTAACAGTCTTGATGATAATCAGGGCATCCTCGGCGCCATGCAGCTGGGGTATGAAGCAGCTAGAAAGAAGGAGAGTAATTAACCATGGTTAGAGCAATAGTCGGAGCAAACTGGGGAGATGAAGGGAAGGGCAAGATTACGGATATGCTTGCCGCTGATTCCGATATCGTTGTAAGATTTCAGGGAGGCAGCAATGCAGGCCACACCATAGTAAACCACTATGGCAAGTTCGCGCTTCACCTTCTTCCTTCGGGAGTTTTCTACGACCACACAACAAGCATTTTAGGAAACGGTGTAGCCCTTAATATTCCTTTCTTCATTAAGGAACTTAATTCAATAACCGAAAAGGGCGTTCCGAAGCCTCATATTCTTGTATCAGACAGGGCTCAGGTTCTCATGCCTTATCATGTACTTCTTGACCAGTACGAGGAAGAGAGACTCGGTAAGAACTCATTCGGAAGCACCCAGTCAGGTATAGCGCCATTTTTCTCAGATAAATACGCGAAGATCGGTATCCAGGTATCGGAGCTCTTTGATGACGAAGTTCTTATGGACAAGGTTGACAGAGTCGTAGTTGAGAAGAATGTCCTCTTCAGAGAACTCTATCATAAGCCTGAGCTTGATAAGGACGAGGTTCTTAACACACTTCGCGAATACCGCGATATGATAGCCCCATATGTCGCTGACACAGCGAAATTTATCCAGGACGGACTTAAGGAAGGCAAGACTGTTCTTCTCGAAGGACAGCTCGGAACCCTTAAGGACCCTGATTTCGGTATATATCCTATGGTTACGTCCTCTTCACCGCTTGCGGCCTACGGAGCAATCGGAGCGGGTATTCCACCATATGAAATCAAGGACATTATCACTGTAGTTAAGGCATATTCAAGCGCTGTCGGAGCCGGTGAATTCGTAAGTGAACTTCATGGCGATGAGGCTGATGAGCTAAGACGCAGAGGCGGAGACGGCGGCGAGTATGGCGCTACGACCGGCAGACCTAGACGCGTAGGCTGGCTTGATACTGTAGCGACCAGATACGGAGTAAGGATGCAGGGCGCAACCGAGGTAGCCTTCACGGTTCTTGATGTCTTAGGCTATCTCGATGAGATTCCTGTCTGCACAGCTTACGAGATAGACGGCAAGGAGACAGAGGATTTTCCTGTAACGGTTAAGCTTAAGAAGGCGAGACCTGTATTTACTACACTTCCGGGTTGGAAATGTGATATCCGCGGCATAAAGAAGTACGAGGATCTTCCTGAGAACTGCCGCAATTATATAGAGTTTGTAGAAAAAAGGATCGGTGTGCCTATCACCATGATAAGCAACGGTCCCGCAAGAGAAGATATTATTTACAGAAAAAAGTAAAATCAGAGGATGGGTAGGAGTCAATGGAGCAGAAGATAGCCGGATACGCACGAGAAGTCATGAACTATAAGCGGCCGGGTCTTTCTGCGTCTCCTGCCGGACTTAACATAACAGTACAGGCCGGTAACAAGATTACCGGCTCTTTTTTGTTATTTTCATCAGACAAGGAAGACGCATCCGATATCAGGGCGTATCTTACCGTCGATGACTGTTATCTTACTCTTGATACTGTTTCCTTTGCGGAAAGGGCGAAGAGAATCCACTTCACCTATGATGCCTCCTTCCTGCCGGCAGGCCTAAAGTACGGCGGTATGATCAACGTGGTGTCAGACCATGGCGGCATTTATGTTCCTTACAATGTAGATGTAACGGAAAAGAAAATTATGTCATCGGCCGGAGAGATAAAAAATCTCTTCCAATTTGCCTCATTCGCGAAGGACCATTTCGCGGAAGCGGCGAAGATACTTAGAAACCCCGATTTCTTAATGCTTATACCGGAGAAGAGAGAGGAAGACAGGGTCTTTGTAAATGCTATCGCCAGAGATACAGACAGCCTTCATGCTCTTGACCTCTTCCTTGTCAGGGACAGGAAGAAGTCTCCTGTAAGGATAAGTACAGAAAAAACAAGGTTTGAATATCATCTCACAGACAGGACTCTCGATGACAAAATTATTATAAAGAAGAATACCTGGGGATGGATTAGAGCTAAAATCAAGGTCACAGGTGACTTCATCATCTGTGATAAGACGGAGCTTACCATGGATGATTTTGACGGTGATACCGCGACGCTTGTATTTACGGTAGACCCGACAAGATCGAGAAAGCTACGCCAGAGCGGGAAAATAGTTATTGAGAACGCGAATGATAGGCTCGTCTTTGATATTTCTCTGGTCGGATTTTCAGCTAAGACAAGTATTACCGCCGAAAAAAATTCATTTGAAAACGCGGTGAAAACCTTTTACACCCTGGCTGATAACCGCATGGGAAGGCTCGCTTTAAATGAGGCAGTTACCAGAGCCCGTTCCTATATGTACACAGTAGGAATCGACGGATATGAGACAGTAAGCGGTCTTACGGACGTTTATCTCAATATAATCAGTGGGAATACCTCAAGCGCCGTCTATGATTTTGCGAAAATAAAGAAGACTCCCGAAAATGAGAAGATTTTCTTCTATCTGAATTTCCTCGCCTCGAGTGATGCGGCGGAAAAGAAGCGCGAGGCAGCAGGGATGAGAGAGTTAGCAGGGAAGACGGGGGATGAGTTCGCCTTTTTCCTCTATACCCTTATGGATGAACGCTATATTAATGATAAGAGTAAGAGACTGGGAGCCTTTTCGCGTCTCTATGACGAAGGCATGAGAAGTCCGGCCTTATACTTAGAGGCATTTCTCATTTATAAGGACAGGCCGGAGCTCTTAAACCGTCTCGGAAGATTTGAGATAGCAGTATTCACCTTTGCGGCAAGGCACGGGTACCTTACTGACGAGGAGCTTTCCGACAGGTATGTATTTCTTGCCGGAGATATAAGGAAGTACGAGCCTCTGCTTTTGCTGACCCTTGAGAAAATTTATGAAAATAAACCTGATGATGAATGTCTCGCTGTCATTTGCTCGCAGATTCTCCTCTCGCAGTCATTTACAAGGTCGAGCCACAGCTATATATCTGAGGGAGTGAAGCGGGGACTTAGGCTTTCGGGCATTTATGAGGTTTATATCGAGACTCTTACCGATAAAAATGAGCGGATAGATAAGAGCGCCTTTGAATATTTCAAATTCGGCAACCCTCTTAATAACGACAGAAAGGCCGCGATTTACGCCTTTCTTGTGAAGCACAGAAATGAGAGGGAATATTCTGACTACTTCGCGACCTATAAGGATGAGATTATCCGGTTTGCCGAGGATATGGTTGATTCCGGAACGCTTTCGGATGACATCAGCGTGATAGTGAGGACTGCCCTGTCTGACAAAAACTATGAGAGCAAGTTTGGCGAGAGCCTCGTAAATGTCATGTTCAAGGCCAAAATAAGCTCTGACAGGTTTAAGGATGCGGAGGTCGATACATTTTACAAGGAATATGAGGAACCGTCTGTAACAAGAATGACTATTGATGGCGCTTATACAGATATATTCGGCAGCGCTTCCATATCCTTCCTTAAGGACGGTGACGGCCTGCTCTATCCTGTGTCTGATTATGGCAAGGCTGAGAAGCAGTTCACGGCAGTTCCATACCTTGAGACCTGCTATGAGGCCGGATGTCGCGATGTGAAACTTCTCACCGAAATATACTCCCAGAATGAGAAATATCACAGAACGGTCGGCGACATATCGGAAATATGTGAGATCCTAAGTCACGCGGACTGCCTCACCGAGGACTGCAGGCGTGCGGCTCTTGTGAAGTTAATAGAATATTATTACGGCAATTATGACGGAGCTAAGCTTGACGCGCTTATAAATGAGTGCGATTTTAAAATCGCCGACCGCGAGAAGGGAGAATATGTCGCGAGCCTTGTGCTTTCAAGGAATATGTATCCTCTTGGAATCGAGGCACTTAAATATCTGGGGCCGAAGAGGTCGCAGGTGAAGTTTCAGGCGAGAATCGCGGGCAAGCTCCTCTATGATGAGGAAATTCATGACGATGCCTTTCTCGATTATACGGCCATGGCACTCATGCGCCACAAGAAGGCGGACGATGATCTCCTTATATGGCTTCGCGACCACCATGAGGGCGGCATCGCCGAGATGATGGAAATATATGAGGTCCTCGAGGAGAAGGAATTACTCACCTCGGAATACGCAGGCAAGGTCCTTGAACAGGCTCTCTTCACCGAGGACATTCCATTTTCAATCGGAAATATATATGAAATCTATATGGCCGATCATGATGAAAATGACCTGCTCGCGAAGGCGGTCATCAACTATATGTGTTACCGCTACCTTACGGGAGACAGGAAGATAGATGCGGAATTTCTTCCTGTGATCAAGAAGAACGCCATAGCGGGCGACGATATGATGTTCATCCTGACCTATCTCAAGATTCTGGCGAACCGAGATGAGCTCGATGAGACAGAACATGATTACGCCGTAATGATGATGAAGAGACTGTCCGAAGGTGGAATTGTCATGCCGTACTTTAAGAAATTCATTGGAAAATGCACAGTTCCGGCTGAGATAATTAACAAGACCTATGTAAGCTTCTTCGCGGAGCCGACTGATACGGTTACGATTCATTACAGGACATTCATAGAGGATGGAACCGATACGCCTTATACGACTGAAAGCATAAAGAGCGTATTTAAAGGAATATTTGTAAAGGAATTCCTCCTCTTCGCTGATGAATCGGTCCAGTATTATATTACGACCTCGAGCGCCGGCAACAGCGAGGAAAGGGTTATGAAGTCCGAAGCCCTTCGTACCATGAATGAGGCCGAGAATTCCGGAGAAGACGGAGGCAGTCTTTTCACCGATTTAAATGAGTGCTTTATCGCGAAATATCTCGGAGATGAGCTCTCGTTTAAAGAATTTTTAAAGCGATATACCTTAAATGAATTAATTATAGACGATATATTTAAGCTTGATAATCAGACAGATGACGTTAGATAGTATAAGGGAAAGGAGGGTGATTGCTGATGGATGAGAGGCTTTTGGCCGGAGTGGATTTATGCGCCGACTATACCCAGATAGCGTATTATTCCATGAGAAAGGCAGGACCTATCGCCCTGTCCCGTGACGCTGATGACGGTGAACGCCTGATTCCGACCCGACTTGCGCTAAGAAAAGCAAAGCACGAATGGATAATAGGCGATGACATCCTGTCGGCAATCGAAGAGGATGAGAGCGATGTCGAGGAGGTTCCTGATTTCCTAAAGGCCATCGTCGCAAATGAAGAAATTACGGTTGATGGCGAGAAATATGAGAGCAGTCACCTGCTTCAGATATATCTAAGACGGCTCTTAAATGTTTTACGGACATTTGACAAGTATGTGGAGATAGGCTATATAGTTTTTACATCCGATATAGCCGGAGAAACATTTTCGACGATACTAAGAGACGCCCTTCACAGAATTAAAATAGAAAAAGACCGATATTCGTTTGTGAGCCATGAGGAAGCCTTCATTTCATATGTAATTCATGAAAAGAGGGACATCTGGCAGAATGATGTAATAAAATTTGAATTAGATGATAAGGGCCTGCACTCAGAAAGACTTACGATAATAAATAATCTTACACCTATGGCAGCGGCTATAGAAAGGCGGGATTTTTCCGATATCACGGTCGAAATGATAGAAGCTGACCGCGAAAAGGCGGCGGGAAGTTTTCTTACGTTAGCCTCGCTCTGTATAGACAAGCATGACATTTCAACCATATTCGCTGTTGGTAGAGGCTTCCTTACAGATTTCGCCGACAGGAAACTGGCTGACCTCTCTACGGGAAGACACGTGTTCCGAGGCCAGAACCTGTATGTAAGCGGAGCCTGCGAGCTCGCCCTTCTAAGGTCAAGAAATGAGGATGAGAAATATATATATTTTGATGAGGACAGGGTGAGGTCGGGAATATCAATTCTGACCTACGTTGACGGAAAGGAACGCGAGGCAGTCCTGATACATCCCGCAACCCTGTGGTATGAGGCCTCGTCTGAGCTTGATTTAATTGTAAGCGATGTCGAGGAGCTGACCATACAGATAAAGGATTTTATTACGAAGAAGACTGAACGGCGGTTCATTTCACTGACCGGCCTTGAAAATGATGAAGGCAACTTCGTAAGGCTAAGAGTTGAGGCGAGCTTTAAGGACCGCAATACCTGTGAAATTACCGTTAAGGATATGGGATTCGGTACATTTGTACCTACCACCAACAGAATTTACGAGTTGACATTATGCAAAAAATAATCAGATGTACCGGGCGCCTCGCTGAAAATCCGTACAAGGTTCCCGGAACTGCCCGCAGACTCTACTCGATAGAGGAAATCTGCTACTACGTTTATAACAATATTTACAGTATAGATATTGGCTTCTTCTCTCCGGACCTGCTCGCTTTTATTGAGAATGACCTTGACCTTCCGGAAACCGCGAAGGCGATGAGGGACCTTCTTGCAAATGGTCATGGGGTCAGGGACATGGTAGCGGCCCTTATGCTATCCTGCGATCTCTATGGCAGGAAAGAGACAGAGGAGCTCCTGAAGCTGATGGTGAGGCTTTCGGGATATTCCGGATGGGAGAGAAGGGCTCATATAGGCTATAAATACCTTCGCGACGGTTCATATGTTCAGGCACTGAAGCATTTCAGAGGAATTCTTAAAGAGGAAAATCTTTCTGAAAATGACTACGGGCAGGTGCTGCTTGCGACAGGGATAGCCTTGGTTCACACCGCAGGCTACAGGGAAGCGGCCGACTGCTTCTATAAGTCATACCGGGCCTGCCATGAGAAAAAAGCGCTTATATACACCATCCTCTGCTTCAAGCTGGGTGGGCTTGGCAAGGAATTCGAAGAGAAAATCGGTGAGATGCCTAAGGATGATCCGACTGTTATGGAAGCGGAGAAGCTGTGGGATGAGGCTAGGGAAAAGGCGCTTAATTCCAAGACATATACAGGCCTTTTAGAAATATTGGAAGGACTTTCAGGTGTAAATGCCACAGAGGCTCGTTTGAAATTAAACACGATTTTAGGCGATCTTAAGGACCAGTACAGGAAGGGCGTGGAAAATGGGCTTGTTTCATAGAAAAAAGAAGGAAGATTCCGACAGCGAAAAGACTAATATTTTCGGAAAAAATAAAAAAGCCGACGAGAAATCTTCCGAAAATGTGGCTGATGATTTTGACCCGGATAATATTACAAAAAACGGACCACTTATCGGCGACCTTTCAAAAATTGAATTCGATGTTCCTGAGGATCATGAGGGATATATAAGAAAGAGCTGCGATAACATAAGTCAGGCGAAGGCCGCTATAGAATCAGCAAAAAATGAGTATTCCGAGGTAAATAGTTATCTCCTTGACGTGCAGACCATAGAGGAAATGCCATCTGAGGATAAGGAGGATCTCACGGAGTGCGCAGAGCATTTGCTCGAATTGAAATCAGATCTCGATACGCTTGAGAAAAAGAAGAGCGATATAACAGGGCTTCAATTCAGGCTTATTGAAAAAAACGAAGCCTCTGTAAGCAGGGACCTGAAGCAGCTAAAGAGCGAAGAAAAATATCTTAATACAATTAAAAATGATTTGCGTCTCCTAAAGGGCGAGCATGATAAATTAATAAGAGAAGAAAAGGATGAGAGAGAACGAAGACGGTTCCTTAGAAATATGTCTCTTATCGGCGGATTAATAATTATTATATTATTTATTCTGTATTTTGTACTTTACTTTATGTATGAGGCGGAGGTAATGACACCCTTTATTCTTACCGCGGGTGGCGCTCTCTTAATAGCTGTATATTTACTTATTGAGTCAGACCGGAATAAGAAAAATATAAAGCTTGTCGCGGCGAAAATAAATAAAACAATAGGTATTTCAAATACAGTAAAAATAAAATATGTCAACGAGACAAACTCGGTTGATTTTATTCGTGACAGATATGGCGTAAATAATTCGGGTGAACTTGAATACAGACTTACGCAATATAATGACATGAAGGAAAATGAAGATCGCAGAAAAAAGACATCAATCACATATGACAATAATTCCGCGAGACTTTCAGCAATTCTTGGAGCGGCGGGACTTCACGATCCTGATATATGGATTTACCAGGCGAATGCCATAGTAGACCATAAGGATATGGTAGAGATACGTCACCGTCTTAATACGAGAAGAGCCCGTATTCGAACCGGAATAGAAAATAATGAGAAGACGATAGAGCTTGAGACAGAGAAAATTCATCGTTTTCGTGATCATTTCCCTGATGAGAAGGGAATGGTTGCCGACATCATGGACGATTACCACATAGTAGTATAACTCGACGGAAGGAGTAGTATGCCAGGATCTAATTTCGGAACCCTGTTCCACATCTCAACCTTCGGTGAGTCCCACGGCCCGGCCCTCGGTGTCGTTATAGACGGCTGTCCGGCAGGTCTTGCCCTTACAGAAGAAGATATAATTCCATATATGAATCGCCGACGCCCGGGCCAGAGTCAGTACACCACGGCCAGAAGCGAGAGCGATACCCCCGAAATTCTCTCGGGAACCTTTAACGGTGTCACTACCGGAGCCCCGATAGCCATTTTAATTAGAAATACAGACCATCGGTCCAAGGATTATTCGGAAATTGCGGATATTTTCCGTCCCGGCCATGCGGATTTTACCTTTTTTGAAAAATACGGAATCCGCGATTATCGAGGCGGCGGCCGGTCGAGCGCGAGAGAAACCGCAGCCAGGGTTGCGGCAGGCGCCGTAGCCGCGAAGCTCCTTAGGGAATTTAATATCGAAGCGATTGCCTTTACAAAATCGATATCAGATATTACGGTCGACGATAAATTCTTAGACCCGATGGAGAATAGGGTGCGCCGTGACGACGTACTTAAAAGCCCCGTATTCATGCCCGACAGCGCTGCCGGCGAAAGGGCATGCGCCTTCCTTGACAAGAAGCGGGAAGAACTCGATTCAACGGGAGGAGTCGTAAGAATCCATGTTACCGGCCTTCCGGCGGGACTGGGAGATACGGTGTTTGAAAAGCTTGACGCAAGACTTGCCGGGGCGCTAATGTCAATCGGCGCTGTCAAGGGTGTCACGATAGGGGATGGCTTTAGTGTGTCCCTTTCGACCGGGTCTCTCGATAATGACAGCTTCTACGCTGATGACGATTTAAATATTCACACTACGTCAAATCACGGTGGCGGAATATTAGGCGGTATGAGTACCGGAGGTATGATTATAGCCGAAGCTGCATTTAAGCCTACTCCATCTATAGCAAAGGAGCAGGAGACGGTTGACAAAGCGGGAATTTCGCGTAAAATAAGTATAAAAGGACGGCATGACCCTACGGTTGTGCCACGGGCGGTTGTTGTATGTGAGTGCATGGTAAACCTTGTCATAGCTGATGCCCTCCTCACAAACGCCACCGCAAGGCTCGACAATTTGCATAAAATATATAGGAGATAGTGCCTATTGTCGTAGAGAGGGACCCATAGCGAAGCTATGGGAGAGTTGGCTACGACTAAAGGCACGGAAATTAAGAACCATGTCAGATATAATAACTCGTTTACAGCAATTACGTAAGAACATGAAATCGGCAGGCGTAGACATCTATATGATACCTACAGCCGACTTCCACGACTCAGAATACGCCGGCACCCACTTCGCCGAGCGTGAATTCATGTCAGGCTTCACAGGTTCAGCCGGAACCCTGGTAGTCACAATGAATGAAGCCGCCCTCTGGACCGACGGCAGATACTTCCTTCAGGCAGCAAAGCAGCTTGAGGGAACAGGCATCGACCTCATGAAAATGGGTCAGTCCGATACACCGGAAATCGCCGACTACATTTATGATAAGCTCCCTAAGAAGGGCGTACTCGGCTTCGATGGCAGGACTGTCAGCGCAAATGAAGGAATTGACCTTGCCGATAAGCTTGCCGCAAAGAAGGGAACTGTCAAGTATGACGAGGATCTTGTTGACAGTATCTGGAAGGACCGCCCACCTATTTCAACGGAGCCTGCCTTCTTCCTTCCCGAGAAATACACAGGCAGAAGCATAGGAGACAAGCTCTCCTTCGTCAGAAATTTCATGAAAGAGAAGGACTGCGACGCCTATGTGCTCACAAGCCTCGATGATATAGCCTGGCTCTACAATATACGCGGGAATGACATACCTTGCAATCCTGTTGTGATGGCTTACTCGGTTATCCTTCAAAATAAGGCCATACTCTTCCTCGACGAGAGGGTTTTAAACGACGAATTAAGACAGGAATTCGCTAAAAATAAGATTAAGGTAAAGCCTTATAACGACATTTACAGGTACGTCAAGAAATTCGATAAGGGTGAGAAGGTACTCGCCGACCTTTCAAGGGTGAACTACGCCATATTTGGAAATATTCCGGGTGGTGTGAATATTATAGACGAGTACAACCCTACAACCCTTGAGAAGTCTAAGAAGAACGATACTGAAATCGCGAATATCAAGAACGCCCACGTTAAAGACGCCGTCGCCATGGTAAAGTTCATTTACTGGCTCAAGACCCATATCGGTAAGGAGAAGATTACGGAGCTTTCGGCTTCCGATTACCTTGAAGGTCTCAGAGCCGAGCAGGAAGGCTTTATAGAGATATCCTTCACGACTATAGCGGCCTACAATGAGAACGCTGCTATGCTTCACTATGAGCCGACAAAGGAAAGCGATACGGAGCTTGCGCCTCGCGGCTTCCTTCTTGTTGATTCGGGCGGCCAGTACTATGAGGGAACCACCGACATCACGAGAACCATAGTCTTAGGCGATATTCCGGCTGAGTGGAAACGCGATTACACGCTTACATTAAAGGGAAACATGAACCTTGCGAACGCCCATTTCCTCGCGGGCTGCACCGGAGTCAATCTCGATATTCTCTGCCGCGCGCCACTCTGGAACATGGGACTAGACTACCGTTGCGGTACGGGTCATGGAGTCGGCTATCTCTTAAATGTTCACGAGGCTCCTAACTCCTTCCGTTGGAAGGTTCGCGAGGGCGATAACGCTGTATTCGAGCCCGGCATGATAACTACTGACGAGCCTGGGGTCTACACCACAAACAGTCACGGTATCCGCATAGAAAATGAGATGCTCTGCGTGAAGGATGTGGAAAATGAATATGGTCAGTTCCTTAAATTTGAGCCTGTGACCTATGTTCCAATCGATAAAGAGGCGATTGACATTAAGTATCTCAATGATGAAGACATAAAGCAGATCAACGATTACCATAAAATGGTATTTGAGAAGATCGCTTCTCATTTTTCAGGCGATGAGCTTGAATGGTTAAAGCAGGCATGCGCGCCGCTTTCGAGGTTCTGATATGGGTACGGTTAGTGAAAGAGTACTTTTGGAAAATAAAAGCGAAGAGGAGCTCTTCAATGAATTCCTTGATACTGACGATCTGAGCCTTAAAAGGGAAATAATCCGCGCGGGCGGTGAGAAGTTCACCCGCAGGATGATAAATACCATGGCTATAAGCTGTGATCTTGCGATAAAGGGCGACTCCGCCGAAGAAGACTTAGAGAGAATAGCTGAATATCTTTCCGCAAGAATCAGGTACGAAGGAAGACGCTAATAAAGGCAGTTGATTTTTTTTAGCCGATAGGGTATATTTATTCTGTGGTTTTATACTTGTATTGAGGTAAATGAATATGCTTGCATCACTGATACCGGTTTTCGACAGCAACATGATGGTCAGGGCTTACGCGGTAGAGACTCAGCGTGAGAATGAATTGCGCAATATCTCACTTAAGGGTACCGGGGAGCTTGACGCGGCATCGAATATTTTGGGAATCGAGCTTGTAAATATCCTGGGAAGCGAGGCTTTCAAGTCTTCCCAGAAGGTATTTATAAAAATCAACAATGTCTCTGTGTTTACGGAGATTGAGAAAATCTGCAAATTCCCGGCCCAGAAGATGGTCCTCGTCATTGATCCGGCGATAAAGCCCGAGAGCAGATATATAGAGCGTATCGAGGAACTGGGAAATCTTGGATACAGGTTCGCCGCATCCGGATTTTCAAAGCACGACCTTGACGTATACGCGGATATTATTTCGCTCATGGACTATATTATTATTGACAGCACGGAGAAGGGGACAGGCTCATTCTCTGGTGTGCTTGATAAGAAATACCCTAATCTTCGTGTTCTTGTCGCGGGAATAAAGGACAGGGAGACCTTTGATCGGTATTCGAGGACTGAGATATGTGACTTTTTTATGGGGCCATTCTTCACCGTTCCAATAGAGAAGGGTAAAAAGAAGATTGAGCCTGTTAAGATTACCTATCTTGAGCTGATAAATTATGTAAATAAGCCTGACTTCGATATTCAGGGCGCCGCTGACGTCATAAGCCACGATCCGGCCCTTGTGATATCTCTTCTTAAGGCCGCGAACGTGCGGGCGAGGAATTCGCAGATAACATCCGTAAGAAATGCCGCCGCCATGCTCGGCCAGAAGGATCTGCGTGCATGGGTGAGGACGACGGTAACGAAGGAGCTATGCTCCGACAGGCCTTCGGAGCTTGCGAGAATCAGCCTCCTTCGCGCGAAGTTTGCGGAAAACATTGCTCCGCTCTTTGAGCTTGGTGCCCTTAAGGACGAGCTTTTCCTCATGGGACTTTTCTCTGTGATGGATATAATCTTAGAGATTCCTATGAAGGAAGTGTTTGAGAAGCTGAAGGTTTCTGATGATATCAAGGACGTTCTGTTAAACCACAGCGGAAAGCTCTTAGAGATATATGATTTTATGATTGCCTATGAGAAGGCGGATTTCCCATTTGTGGATAAGGAGCTTCTCGTAAGAGACATAGAGGATGACACCATTTACGAGGCTTTTCTTGACGCTCTTAGGTGGTTCGCCTCGGTATATGAATGAAAGGAATTACATGGATATGGAAGGAACCGAAAAGGCTTATACAACAATGAGCTTCTCAGGCGTAGCCAACATTGTGCTTGGGATAATTGTAATAGCCGTTGGCGTATTTGCCGGTACATTTACGATAGTTACCGGCGCAAGTCTTATGCGCGATAAGAAGACACTTACCTTCTGATAAGCGGAGATTGTCATAAGCATTATTATATTTAAGGAAGAATCATTATATGTGCGGAATAATGGGATATACCGGCTCTAAGGAAGCCAAGGACATTATTATCAAGGGGCTTTCTGCCCTCGAATACAGAGGCTACGACAGCGCCGGTATAGGCATTTACAATTCTGATGAGGATAAAGTAAATATTTGTAAATGCATCGGCAAGGTCAAGAACCTTAAGGAAAAGGCTGAGAAGCTAAACCTCACCGGGACGTGCGGTATCGGCCATACCAGATGGGCTACCCACGGCGGGGTGACGGACGAGAATGCCCACCCTCATAAATTCGGGCGGGTGACGATAACCCATAACGGAATCATAGAAAATTATGAGGAGCTCGCGAGCGAGTTTGGAATAGAGGATGAGCTTAAGTCACAGACAGATACAGAGGTTGCCTGTGCTGTTTTTGCGCATTATTATGATAAATACACCGACCCTATGAAGGCCATCTACAAGGCTGTGAAGTGCTTCAGGGGAACCTTTGCCTTTACTATAATTTTTGACGATATTCCGGGGAAGATTTACGCGGTCAGAAACGTAAGTCCTATAGTGGCGGCTAAGACCGAGCACGGAACCATGCTTGCGAGCGACCTGACCGCCATCTCTCTCTATGCCCGCGAATACCTTGTTTTGGGCGAGTATCAGATACTGGTGCTTTCGCCTGACGATATAGAGCTTTTTGATATTAAGGGCAATCCTCTTGTGACAGAATATCAGAAAATTGACTGGGATACCGAAGCCGCTACCAAGAAGGGATTTCCTTTCTTTATGGAGAAGGAAATCAGTGAACAGCCTGAAGCTCTTAAGAATACACTTGAGCCTAGGATTAAGGACGGCCTTCCTGACTTCACGTATGATGAAATTCCGGATGAGTTCTTTAAGAGCTTTGATAAGATTTTCATCACGGCCTGCGGTACCGCCATGCATTCGGGCCAGGTAGGCAAGGGCCTTATCGAGAAGCTTGCTAAGGTTCCGGTTGAGACTGAGATAGCAAGCGAATTTATATATGACGAACCAATCATAGACAGCCGCACTCTAGTAGTCAGTGTCTCCCAGTCGGGAGAGACTATAGATACGCTTACGGCTGTGAAGAAGGCGTCAGAGCTTGGGGCTAAGACGCTCGGTATAGTAAATGTTCACGGGACCAGCATAGCGAGAGCCTCAGACCATGTGGTATACACTAACGCCGGCCCTGAGATAGCTGTGGCGAGTACCAAGGCCTACACCGTTCAGGTCGCTGTCTTCTACCTTCTTGCTGCTAAGCTTGCCCTTGTGAGGGGACTTATGAGCGAGGAAGAGTGCCGTGAATTCATTAAGACTCTTCAGTCTATGCCTTCAGCCATCCGGAAGGTAATAAATGATAAGGACGAGGTTCATCGCATTTCAACGAAGATAGTAGAGGCCAAAAATGTCTTCATGCTTGGCCGCGGCCTTGATTATTATGCCATCCTCGAGGGCTCTCTTAAACTGAAGGAGGTTTCATATATCCACAGTGAGGCCCTTCCGGCCGGTGAAATAAAGCACGGCACGATTGCCCTCATTTCAGACGAAACTCCGGTTATCCTTTCGATTACCCAGGAGAAGCTTGCGGCTAAGGAGATTTCGAACGCGAAGGAGGTAAAGTCGCGAGGCGCCATTGTCCTGATACTTATGAAGGACGGCATTGAGCTTGAAAATGAATCCCAGTGGGACAAGGTTTACAGACTTCCCGCCGCCCCTGATGAATTTATGATATTTACCGTGACGGTAGCGCTTCAGTTTATAGCCTACTTCACGGCGCTTGACTTAGGTCTTGATGTGGATAAGCCTAGGAATCTCGCTAAGGTTGTAACTGTAGAATAATGAAGAAATATATTAATGCCCTTCTCTACGGAGATAAAAGCACAAAATGGTTCCTTTGGCGGGTTCTTCTCTTCGGACTCGGTACGATTGCCCTGGTCATAGGCGGACTCGTGACCGGGTCCTTCCCGGTTGTGTTTGCGGGGCTTTTCGCGGCGCTCGGTGATTTCATGTACTCTCAGAGCAGAACCCTTACCGATGAGGACTTCAAGCCGGAGCGTGAGAAGAAGGAGAAGAAGGCAAAGACCGGGAAAAAAGAGCCCCCGAAAGAAAAGGCATCTGAGAAAAGCAAACCCACGGCTCCTAAGGAAGAATCGCCTGCTTCCGATACAAAGGAAGAAGCTAGAGCCGGACAAAAGGGTGACTCTGAAGAGGAAGACGCTGACTCAGAGAATTCCAAAAAGAAGCCAAAGGAAAAGACCGACAATAATTTCTCCATTTACACGGAGGATGAGCTTCAGAAAATCCTTAAGAAGAACAGGGTAGCGAGCGGACATAAGGAGGTCATGATAGACTCCTGTCCGTCACTCCAACTTAAGGAAGCCCCGGCCTATATGTGGCATGACAAGCGTCACTACTATCTTCTCGTGGTTGGTCTTAACGGCGGCCCGATGCGGTTAAAGTATGACCTTAAGGATAACATGAAGCTCAAGTTCATAAGGGCCAAGCAATGCGATCCACAGTCTGAGTATCAGGATTATAAGATCCCATCGCTCATAACCGCAGCCTTCGGCCTCTATGTGCCTGACTACTACCAGAAGAAGGGAATAGGCGGCACGACCTGGAATAAGAACCTCTATCTTTTGGGGGATGATATGTACTTCACAAATCATTCGGCGAAGAATGTTTTTGACGTAACAGGCGCGTCATTTTTCCTTGAGGACCAGAATACTATGGAATCAAGGCACGGAGGAGATTTCGTCGAGGCCTATAAGTTAAATGTGCTCTGGAAGGACGGGGTTCTATCGAGCAAGGAGTACCAGTCGAAGATAAACGGGCTCCTCTCTGAGATAGCGAGGAGTGACAGCTCCTTTGAGTCCTATATGAAGACCCTGAAGCAGATGCTTGAATACAATTTCATAACGGATGAGTACGTCGAGTATTACGAGAATTACAGGCGTACCTATCGCGCCCAGCACCCGGTTGGAAAATAAAGCCCAATCGGGTGCTTGACTTTTATTGTATTATTGTATACAATAATTAAAACAGTGCCTGGTCCAGTAAAATTTATGTAAACGTTAGTTTACAGAAATTTTTTTGTACCTGGCACGGAAAAAAGGCACGGGTAGATAGCCAGGGGGTATTTCATTATGAACGAACGCAAAGTATACATGAATCCGCAGAACAACCTTCTCCAGCTCGAGGAGCATATGTATCCTCTTGTTGACGTGAAGGATCCAAACTGCTTCCACAACCTCTTCCCATACGAAGAGATACCAAAGATAGCATTTAACGACAGAATCGTTCCGCACTGCATGCCGGACGATATCTGGATCACCGACACCACCTTCCGCGACGGGCAGCAGTCCCGCGCCCCATACACGGCCGAGCAGATTCTCCATATTTACGACCTCTTGCATAAGCTGGGCGGCCCTAACGGAATTATCCGGTCTTGCGAATTCTTCCTCTATGATGAGAAGGACCGTGACGCCGTGAAAATGTGCCTCGAGCGGGGCTACGAGTACCCTAAGGTTACAGCCTGGATCAGAGCGAGGGAAGAGGACTTTGATCTCGTTAAGCAGATGGGGCTCTCAGAGACCGGCGTCCTCGTTTCCTGCAGCGATTATCATATTTTCTATAAGATGAAAATGACCCGCCGCCAGGCGCTCGACCACTACCTCAAGATGGTTCGAAAAATTCTCGAGAAGGGCATAGTTCCCCGCTGCCACCTCGAGGATGTTACGAGGGCCGATATTTACGGCTTCGTAATCCCATTCTGCCTTGAGCTTATGAAGCTTAAGGATGAGTACGGCATCCCTGTAAAGATAAGGGTTTGTGATACCATGGGCTACGGCGTTAATTTCTCGGGTGCCGTTATTCCGAGAAGTGTCCAGGGCATAATCTACGGCCTCCGTGTTCATGCGGGAGTTCCTTCGGAGCTTCTTGAGTGGCACGGCCACAATGATTTCTATAAGGCTGTCACTAACTCCACGACGGCCTGGCTCTATGGCGCTTCAGGAGTAAACTGTTCTCTCTTTGGCATAGGTGAGCGTACCGGAAATACGCCTCTTGAAGCTATGGTATTTGAGTACGCCCAGCTCAAGGGGGCGCTTGACGGCATGGATACCAGAGTTATTACAGAGCTTGCGGAATATTTTGAAAATGAGATAGGTGAACCGATACCTGAACGCACGCCATTTGTCGGCAAGAACTTTAACGTGACGAGGGCGGGTGTGCACGCTGACGGACTCCTTAAGAACGAGGAGATTTACAACATTTTCAATACCGGAAAGTTCTTGAATCGTCCGCCTCGCGTAGCTATCTCGAATACATCAGGCACAGCGGGAATCGCCCACTGGATAAATTCCTACTTCCATGTGCCGGAGGAGGAACAGATCGACAAGAAGGCAGCTATTGTCACAAATATCAAGAAATGGGTCGATGACCAGTATGAGCACGGCCGCATGACGGTCATTTCAGACGCCGAGCTTGACAAGCTTGTAAGGGCTGAAGCTAAAAAAGAAAAATTAAATATAGGAACGTTAAAGAGCGAATAATTTATGGAATTACACGAAGAAGACATAAAAGAGGAGAATCCGGACAGATTTTCGCTTCGAGGCCGTGTATTTACGGAAATCCGCGAGGCTATATTGTCGGGGAAATATGAAGAGGGAGAGGAGCTTAGGGAAGTAAATATTGGAAAAGACCTGGGCGTCTCGCGTACTCCGGTGCGTGAGGCACTGAGGCAGCTTGAGCTCGAGGGCCTTGTGAGGGTTATACCGAATAAGGGTGCCTACGTGACCGGGATAACAAGTAAGGATATACAGGATATATTTGTGATAAGGTCATACCTCGAGGGGCTTGCCGCGGCCTGGGCCTGTGAGCATATCAGTGAGGAGCAGCTTGCCGAGCTTGAGGAAAATGTGTATCTCTCGGAGTTCCATGTGGAAAAAGGGAATTTTTCGCAGGTCGTGGAGCTCGATTCGAGATTTCATATTATTCTCTATGATTCATGCGGCAGCAGGATGCTCGCAAAGCTCCTAAAGAATTACCACCACTACGCTGAGCGCGCGAGGTCGGTTAATCTTTCCGACAAGGAAAGAGCCAGGCACTCTATGGGCGAGCACAAGAGGATAGTGGAGGCGATAAAGGCGGGCGACCCGGCTAAGGCCGAGCAGTACGCCCACGAGCATATCGTCCACTCCATCGAACGCCTCAATTCATAATCCGAAGTGTTTAAGCGCCTTGTATATCCCGTCATCGAGCAGATCGGCGGTGACATATGAGGCGACTTTTTTTATCTCCTCATTTCCATTACCCATGCATATGGAATTAGGGATTTCCGTAAGCATCTCCCTGTCATTTTCGGAATCACCAAACGTGTAGGCATCAGTAAGCGGAAAATCAAGGATTTTGGCAAGCCCCTTAATCCCTTCAGCCTTCGTGCATCCATTAGGAAGAAACTCAACAAACCCATCACCCGAGTCATCCCCCTCGTGAGGCGGCTCATTTACCATGGTTTTCATATAACTCTCATGCTGATCCGCGTTTGGATAATTGTGGATAATGAGGTGCATGAAGTCCTTGATATCCTCGGCCATCTCCATGGTGTAATTCCATAGCTCGGGAACAATCATCCCCGAGAATTTCGCGGCCTTAACCTCCTCAGGATGGTCGGGCTCGTATATTTTCTTCGGAGCCGAGAGAAGTTCTAGGAACATCTGCAGCCGTTCCGGATTCCCGTAGTGGCTGAGAGGCAGGGTGAAAATGTACTCGTCGCCCTCAAAGAAGCAGGCG
>Ga0256405_10004630_pt1 | contig 25358 bp, 35 predicted proteins | sample RumenRJG_02DNA_FD_189096 | JGI IMG/M metagenome (GOLD analysis project Ga0256405, IMG submission 189096) | Bovine rumen microbial communities from Lethbridge, Alberta, Canada - RJG_02 | ecosystem: Host-associated > Mammals > Digestive system > Stomach > Rumen | place: Canada: Alberta... | reverse complement strand
ATCCATCACAATAGCGACAGAATTTGCCAGAAGGCCTACTGCCGCCTTGAAACCTGCCAGAAAGACATTGGCAACTATGCCTATCCAACTAGTCCGAATGATTTGAGAATTACGATTCATGTAAATTCCGATTTATCTGCCTATATTATTAAACTTTGTTGCAAAAGTAGTCATTTCTGATAAATTCCCATGAATATTGCGTAACTTTAACAAAACAGTTACTGACTGAAGGGCATTCTGTTACCGACTGAAGACTGTTTTCGGTACTCGTCACTTTAAAAAGTTGGTACTCACCACTCTTTTTCTAATGAAAATTGAGTAATTTTGTCCCCAGATTAAAAGTAACTAAATCAATCGCAAAACGTATGAAGATAATAAACGACCAACTGATTAACGGTGTGATGGAACAGGCGAAACAGTCACCAAGACTAAGGATGAACTACAACTTCCACCAGAGCCTTCAAGATAAGTGTCACCGTTTCCTCAATGCCTTGGAGCCAGGTACTTTCATTCCTGTGCATCATCATCCTGACAAGGACGAGACCTTTGTCATACTGAAAGGCAAGGTCAGAGTCTCCACTTACAATGACCAAGGAGTAGTTATCACCTCTTGTGTTATCAGCCCTGAGAGCGGAACATACGGTGTGGATATTCCAAAGAACGTATGGCATGGATTAGAGTGTCTTGAACCCAGCGTTTTGTTGGAATGTAAGGCTGGTCCGTTCGTAGAACATGAGGTGGACGGTATCTTGGAGACAAAAGACGGTAAGGACATTTTTCTTGCCGGGGGGTGTTTCTGGGGGACAGAGCATTACTTCAAGCAGATAGATGGCGTTGTGGAAACGTCGGTGGGATTCGCCAACGGACATACTGCCAATCCGACATACAAGGAGGTCTATACGGACACTACCGGGTTTGCCGAGACGGTGCATGTGAAATACAACCCCGATGTGGTGAGCCTTGAATTTTTGCTGCAGATGTTCTTCAAAGCCATCGACCCTACTAGTCTCAACAAACAAGGACATGATGAAGGGACACGCTATCGTACAGGCATCTATTATACCCATGTAGAGGATTTGCCCATTATCGAAAAGGTGTTCAGAGAGGTGCAGAAGGAGTACCAGAATCCTCTATGCGTCGAAAAACTGCCATTGCAGAACTACTATTCTGCCGAAGAGTATCACCAGGACTATCTCGACAAGAATCCTACAGGCTACTGTCATCTGCCTGAGTCACTGTTTGAGTTTGCAAGACAGGCAAAAGAAAAGACAATGCACCAGTGCTGCAGATGAAGACTGCAAGCATGGTTTCGACGAGATAAAAGTCATAAGCGAACCAAACCGCCCAAAGCGCAGACCGCTGGACGGCATCGTGAAATTCCATTAGAATCTTTCCAGATTCTCCTGTGTCGCATCTTTAATGGCATCATCGTAGCCTGTCAATGCGGCAAAAGGGGCAAACTGGGCTGCACGGTTCCATATAGACATCTGCGGGTGATGCTTCGAGACGTGATGCGGCAAATTGATAATATCGTCGTAGTCGTTGGTCATGCTTTATGTCCTCCTATCTGTTTATTACGTTCTTTAGCGGTGGCACCCTCCTCGAAGTTCAGACCTCTGAGGATAGCGTTCTTACCAAAACGTTGTTTTATCTTCAACTGCGTTTCCTGCATCATAACCAACGGTCAGCACCAGTTGGTCAGTCACTAACCGTTTTGATACTAAGCCGAGTGCCATTCCCTCTGCCATCTCCTGTATCACCACACGGGCTTTCTTGAAATCGTATGGCTCCTGCAACACCTGTCCGCTGCTAAAGGAGTTCGTCTCAGGTCTGTAAGCCTTTACTGCTTCCATTGTACATGGCTCCCAGCCCCAGGCATGGTCTATCAGCAACTCAGCATTCACACCGAAAAGTTTATAGAGCGTTTCCTCATTCTGCACAGACATCCGTGCCAGTTTTCCCATCGTATCGACACCATAAAGAGCCAACTTTTCCGCGATGCCGCGACCAACTCGCCAGAACTTCGTTATCGGACGATAGTCCCATAGTTCACGGCGATATAGTCAACAGCCCAGTCCGGATGCTGTTTCAATTCTATATCAGATGAGGATTTGCCTGTCAGACGATGACCTGGTACCTTGCTCTGACAATCGAAGTTCACCTCCCGCATCCGCTGCACCACCTCAAAGAGCCGTGCTCTTCCACCAATACCATATGCTTTAAGAGATGGCGATACAGCAAGGCAAATTGTTTTCTCAGTACGACTTACATCAGCTACAACGAGGTTAGTAGTCAGCGGGTCAAGCCCTCTGTCCACACATTCTACTGAAGCATAAAACGACTTCAGGTCGATGGCTACATATGTCCGTCCTGCCTCTGACATTATTAATCCCAAAACTTGGCACAAAAATACGAAGATTTCTCCAAATATCAGATGAAAGCACTAACTTTGCCACTCGAATTTATTCGCTTTTCACAGAAAAGAACAAACTTTAAATAATAAGTAATAACAGACGGAACACCTGAAGAACGAGCGATTATCAGATGAATGACAGGGAGCAGCACCCGATTCGTGACGAATGCTGCTCCCTCTACTTTTCATGAATTTAAAGCAGATGTGCGATATACGCTACATCCTTGCCCTCATAGAAACGTGGTTCGAAGACAGGCTTGTATTGGAAATCGATGAAGCGGAACAACTGCAACGCACAGAACAGACGGTCGTCACTCAGGCAGAGTTCCAGACGGAAATGACCGTTGGTTCCGGACGCAGGCCTGCCCTTTTGCTGGATGTCGGCAGCCATCTTGTCGAGCGGCATGTCCAGCAGTCGCTCCACGCGCTCACCTTCCGTGGGGGTGTACTCCAGGATGACGGGTTTGACCTGACTCTGTGTAGGTGTGTAGATGGTCTTAGTTGAAAACAATGATTTTTTGATCTCGATATGCTGATAGGCGGAGAGGGCAGCAGCCATCTCCAAGTTTTTGATACTTGACATAGTTGTTACTTAATATATTATTAATAATGTGAGTAGAATATGTGTGTCCCTGTGATAACTGACAACTATGTCAACGAATGATGTGCCTCAGTGCTATGACGTAATAGTCGCATGAGGCTGACTGGCAGAATGGCGCCGTTTCCAGACGGCACCTGCTGTCGTGATAGGAATAAAAGGGGTTGACATTATGCTGCCGGATGGCAAGAGCGCCAAACGGCGTCGTATATCTATCCGTCCTTAATCCCTGGGTAGGAAGAATGCGCTGGGGACGGGAACTGCAAATGCGATAAATCTGTGAGGCATCTGTCAGCGTGGCTTCCTGGTGATGTTGATGTTGCGGAGCCAGAATCGACGACTCGCGATGCTGACAGGAGCCTTCGACAGCCACGCCATCATAGTTCTGCCAGTTTAGCAAAACCGCCAGACACACGGCGCAAAGTGCCGTTAGTATCCTCGTTATTGTCAGAACCTGTCTCATTTCGGCTGCAAAGGTACAAAAATTATCCCCAGAATCACCATTTTGAAGGTAATTTTTGGGTAACATTTAACTCCAATAAGGTATTAGACGACTAACTTAGAAAGGTAGTCGTAGTCAGCTACAATGTAGAAATACTCCTTTGCGCCATCATAGGGAGGACGCAATTCCTCCTTTCTGAGCAATGGACGTACTGCCTCAGTAGACTTCAGATAGAAACAGTCATCACAAATCAGACCGAATATCTTTCCATCACAAATCCGATTTATCTTGTACTATTGCTTGTCGGGCTGCTGGCCGTCGTGAGCCTTCCATGCACACTCGGTAATCTTCATGTCCGAGAAGACCGCCGTGAACGATGACTCTTCGGGCGAACAAGCATAGATGCCAAAACTGATTTCACCGGTACCGGCATACATGTGACAGATGCGCATCTGACTGAATAACTCTCCGTCGGTAGAGCACTCGATGCAGTAGTCATCCTCGCGGCGCGAGAACCGATACCACATGGTCTTTACATCGGCAGGAATGACCGTCGTAGCCCAGTCGGAATAGCCTTTGTTCGTCACCACACTACCCAGATGCTGAAACGTCTCGTTCTCGTATTCCACAGAGCTTTTCAGCCAGTTCTCGCTGTCGAGATACATCACGATGCCACACTGGTCAAAGCGGTGATGACTGCCCGTGAAGTCGGTCTTCACCACGAAGCTGAAGAACTTCTCACGCGTCTTCATCTGTAGTACGGGGGCATTATCGTTCTGGAAGTGATAGTAGGTGCGCTGCCAGAGGTCAGTCTTCGGAGCGGTGGTGATGCAGATGGTGTCGTCTTTGATGTCACACTTCGCAGGCTCCCGCGTCCACTGGAGACTGCTCAAATCGATGCGCCCGCTGTCAGCAAGTGCCACCCTTACATTGTCAATGAAATCCATAGTTGTTTCCTGTTTTTTCTGCTGTCCACATGCCGTCAGCATGATTCCAGCGCATAATAATGAGTATAGTTGCTTGTTCATAAATTCCTAATTTATCTGTCAGCATTATTAATAATTTGTTGCAAAGTTAGTCAATTCTGATAAATTCCCATGATTATTGCGGAGTTTCCACGAAAAAATTCATAATTTTTGAGTAACATTACTTCCCCTGATAACCTAACTTCTTCAACCACTTTTCTACTCGCCCCTTGCCTGTGCGGACATCATGACCATATATAGAGAAACCCTGCTGAACATTAGCCTTCGGATAGGCTTTCTTCACGTCCTTCACACAACTGCCAAGACCAGAGCCTTCATGGGTGGTGAAGGGGATGATGGTCTTGCCCGAGAGGTCATACTTCTTGAAGAAGGTGAACATGACTTGCGGATAGGTGCCCCACCAGACGGGTCCGCCAATGAAGACGACATCGTATTTCGAGACATCCACCGAACCCTCAAACGGAGGCAGTTCGCCGTTCTGTTGCTCCTTCTTGGCGAGGTCGCACAGGGGCTTATAGGCCATGCCGTCGTACTTCGAGGTCTTGATTTCAAACTGGTCGGCACCCGTGAACTCCGAGATGTAGTCAGCCACGATTTTCGTGTTGCCCACCTTGATATTGCCCACGGCATAGTTATCGCCAGCGTGGGAGAAGAAAACCACCAATGCTTCATTCCCGAGTTCTGCTCGCCTACCCGTAGCCTTTCCGTTGTTTTCCATAACTGTCATGTCGTTAGATGTTGAAACTGGAGCTTGTTGCTGTTTTGCACCACCATTGCATGCCGTTGATACTAACAGTGTCAGTGCGGCTGTTACGATACTTTTGATATTCATAGTTGTTGTGATTTATTATCCTAATTGATACTCGCCTGTGCGGATGCTGGCAATGACACCTCCGTCAATGAGCAGGTCGGTGCCTGTGATGAAGTGGGCATGTTCGCCAAGCAGGATTTTCTTCCCTGCACCGATGCGGCGCACAATGGTTGTTCCCATACTACCGGCACCCAGGAGTGCCACTACCTGCTTCTTTTCGTTTCTGTCGAAAATCATATTCTGTCCTCCTATTATATATTATATGCTTTTGATAAATTTTGCGGGATTGCCACCTACAATCATGTTCGGTGCTACATCCTTGGTCACTACGGCACCTGCTGCCACCACGGCATTCTCGCCAATGGTCACGCCGGGCAGGATAATGGCTCCCACGCCAATCCAGGCGTTGCGACCGATATGTACGGGTTTGCAGCGCAACACCATACGGTTCTCGAAATCGTGGTTGTCGGTGACGATGCGTACGTTGGGGCCAATCATTACCCCGTCGTCGATGGTGATGCCGCCAGCCGCCATGCACGTCAGCGAGTGGTTCACGAACACGCCCTTGCCAATCTTCATCTGGCAGGCGAAGTCAATCTGAACAGGCGGCATCAGATAGCTCGTCTGGTCGAGATTGCCGTCAAACAGCTCTTCCTCCAGCGGGCGAATCTGCTCAGGCTGTGGTGCCGTGGTGTTAATCTTGAAACAAATGTTGGCGCAGTCGGTCATGTGCTTGATAGCCTCTGCATACTCGGGTGTCGCCATATCGACATCAGCCCCTGATCTTAATTGCTCGAAAATAGTCATACTCTTTATACGTTTTGATTTCCGACTGCAAAGGTACGATGAAACTGGCAAACCACCGTTACACGAATTGCCTCCAAACTTTCACATTTTTCCGAAAATCACTTATTTCGGTACTCCGACGGTGTTTTCCCCAGCGTTTTCTTCACATAGCGGGAGAAGTGCGATAAGTTCTCGAAGTGCATTAGGTCTGACACCTCCGTCAGCGTCTTTGTAGTATCATTAAGCAACGATACCAATTCAAAAGCTGCATAGAACTGAATCCACTGCGAGGCTGGCAGATTGGTGATGGTGCGGGCTACCTGCGAGAGATATTTTGGCGTGATGCAAAGCTTGTCAGCATAGAAGGCCACTTCGCGCTCCGTAGTTATCTTCCATCGCTCTGTTGTATTACTATATGTCGTAAAGTTTATCTTTGTTTGTTGAATATCAGTCGCATCGTCTCCGGGTCGAGGGTCCGCATGGTGGGCAACTTCAGACCCTTCACCATGTGGAGCGTTCCCTGCTTGTACTTCTGGAAGTGCTCAGTCTTGATGTGACTCTGATAGGCTTCCTCAGAAGCATAGATCTCGAGAATGCGAATCTGCGTGGAGTCCTCGGCACTCTGCATCGGGAAGAGGCAGACAACGCCCGGCTCACGCTCCACACTCAGTCGGTCCACCTCGTTGGCAAACTTCAGGTATTCCTGCAGATGCTCAGGATACACCTCGATTTCGGCTAATCGTACGATCATGGTATTGTAGTTTACTGGGGTTGCTACTTCTTGTGCCACAGCCGTAATGGATAGCACAAGGGCGAGCAACATAAGGAAAAGTTTCTGTTTCATTACCATTTTATTCTATGATTCTTTTCTTACCATTTACAATATAGATACCCTTAGAAGGCTTCTGCTTCAACAATTTACCAGTTAGGTCGTAGATGCGGGTGGGTGTCAATGCTGTGGTTCTGGTCTCGTTGATTCCCGTTACCGTATTATAGTTGACAGCTGTTAGCCAGTTCTGAATCAGCGATGCACGGTTGGAGTGGTTGGAGTGGTTGACCCAAAGATTCTCACTGAAATAATTGCAGTCAGGAACCAGCCGTTTGCAGTCAGCAGCCACACCACTGATACCACTGCTGGCACTCGACACGATCAACCCGACATTCTTGCCAGCCATCTGCCCTCCGTAGTTGAAGAGATAGGTCTGCATCGGCGCAGCCATTTGGCTCCACCAGAGGGGCGTGACAATGATGATGGTGCTGTAGTCACTCAGCGATATGGTCACTGGGTCAATGGCGGGATAACTGCTTGCATCGTTAGGAGCAGTCTGGATGGCATTGAGCAACTGAGTACCCAGTGCATAACCGTTGACCTCGTATTTCAGTCCCTTCTCAGCAGGCAGTATCTCCAGCACGTCAGCATCTATCAGACTTGTCAGCGTGGTCACAATCTCACGGCAGTTGTTCGTGTAGCTATAGTACACCACGATCGTCTTTGCAGATGCCGTTGTACACAATAACATGAGCACCGAAAATATCATCACGATAAAATTCCTTTTCATATTCGAAACGATTATTATTTGTTCTTACTTGCTGCCACCCAGACGGGTTCTTCATTCATCACAGGCTTGTTCACCGCCATCACGCCCGAGAGGTTGTGCGGCATGTAGGGTTCTTCCAAATAGCGGATGTCATCTGCCGTCAGGTGAACATCGAGCGACTTCACGGCTCCCTCGATGTGGTAGATATAGAGATCGACATAGTCCATGCCGAGGTGCTCCAGACTGCTGTTGATATTATTGAGCACATGTTGTCGCCCATCAATGCCCTGCTGTATTTCCTCGTCAGTGCGAGGCAGGAACTTCGTAGCCACCACCACATCGTCACGCTTTGCCATATCACGCAAGGCACGACCTACGAACTGCTCTGAAGTTCCCAACTGATAGGCAATAGCCGTATCGAAGAAGTTCACCCCGAGTTCGAGTGAACGATGAATAATCTCCCGTGTCGGCTCTTCGCCGATTGTCCATGAGTGCTCGCCAAAACCCATACAACCCAAGCAGATGCGTGACACACGAAGGTCAGAGTTTCCAAGTTTTTACGTATTCCATATTTGTCTGTAGTATCATAGTCGTTCTTGACACTGCAAAGGTACAGCGTTTCTGTCAAATAATGACTACACGATTTACGGATATATCAACCTATTTTACGGAATCTCGAATATTTATCGTACCTTTGCCAGCGAATTCGGGAATTATATCAGTGAATAGGCAATATCAAGATCATACATTATCAGAGACTAAAAGAAGAATATGAAGAAGATTATCATTATCGACGGAGGTCCACGCAAGACATTCAACACCGCCTCCATGCTACAGAAGATTGCTGAAGGAGCCACATCCGCCAGCAACGAAATTGAAGTAAAGACCATCCGGCTCTACGACATGCAGTTTCGCGGCTGTATGTCGTGCATGGCATGCAAACTGAAAGACCGTGTGTCGAACGTCTGCAAATACAAGGATGCGCTGACACCCGTGTTGGAAGAGATAGCCCAGGCCGACGGTCTCGTGATGGGTTCGCCCATCTATTTCAGTGAGGTCACGGCCCAACTGCGCCTGTTGCTCGAACGGCTGATCTTCCCCTGGCTCTCCTATGAAGACTTCAGCCTCACGGCACCCAAGCGGATGCCCGTGCTGCTGACTTACACGATGAATGCGAACACTGAGCAGGCAAAGGTAATCTACCAAATGATGGGCATCATCGAGAACTGCCTGAAGCGTGCCTTTGGTGATGTAGAGCACGTGGATGCCTACAACACCTATCAGGTGAAGAAATATGACCGCTATGCACTAGCAGCATTCCCAGAACCCATGAAGCGCAAGTATCGTGAGGAGCATTGGGAGCAGGACTTGCAGCGGGCGTTCGATGCAGGTAAACGGATGGCAGAGAAAATCAAATAAAGCACCTGACAAACATACAGGAAAGTGAAGAGATTTATAATAGTGGTGACCACTACCCTACTGACAAGTGCTGTCGGCTTGTGTCAGGATAAGAATTATCCACCAGTGGTGAAGGACATCCGCATCGGCGCGACCAACCTGCCCATCGTGTTCATCCAAACGCTTGGGCATGAGATAGAAAAGGACAACCGTGTGTCGGCATGGATGAAGATTATCAACAATGTGGACGGGGTGAACTACGAAGACACCGTAGCACACCCCGGTCAGACCATCGACTACGAGGGCTATATCGGCATCAAGTATCGCGGCAACTCGTCGTTCGATCACTCTCCCAAGAAGCCCTACGGCATCAAGCTGCTGACAGACAGTTACGAGCGTGGCGGCACGAAGCGCAAGGCTCCGCTGCTGGGCATGGGAAGCGACAATGACTGGGCACTGATGGCACCCTACAACGACCGCTCATTGCTGCGCAACGATCTGACCCTCGCGCTGGCTCAGGGCTATATGGAATACGTGCCACAGGCCCGCTTCTGCGAGCTGATACTCGACGGCATCTACTATGGCGTACACAGTCTTACGGAGAAGGTGACTCGCGGCGATGAACGGCTGGACATCAAGAAGGCGGGCGAGGATGGCGACAAGCTGACGGGCGGCTACATCCTGTGCATAGACCGCAACGACGAGCCGAAGACACACGCTAGCAAGTATCACCCGACGAACTCGGCTGGCGAGGTGTTTACCGACAAGACCATCTGGGTGCAGCACAAAGAGCCAGAGCCTGACGAGATTACCGACGAGCAGCTGGCTTACATCGACGGACGTTTTGATGCCTTCGAGGATGCGCTCTCGGGCGATAACTTCAAGGATGACAACGAGGGCTACCGGCAGCACATCGATGTGGCCTCGTTCATTGACTACCAGCTGGCCACCGAGATTGCCAACAATATCGACGGCTACCGGCTGAGCACATATCTCTACAAGCATCGCGACAGCGTGGACCCACGTTTCAAGATGACGTTGTGGGACTTTGACCTGGCATGGGGGCTGCCCGACTTCGAGAACATCCATACGGGCTACATGACCGACATCTGGACCTATAAGAACAACGATGCAGGACTGGGCACGAAGATGCCCTTCTGGTTCGACCGCCTCATGTCAGACCCCTCGTATGTAAATCAGCTGAAAGCCCGTTATGCCGAATACCGTAAGGGCCGCTATGCCGACGTACCGGCTGTCATCGACTCGCTGTCAACGCTGCTGACGGCCTACGGCGCTGCCGACCGTGATCATCAGGCATGGCCCCGCTGGGGAGAGGTGATCTACCAGAACCATTACCTGGATGCCACTACATACGCAGAGGAGGTGGCCTACGTCAGACGTTTCGCAGCAGCCCGCATCGCCTGGCTCGACGAGCAGTTAGGCTATCATCCGACAGCCATCGGCAGTACAAAGACTGAAGGAGAGACCCTTCCGCAGCACATCTATTCACCAGAGGGCATCCGTCGCAGCAGTCTGCAGCCCGGCTTAAACATCATCCGCTATAGCAACGGGAACAGCAAGAAAATATGGATACCTCAAAATTGAAAATCTTAACGGCTATCATTTGCACGGCAGGTCTATTCTCATCGTGCAGTAGCGATGACAATTCTGCTTCAGACCAGATGGTAGAAACGCGCTCGTGTGCCATCATCGAGACGGAGCGCTTCGGACTGGTGGCCATGATGCCCATCGGCATGTCGCAGATATGCTCGTGCAACTGGATAGAGTCGCTGCATGTGGGTCAGCAGTTGAACCGTGGTGACGAGATGGGCTACTTCCTCTTTGGCGGTTCAGATATTGTCATGCTGTTCCAGAAGGGTACAGAGGTCGAGATAGTCCACAACGGTGGTCATCTGCTGATGGGTGAGGCGTATGCAAGGTTGAAATAGCGAAGCCATTCGCATGATCTCAGACGAGAGGATTATACATCGATCTTCTTGATAACTTTCGCAGGAACACCGCCCACGATCGTGTTCGGCTCCACATCCTTGGTCACTACGGCACCTGCTGCCACAACGGCTCCATCACCAATAGTCACGCCCGCAAGTACCGTGGCATTGGCTCCTATCCATACGTTCTTGCCGATGTGGATGGGGGCATAGCTCATACTCTGACGCTTGGCTGGGTCAAGGTCATGGTTGAGCGTTGCCAACACGACATTATGGCCGATGAGCGCACCCTCGTCGATGGTGATGCCGCCCTGATCCTGGAACTTGCAACCCATGTTGATGAACACCCGCTCACCAACGACGGTGTTCTTGCCGCAGTCGGTATGGAACGGTGGGAACATACCTACCGTCTTGGGTACCTCTCTGCCCCAAAGCTGCTCCAGCAACGTATGCAGCTGCTCTGGAGTATGGTATTTGCCGTTAATCTCAGCCGTTATCTTCAGTGCCTCCTGCGACAACTGATGGAACATCATGTGAACATCGGAGCCGCCAACGACGGGCTTGCCTGATGCCATGTAATCTCTAAACTCTTGTATCGTCATCATATGTTATTGTAAAGATGGTGCAAAGGTACGAATTTCTTGTCAGAATAAGGTCTCTGAAGGGGAATTTCCTACAAACGTTTAGGAGTTTCACCCCTCCACTTTAGGATTTATCCTTTGCAAATGAGCCGAAAAATGCCGTACTTTGCACTGTGATTAAGAAACAAATGTCTAAAATTTAAAGATAGGAGATTTGAGTATGAAGAAGACAATAGTGAGCACTAATTGGCTGATCAATAAAGTGATAGCAGCTGCCATGATGATGGCCATCACAACCGCAATGCCAGCAATGGCAGGTAATAGGAACCACAAGCACCACGACAAGAAGGCAACTGTCGTTGTAGTGACAAACAACCCAAAAGGTTCACATTTCGACAGGGTGGACAAAAGGACTTCCCACTTCGATAAGCACAGGCATCATGCTTACCGTCCAGTGGTCAAGACCTGCACGTTCAGAGTCAGCCGTCATGCAGTCCACCACCATGCAGTTGCCAAGGCAGAGCGTATCAACGGTGTAATGGGAGCCTACTGGAACCCTCGCACTCACGAGATGACCGTCCGCTATGATGCCCGCGTGACATCTGCCCGTCATATTATGCATTTAGTGGCATAACTGTTTGCCATACCATATATACTCAAAAGAAGTCCCGGCTTGCACAATAGCAGGTCGGGACTTTGATTCCGTATGATGCCAAAACGATGCTTTTACTTCGGTGGCAGACTTTGGAAATGGCGGGTAAGATAAACCTGCACCATGAATAGCAGACATAGCGCGATGCCTACTTTATACGGCCCTGTCAGGTCTGCGCTGCCAAACAAGATGTGGGAGGCTGGTGTCACGATGATGGGCGACACGAACTGACCGAGATAAAGGGCAGCAGACAGCAGGGGCATGACCGTCGTGGCTGAGTTCTTGCCGCCCTTGATACTTGCGATGGTGTTCAGATAAGGCACGCCTACACCATTGGCGACACCTATGCAGGCTGAGCCGAGTACCACCATCAGAACATCGGGCACCAGATAGGCCGCATAGCCCAACAGGAAGAATATGGGTGCGAAATACTTGACGCTCTGACGGAAACGGTTCATCACACCGCCAAACACCATGCCGACAAAGAAAGCCACGACATCAAGCCCTACCATGATGAGGGTAATCAGTTCCGTCCGCAGTCCTAACTGGCGGGTAGCCACAACAGCGAAGTTGGTGGGGAAGATGAAGAATATCATCATCAACAGCAGCATACCTATGACAGATGGATGAAACTTCAATAGTTGACGCGGCTGAAAAGGGACACCACGCTTGTTAGCTGAGCCTAATTGTTCATCGGGCAACCATAGCCACACCATCACCAGGGCTATCAGTCCAAGCAGATAGACCAGGAAGGCGTAGTTCCACTCGATGGTGGCCAACAGCCCTGCCAGCAGCGTAGCAACCACCCCGCCCATCTGGTTCATGGCAGCAGAGAGTCCCATCAGCCTTGCTTGTTCTTCGGGTGGGAAATAGTAGGCCAACAATCCTGTGGAGAGCGGCATGATAAGACCGACGCTGATGCCCAGGATGGCACGCAGGAGCAACAGCACGCAGATGTCATCCACAAAGAAGCACCCTGCACCAGCCACAACGTAGAGCAGCAAGCCCGTGGTGGCAATAGCCCGAGTCCTGAAAATGCGGCTCAACGGCAGGAAGAACAGGTTGGTAACGATAATCAGCAGGGCTGGCATGCTGACAATAAACTGCACCAGCATAGCGGATGCATCACTGAAATGAGCCTTGATGATGCCCAATGCGGGTGCGATGGCGGCTCCGGCCATCACGGTGAGCAGCGACATCGATAGGATGGTAGCCGTCACCTTCTTAGATACATGTTTCTTTTCCATAAATGTTCGTGGAGGTTTAAGCTCTACCAAGCTATAGAGTCATTGATTTGCATGTTTTGCAAATCGGTCGCAAAATTAGCAAAAATAGTTTAAATAGAGGGTTTATTGCATCTTAAAAAATCGAAAAAGTGAGTTTCTATAGCATTCGTAAAATCGACTTTTTTCGTTAATTTTGCAAGGTAAAGATTGATATTTTATCACTAAAACCAAGAGAATTATGTCAAAGACAGTAGAACTGCAAATCGAGAAGAGCCGCAATCTGGTGGAGGGTCTGCGCAAGCACCTCAATGGCATCGGCGGTGGAGTGACTAATGATGAAATCGGGCAGATGGAGCAATCACTGAAGGAACTGGAAGTTGCCAATGCCGAAGTTGACCGTCTGCGTGAGGAACTCACCCCGAAGGTGAAGCAAATGAACGAGGTGCTGGCTCGTGTAAAAGAGGCTTACGCTGACAAAAAGAAGACCTTGAAGGGCTATTATCCACAAGAGCGTTGGGTCGACTACGGCATCCCCGACAAACGATAATCCGTTTGCCACAACCAAAAAAGGAGCAACACCCGATTGGATGCTGTTCCTTTTAACTATGCGGTTAATCAATGTCTGTTACGAGACCTCAATGGCCTTGGTGACTTTCTCCTTCGGCTCGGTCTTCGGCATGGTGATGGTCAGGATGCCGTCCTCCACCTTGGCAGAAATCTGGTCTTTCACCACATCGTCGGGCAGTACGTAGTTCTGCTCGTAGTTCGAGTAGCTGAACTCACGGCGCAGATAGTGATGATGCTTGTCCTCATGCTTGTGTTCTTGTTTGTTCTCAATGGCGATGGTCAGATTGCCCTCGTCATTGATGCCTACGCGGCAATATTCCTTCTTGATGCCAGGAGCTGCAAGTTCCATCGTGTAGGCCTTCTCACTCTCCTTGACATTGACTGCGGGTGCTGTACTATTGGCACGAGGCATGAAATCAGTGTTAAAGAAATCATCAAACATCGTTGGGAACCAACCATTGCTTTTCATTAATCCGTTCAACATAATCATTACCTCCTAATTATACTTTTGGTTTAACTTATTTGTTCTTTGATTGCCTCGGCTTTCGCTTCAGCTTTCACTTATAGATAAGCAAAGTACATGCCTACAGAACGAATCCGTGCCAGAATGACAATCGGGAAAGTCAATCTGGCACGGAATTTAAACTCGATTAAACTATACTGCCAGTTTATTAAACTCGTTTAAACATTGGTTCAGATAACCACTGCCGTTCCACTGGTGGCAACCATCAGCATTGAGCCGTTGGCTCCGATGGTCTCATAGTCGATGTCGATGCCTACGATGGCATTGGCTCCAAGCTCTTGTGCGCGTTGCATCATCTCCTGTATGGAGGTGTCTTTTGCCTCGCGGAGAACCTTCTCGTAACTGCCTGAGCGTCCTCCTACGAAGTCGCGGATGCCAGCCATGAAGTCACGGAATACGTTGGCACCTATTATGGTTTCACCAGTCACAATACCCTTGTATTCGCGGATGGTGTGACCTTCAATCTGTGGGGTTGTTGAGAGTATCATAATCGTTATCTTTTAAAAGTTTCTATCTGTTTGACGTAATTCCAGAACAAAAAGTTGCAATCATTCTTCTTTTGTTAATCTGTAGATTGCCCACGTTGGTAGGATGACCAATAGCAGCAAAGCAGTCTCGACAAAGATATACGAACCGAAATAGTTAACCAAAGTCTGAAATTTCAGTACTCCGTCAACTAAAAAGACCAAAAGACCAAACCAGCAGAGGAAGAATATGGCCGAATTAGTCAATCCGATAGCCTCTGTAAACTTATCTACGATGCGAGCCAGATGGTCGAAAGAGTAAGTGAAGTGTTCACGGTCAGGGCTTTCCGTTTGTCCGAAGGCAGGGAAGTCGGGAGCTATCAGATGATATTCATCTGCTAACTCTGGCATCAGTTCACGAAACATTTCATATTGTTGATATTTTCAGCCGATGCTCTTTCCTAATTCGTAAGCCTCTTGCAGTTTGGAATTGCCTTCAATCTCGCGGGCATCGTTCACACCACCGCAGAACAGCGTTCCTGCCAGGCGACTCTTCGGATAGCAGTCTATCCAGCCCGTCAGTCCTATCTCTGCACGCTTGGGCGTTTCGGCTTCATCCTCTGCTGCTGTGGTCAGCAGATAGACATCACGGAACTGATAATCCTGCTCGTACATGGCGTTCATGCGGTCAATGAGCGTCTTCATCTGACCGCTCATCTCATAATAATAGACAGGTGTGGCCCAGCAGACGACATCAGCCTTCAGCACCTTGGCCATGATGTCGTTCGCATCGTCCTTGATGACGCAACGCCCCAGTTTTTGGCATCCCATACAGCCCTTGCAGAACTGGATGCTCTTACCCACAAGCGAGATTTTCTCAACTTCGTTTCCGGCAGCTTTTGCACCTTCCACAAACTTCTCAGCGAGCATATCGCTGTTTGAGCCATGACGCAGGCTCGTTGATATAACAATGACCTTTTTCATATTCGTATTTGTTAGTTCTGTTCTTTAATACCACTTATATCCATGCTCCTTACAGTAGTCGATGGCGGGCTGGAATCCTTGAAACGTTGCCTTGTGAATCCACTTCAGCCCCTTGCGCTCATCCTTGGGAACGCCAGTACCCGTCATCAGGAACCAACCAGTGGCAAACTGTGCCTGGGCATCGCCACCATTAGCGGCTAACTCGTACCAAAAGACACATTCCTCCAAATTCTTCTCCACACCATCGCCGTTCCAATAGGCTGCACCCACATTCTTTTGACTGAGAATATGCCCTTGGAAAGCAGCCTCGCGATACCAGAGGAAAGCCTTGTGATGATCCTTCTCTGTGCCGTTGCCGAGATAGTAGGCATTGGCCACATTGACCTGTGACTGCATATCCCCCTTGTCGGCAGCTTTCATGTACCACTCAAAGGCCAGCCTCACATCCTGCTCCACACCCTTGCCGTGATAGTAGCACTCGCCAACGTTGAAACAGCCATAGACATCGCCCTGCTCAGCGGCTTTCATATACCATTCGAAAGCCAGTTCAAGGCTGACTTTTACGCCTGTGCCACGCTCATAGCAGACCCCAAGGTTGTTCATTGCCTTGGTGTCACCCTCGTAAGCCTTCTCACGATACGAGTCTGCCTTGTTACGTTCTTTTGGCATGGCTATTCTCCTAAATAATGTTGCAAAATTAGTCATTTCTGATAAATTCTGAGGATTAATGAGTAATTTTGTGGCTGAATTTATGATAGTTTATGATACTATGACACTCAGGGAACTACTACAGTCAGTTGATGCAGAAGCATACGCCAACGTTCCACTCTTCGAAGAACTGCTGAACACGAAGCCTGAATATGGCTCTGGCAATCGTATTGAGGTGAAACTCATCAATGGCGAGATTGCCGTTTCCAATGTGCATGTCGGTTCATTGGGCGACATCGTGGCATGTCCTATTGATGTGGCACCAGACCTTCAGGTGACGAAGATGCAGCTCTTGGATGCCATTCTCAAAGAAATGTCCCACGAGGGATTCACCGAGACAGACGCAGATGACTTCTGGGATGACATGATGGATTTACGGAAAGCAAAGAATATCAGGTGATTCTTACAGAAAGTCGAATCCTGAAAATCGTCCGTGAGTCAGAAAGAAAGCTTCAATTCAGCGATGAAGCAATATCCATCTGGAAATATATCTATAGGAAATAAATAAAACGACAAGCAAAAACGATGAGCGATTTTATACAGCATATCATCATTGACAATACACTGAAGAGAATTGGCGAAGCTGCCTATACCGACTATCTCTGCCATGCCTATTGCTATGATGGGTATTGCACGTTTGAACGTAACGGACAGACAAATTTAGGAGCGAAACCATCAGACTTCAGAGAATAGAAAACCTGAAATTTATCAAAAAGGTACGAAAGTCAGAATTTGGTAAAATCCCCCGCAAATTGTGTAACAGCAGTTTCCGGGGATTGCCGTACCTTTGCACCGTAAAACTTAAAATCGAAAAGATAATGGAATTCAGAATGCAAGACCGCATGGAGTTGAAGGCGTTAGTTGACTTCTATGCAACCGAGAGTGACAAGAACAACCAGGACTGCTACGTGGAGATTTTCCGTCCGGACATCAAGCTTGACGTGTATTTCGGCGACAAACTGGGTATGCAGGCCCGCGACGTGCAGGACATGATCCGTCAGTACAAGGCATTCGGTGCCGCCAAGGTGTCGTTTCACATGAATGGACAGCAGAACGTGGACTTCGTGGACGAGACTCACGCTACAGGAACATGCTACGCTCTGGCTACACTCGTGACAGAACAGGATGGAAAGGACGTGCTGACTACCCACGCCGTACGCTACTATGACAAGTATGTGAAGATTGACGGACGTTGGTGGATAGCCGAGCGTGAGCAGCACTTCGAGTGGTCAACGAATCAGGCTCTGGAATAACGGCTATGGGAAAGACATTGATTGCGTACTACTCTCGTCGCGGAGAGAACTACGTGAACGGAAGTATCGTGAACCTGAAACTGGGTAATACGGAAGTGGTGGCTCAGAAGATTAAGGCTTTGCTGCCCGATGCAGACATGTTCCAGATTGACACGACCTACGAGTATTCCAAATCCTACATGACTTGCATCGAGGAAGCCAAGCAGGAACTACATGACCAGGTTCGCCCTGAGGTGAAGAATCCTTTGGAGTCGATAGATGAGTACGACACCATCATCCTGGGCTATCCCAACTGGTGGGGCACGATGCCGATGGTGTGCTACACGTTCCTGGAGTCGTATGACTTCACGGGCAAACGCATCATCCCCTTCTGTACCAACGAGGGCTCAGGTATGGGCAGTTCGGTACGCTTCATCAAGAAGCTCTGCCCAGGGGCAAATGTAGAGGACGGAACTCCCATTCATGGTGCCGAGGCTGCCAATGCCGACAGCGAGGCAAGAGAAATAGCAGCATTAGCAAAATAAAAAGACTTTATGAAGAAGAAGAAGGTAGCAGTATTAGTAGGTGCCGGGAGCATCGGACAGGCGATTATCCGCCGAGTGTCAGCTGGCAAGCAGGTCGTACTGGCAGACTACAGTTTGGAGCATGCGGAACAAGCCGCTAAGACGCTGGAGAACGCTGGCTTCGAGTGTTCCACCATGAAGTGTGATCTTGGCTCAAAGGAAGACATTCTGAAGTTGGTAGAATTGGCCACCAACAAAGGTGAAGTGACGAACGTGGTAAATGCGGCAGGAGTATCGCCCTCACAGGCTCCTGTTGAAGATATACTGCGTGTGGATCTCTACGGCACGAGTGTACTCTTGGAAGAGTTCGGGAAGGTGATAGCAGAAGGAGGTTCGGGTGTAATTATCTCCTCGCAGAGCGGCCATCGTCTGCCGGCACTGCCTCATGAGCAGAACGAGGCTTTGGCTACAACACCTACGGATAAACTGCTGGAACTGCCGTTCTTGAAGGAAATCAACGACACGCTGAAAGCCTATCAGTATTCGAAGCGTTGCAATGTGCTCCGCGTGATGTACGAAGCCACCCGCTGGGGGCGTCGCGGAGCCACTATCAGCTCCATTTCGCCAGGTATCATCATCACCCCGCTGGCCAACGATGAACTGCACGGGCCTCGCAAGGACGGCTATCTGAAGATGATTGAGGGAATGCCCGCCCGTCGTGCAGGAACACCCGACGAAGTGGGTGACTTGGCAGAGTTTCTGATGTCAAGCCGTGGACGCTTCATCAGCGGTGCCGATTTCCTCATCGATGGCGGTTGTACCGCTTCTTATTGGTATGGCGATCTTCAATATTTGAAGGCTACGCACTAAAAAAATCAAAATATGAATACTATCAAACTAACAAACGGAGTAGAGATGCCATTGCTGGGCTATGGCGTGTTTTTGGTGCCGCCGCAGGAGGCTGAACGGTGTGTGACGGATGCACTCGAAGTGGGCTATCGGCTCATCGATACGGCGCAGGCCTACTATAATGAGGAGGGTGTGGGTGCTGCCATCGCGAAGAGTAATGTGAAGCGTGAGGACATCTTCCTCGTGACAAAGGTGTGGATTTCGAATGCTGGAGAGGAGAAGGCCGCACAGAGCATCGACGAGAGCCTGAGCAAACTGAAGACCGAATACATCGACCTGTTGCTCATCCATCAGGCCTACGGCGACGTGTTCGGTTCGTGGCGGGCTATGGAGAAGGCCTACAAGGCGGGTAAGGTCCGTGCTATCGGTGTGTCTAATTTCCAGGCCGCAAGATTCTTCGACTTCACCCATTATGTAGATGTGAAGCCGATGGTGAACCAGTTGCAGTGCAACCCAATGATTCAGCAGACGAGCATCGAGCCACTGCTGGCAGAGACCGAAACGAAGATGATGGCCTGGGGCCCGCTCGGCGGTCAGGGCGTGGACGGCATCGTGAAGAGCAAACTACTGGCTGAAATTGGCAGCAAGTATGGAAAGAGTGCCGCACAGGTGGCTCTCCGTTGGCTAACGCAGCGCGACATCGTAGCCATTCCCAAGTCGAGCCACAAGGAGCGCATGGCGCAGAACCTCAACATCTTCGATTTTACGCTGACATCGGAAGAAATGGCTCAGATAGCCACCATGAACCAGCATGATACGGGCACGGTGAACTTCCAGGACCCGCAGTTCGTGAAATATCTTATCGAGACCTACGGATGAAAATATTTGCGGCAGCATGGCTTATGATGGTCATGCTGCCAATTTTATCAGATAAAGCTATGGATGATAAGCAACAGATAGAAGCCCTCTATCGCGAGATGTATGAGGCAATGGTCAGGAAGGACACGGCTACGCTGAACCGTGTTCATGCCGATGACTTCGTGCTGACCCACATGACGGGCATGCACCAGTCAAAGCCGGAGTATATCCAGTCAATCGCCAACGGCACGCTGAACTATTATTCTTCAGAGCATGAGCAGATGGACATAAAGGTCGATGGCAACCATGCCACTCTCACGGGCCGCAGCAGGGTTAATGCTGCTGTTTATGGTGGTGGCCGTCATACACGTAGTAAAAAGAAAACACCCAACTTTACATTTTTGGGTATAAAATTGGGTATAAATCTCGTAAATCACTGATAATCAAGTGACATTGCGGAGAGAGAGGGATTCGAACCCCCGGTACCTCTCGGTACGGTAGTTTTCAAGACTACTGTAATCGACCACTCTACCATCTCTCCAGTGCTCTACTTGTCTCGAAAAGCGGTGCAAAGGTAATGGTATTTTTCCAAACCTGCAAATTTTTGATGTACTTTTTTGTCAGATAGGGGTAAAATGATTAAATTTGCAGCATGATTTATCCGAAGAACTTTGAGACTAAGATTGGCTTTGACGAGATACGCACATTATTAAAGGCTCAGTGTCTAAGTACATTGGGCAAGGAGAAGGTGGACGAGATGGCATTCTCCGATGACGCACAGACCATCAATGAATGGTTAGAACAAATACGGGAGTTCCGTCGCATACAACAGGAGGCAGAGACTTTCCCGCTTAACTACTTCTTTGATGTCAGGGAGTCTATTGCCCGCATCCGTTTGGAGAATACCCATTTGGAAGAGAATGAGCTCTTCGACCTGCGCCGTTCATTAGAGACTATCACGCAGATAGTAAACTTCCTGAACAAAAACGGAGGCGACGAGGAGAATCCAGAATACCCCTACCCTGCCCTGCATCGGCTTGCCGAGGACGTGCTCACATTCCCTGCCATGATCCGACGTATCGACTCTATCCTCGATAAGTTCGGAAAGATCAAGGACTCTGCCACAATGACTCTTGCTGGTATCCGACATGAGATTGCACAGACGGAGGGCAGTATCTCACGTACATTATATACTATATTACATGCCGCACAGCGTGACGGTCTGGTTGATAAAGACGTGGCTCCCACCATGCGTGACGGCAGACTAGTAATACCTGTTGCACCCGGACTGAAACGTCGCATCAAAGGTATTGTTCATGACGAAAGTGCAACGGGTAAGACGGTATTCATTGAGCCCACCGAAGTGGTAGAGGCTAATAACAAGGTGCGTGAGTTGGAAGCTGCGGAGCGTCGCGAGATTATCCGTATCCTGACGGTTTTCTCAGACGAGGTACGTCCTCATGTCCAGGAAATTCTTGACTCCTACCTGTTCCTTGCCCAGATTGACCTGATACGTGCCAAGGCAGAACTGGCTCAGGAGATGCAAGCTTTCGAGCCACAGGTGAAGCCAGAACCTTACATCGACTGGATTCGTGCCATCCATCCGCTGCTGCAACGCTCGCTTTCCAAACAAGACAAGAAGGCCATCCCACTCGACATTATCCTTACCAAAGAAAAACGACTGCTCATCATCAGCGGTCCTAATGCGGGCGGTAAATCTGTATGTCTGAAAACTGTCGGACTCCTCCAGTATATGCTGCAATGTGGACTGAGCGTCCCACTTGGCGACCGTTCGACAGTGGGTGTCTTCCACCATATCATGATAGACATAGGTGATGAACAAAGTATTGCTGATGACCTCTCGACGTATTCCAGTCACCTGCTGAACATGAAGAACATGATGAAACAATCTGACTCTCGTACCTTATTATTAATAGATGAGTTTGGAGGGGGAACAGAACCTACCATCGGTGGTGCCATCGCAGAGGCTGTGCTCAAGCAGTTCTGGCAGAAGCAAGCGTTCGGAGTCATCACTACCCACTACCAGAACCTGAAGCATTTCGCTGAAGACCATGAGGGAGTGGTGAATGGTGCCATGCTCTACGACCGTCATCAGATGCAGGCACTCTTCCAACTCGCCATCGGTCAGCCTGGCAGTTCCTTCGCTATTGAGATTGCCCGTAAGACAGGTATTCCTGAGGAAGTCATCAAAGATGCCTCTGATATCGTAGGCTCTGACTATATCCAAAGTGACAAGTACTTGCAGGACATCGTTCGTGATAAGCGTTATTGGGAGGGCAAACGGCAGACAATCCACCAGCATGAGAAGTCTTTGGAAGGACATATCCAACGCTATGAAACAAATTTGGAGGAAATAGAGCGTGAGCGTAAGGCTATCCTTCGTCGTGCCCAGCAACAGGCAGAGGAACTGCTTGCCGAGGCTAACCGCAAGATAGAGAATACCATCCGTGAAATCAAGGAGGCACAGGCAGAGAAAGAGCGTACCCGCCTTGTTCGTGAGGAACTCCAACAATTCCGTGAGCAAGTGGTCAATGACGACACTCGTGGCTTGATGAGTGAAGAAGACTTCGCCAAGAAACTGCGTCAGATGGAGGAGCGGAAAGCCCGCAAGGAAAAACGCAAAAACGAAAAAGCTCAAAAGGAGGAACGTGCCGCAGCTCATTTGAGTGCTGTCGCTAAAGCACCTTCCGAGCCACATACTATCACCATCGGCTCTACCGTCCGCATGAAAGGACTGAACACCATCGGTAAGGTCGAGAATATCTCTGGCAAACAAGCCACCGTCGTATTTGGCGAAGTACGCACCAAAGTCAAGTTGGAGCAATTAGAATATGCGGAGAAGCCCAAAGAAGAGAAAAAGAAAAACGACCATTCTGATCTTGCCATCCAAACGACCCGTATCACCAGTGCCACTATCGAGGACCGTAAACATAATTTCCATCAGGACATTGATGTGCGGGGCATGCGAGGTGACGATGCGATTGATGCCGTGATGCACTTCATCGACGATGCTATCTTGGTGGGAATGAGCAGGGTGCGCATTCTACATGGTACTGGCTCTGGCATCCTGCGACAACTCATTCGTCAATACCTGCATACCGTTCCGAACGTCAAGAGTGCCAAAGACGAGCACGTACAGTTCGGCGGCTCAGGCATCACTGTTGTGGACTTAGACTAAAAACAAAACGATATGAAAAGCAAAGCATTCTTATTAATCATGTTACTGACCCTGTCTTTGGGTTCTACCGCCAAGGACTATACCGTCACATCACCCGACGGTAAGTTGCAAATCACTATCCATGCCGATGCCAACCGGTTAACATGGGAAGTACAACAAGGAAGCACCACCGTACTGACTCCCTCTGAGATAGGACTCAATGGGGCTTTCGAGAAGATGAGCGGCAAAGTGATGAAAAACACTGCTGTCGTCAGAAACAAACAGTATAGTGTGGAATTCCGTGCCGATAACGATGCTGCCGCCTACCGCATTAACATATTAAACAAGAAAGGTATCACTATCAATAAGGAAACGGCAGAGTTTAACTTTGCAGGAGATTACAACGCATTTATCCCATACGTTAACGACAACCGCGGTGGAGAGCGCTATTGCTATAGCTTTGAGTCCTATTATGATGAGCAACCCTTGTCGAAGATGTTCACTGACTCGCTTGCCATCAATCCCCTAGCCGTACGCCTTCCCCAAGGAAAACTCGCTGTCATCGCCGACATGGGGGCTGTCGACTATCCAGGTATGTTCTTGCTTAAGAATGGGCAGCATGGCTTGAAGGCCACTTTCGCACCCTACCCCACCAAGTCAGTCATTGGTGGTCATGCCCGTCTGAACCTCGTACCTACAGAGCGTGCCAACTATATCGCAAAAGAGGTAAGAGATGCCTTGCCATGGCGTATCGTATTGGTGACCGAGCAGGACAAGCAGTTGCTGACGGCTAATCTTCCTCTACGTTTCGGACCTAAATGCCAGATTCAGGACACCTCATGGATCAAACCCGGTAAGGTGGCTTGGGACTGGTGGAACGCAACCATGCTGACTGGTGTTCCTTTCCGTGCCGGAATGAACACTGACACCTATAAATACTATATTGACTTTGCGGCAAAGAACCACTTGGAATATATCATCATCGACGAGGGATGGAGCACGGATGAGTCGCTGCGCTCTGAACTGAACCCGGAGATTGACCTATTGAGTCTGCTTCCCTATGCGGAGAAAAAAGGGGTAGGCATCATCCTATGGAGCTCGTGGCGTAACTGTATCAACAATACGGAGGAGGACTTCAAATACTACGCCTCACTGGGTGTGAAAGGATTTAAGGTGGACTTCTTCGACCGTGATGACCAGGAAGTGATGCGCTCTGCTTGGAAAATTGCCGACTGCGCTGCCCGCAACCACCTGTTGCTCGACTATCACGGTTATCGCCCTACAGGTATTCAGGTCGCTTATCCCAACATTGTCAACTTTGAGGGAGTCAAAGGCTTGGAGAACTCCAAGTGGGAGCCCCGCGTGGGGGACGGTCCTTTGCATAACCAACCTCGTTATGATGTCAGCATTCCTTATCTGCGTCAGCTGGTAGGTCCGCTGGACTACACCCCGGGAGCTATGACGAATGCCACTCGAGCAGAGTTCTTTGGCAACAACGATCACCCGATGAGTCAGGGCACACGAGCCCATCAGGTAGCGATGTACACTATTTTTGATGCCCCTCTGCAAATGCTTGCTGACGCACCAACGAAATATGAGCGTGAACAGCCTACCACGGATTTTATCGCCCAGATACCTACCGTCTTTGATGAGGTCGTTGCCCTTGACGGACAATTAGGGGAGTATGCCGTCATCGCCAAACGTAAAGGAACTACATGGTACGTGGCTGCGATGACCGACTGGACGGCACGTGACCTGACGATTTCCTTTGACATGCTCAGCAACGGCAACCACCATGCTGAGATATTTACCGATGGTGTCAATGCCGACCGTGATGCCAACGACTATGTGAAGACATCACAACAGGTAAAGAAAGGCGACCAGATCAAAGTGCATCTGGCTCCTGGAGGTGGTTGGAGTGCCATCATCAGATAGAAAAACGAAAAGATTCCCTTTTGGACTTGACATCACCAAAAGGGAATCTTTCTCTTCGAGCCTCTTGTCGGATTCGAACCAACGACCCCGAGATTACAAATCACGTGCTCTGGCCAACTGAGCTAAAGAGGCGGGTGGGCAAGCTGACTGTATCGC
>Ga0256405_10004629_pt1 | contig 25368 bp, 29 predicted proteins | sample RumenRJG_02DNA_FD_189096 | JGI IMG/M metagenome (GOLD analysis project Ga0256405, IMG submission 189096) | Bovine rumen microbial communities from Lethbridge, Alberta, Canada - RJG_02 | ecosystem: Host-associated > Mammals > Digestive system > Stomach > Rumen | place: Canada: Alberta... | reverse complement strand
AAAAAAAAAAAAAAAAAAAAAAAAAAAAAAAAAAAAAAAAAAAAAAAAAAAAAAAAAAAAAAAAAAAAAAAAAAAAAAAAAAAAAAAAAAAAAAAAAAAAAATTAATATCCGATTATCTCAGATTAAGGTATTACAGTTATGTAATAATTTATACAGCGTTGTTTATTTTTTGAACAGTTTGTAAATTTTGCAAAATTCACCCCATCAATACCCTTTCCGAACAAAACTTTTAAAAATTTAATCAATATCACATTTTTTAACAAAATTACCAAAAACGTAATAATTCTTGTTGCGTTCACATTACCTTTTTGGTAACATGTAAATCATCGAATACGGGATAGGAAATTGTACAGCATGGAACAAAAACACGAATTTAGACTTACTGCTTGCGACCTATCAAAAACACTTAATATGAGCGTTGATACGATTTATAAAATTGCAAGCAGACTGCCGAACGATTACCGGATAATTATCCAGTTCGGTGACAGAAAAATTTATCGCTTTCGGGATGATGTAATTGAATTTTTAACAAAGGGAGAATTGAGCAATGGACAGTAACGAGTTTTTAAAATACAAGATGGAAACTGTAATTAGAGTTATCCGTCGTTATGCAAATAGAATCAGTTCAAATGACAGTGTAACCGATAAATATTTTAAGTTACTTGCTAATAGTTTAGAGTCAGTTTTGTTAATGGAAATTCCTTTTTCCGAAAAAATCAGAGCGATAGAATTTGTCATACATGATATAGACAATAATGGAATTATCGGACTTGCAAAAGAGTACATTGAATTAGCTATTGAGCAGGCGATTGAACATGATAATAACGAGGTGAATAAATGACTTTCGAGGAATGGGAACGTAAAAACCGCAATCGTGCAAAGTTAAAAAACTTCATGCAGGTTATGTTAGCGATAGGTGCTGTGATGTTTATCGTTGCAATTTGTTCAACTGCTCTGAGCATGGCTCTGAATACTCCGGAGGTTGAGTTTTCATGGGAAACTAAGCAATGCGTTAGGGTTGTATATATGGACGGTAGAACTACAGATTGCAAGGTTTTACCGAGGAAATACGATAGAGTTTGGGTGAAATAATTATGTCAGAAAACGAAATTGAAATGCCTTTAGCAGTTAACGTATGTATTGATATTTTGAGTAATTTAAACTCATACAGACTATCAGTGATATTATGTGAGTTTATCCAAAAACTTGATAATGTTATCCACAATAAGAATTTAGAAGCAGGGATTGCAAAGCTAAATATCGAGACTGGGAACGATAATTTAAAACAACAGCTAATAACTTCAATCATGGCTAATTTTGAAAACGTTGATATTGAACGGGTTAAAAAACTGATTGATACTGATAACGGTTACCATGAACTGATTGACCTTTTGATTAGTTACTATCTAAACAATAGGAAAAAGCAATGATCACCGAATTTGATGATATTCAATTCAAAAAGATACTTGCTCAATTTAATGACATGTACGGCAGATTGAAAGTAATTGAGGATACAGTTATGGGGATTCAACCAAAAGAAAAAAATCCGCCAAAAATAAATCCGCCAAAAGTAAATTCAGAGGTTGTTTCCAAACGCATATCTGAGCAGTTAAAAGAGTGTTTATCAGAATGCAAGGTTTTAAGTGAACAATTAAGAAACGCGGTTAATACGTTTGCTGAATTTAAGGCAGATGTTTATAAAAAGGTTGAGGAACTAAACAACAAATACGAAAACGATTTAAAGCAGATTAGGTCAGATGTTACCTACAAGATAGCTGATTTAAAACGTGAAATAACAAAGCAGGGGTTAAACAATGAGTAATGTTTTTGATTATCCGGAGCCAAAAGAGGAATACACCTTTTCTGATGCTGTTTCCGACGCTATAGAGCGCAATACTTACAAGCAAGATTACCTAGACTATATCATTAACAACTTTGACGAATGGTTGCAGGATAACGGGGTTTTTGATAACTATGAAAAGTTTGTGTCGGGTATGGTTCAATATTCAGAGGAGCAGTACAGAGACTATGAGCGTGAACGTGCTGAAATGATAAAGGAATGGGACTAATGCACTTTTTCTTAGAGGATTTTGTAAAGGAACGTAAAAGATACAAAAATCCAAAAGCTAAACATACTGGATATGATCCGCAGGTACCTCCAAACAAGGTTGAATGTAAAGATCATAAAGGCAATGTGTTTAAATCATATAAGGAAATGTGCGAATTTTACAAGGTTGATTACAAACGGTTTTTAGAACGCAAAAACATATTAAAACTCCCTATAGAAAAATGTTTAATCAGAAAAAAGTTTAGGCAGGGCAGAAAATGCAAAAAGTAACAGTAAAGTACAAGGGCAGAAAATATAAATCAATATCCCTAGCATGTGACTTTTTGGGTATCAGTCCGGTAACTGTATGTGCGAACTATAAAGGGGTTCCGGTTGAACAAGCGTTTGATCGGATACTAGAAAACAAACAGAGACATAACTGTATTGATCATTTGGGATATGGTTTTGAATCCAAAAGAGCAATGGCAGAATTTTACAATATACCTTATGACATATTGGTACATAGACTAAGATCACATTGGAATTTAAAGTTAGCGTTAACAACACCTCCCCAAAAAGGGAAATGTAGCTGTACTGATCATTTGGGAAATAAATTTGAGTCTGTAATGGCAATGGCAGAGTTCCATAACATACCTTATAACGTGCTATACAACAGACTTAAAAATGGATGGAACGTCCAAAAAGCATTAACAACACCTAAAAAGAACAAGAGGAAAAACAGACAATGCAAGAACTACTGATACAAAAGCATAACGACTTTTTAAAAAAGCAGAATGAACGTACTGAAAACATGGACGAATGGCACAAACGACGCTATAACGGTTTGGGCGGTTCAGATGTAGGCACAATTTTAGGTGTGAACAAATATAAAACTGTTCACGAATTGTGGGAAGAAAAGACTTTAAGAAAAGCACCTCCAAAGCAGAATCACAAAATGCACTTCGGACACGTTCTTGAAGATCCGATTGCTAAAGAGTTTGCAAGGGTAATGGGGGTTAAAATCCGGATCTCCAACAAGCAATACAAATCTGAGAATGAGCCATGGCTGTTAGGTAACGTTGACCGATTGATTACTTTGCGGGATAAAAGCAAGGCTGTTTTAGAGTGCAAAAACAGTGCAGATCATACGGCTTTTAAAGAGGGGTACATTTTTCGTAATGGAGAATTTTATAACGGTGCAAAAAGTAATTCTCAGTCTATACCCCTAACTTATTACTGTCAGTGTCAGCATTACATGTATATAACCGGAATACATAAATGCTATTTAGCATGTTTGATTGATGGTAATGATTTTAGAGTGTACGAGGTTCTATATAATCAGTCTGACGTTAACGAAATCGTACAAAAAGCTACTGAGTTTTGGTTTAACAACATCATAGAGGATGTAGAACCGGAGCGTAAATTATCCGACTATGACAATACCGTTAACCGGATTGATGCCGTAAGGCTTGATACAAGCAAGGAAATCATCGCTAAAAATCTGATTGCTGAATATCTAGGCTGTGATGCAAATATTAAGTCACTCGAAAAGCATAGAGACGAAATAAAAGCTAATCTTTTAGGGTTAGTTGATACGGATATACAAGAGGTATTAGACAGCACTGGAAACACGCTATACACAATTAAATCACAAACTAGAAACAGTTTTGATAAAGACAAATTTAAAAGGGAACATGCGGATCTATATCCGTCATATATAACACAAACACAAACTAAACCAATAGTAACCATTAAGGGGTAATTAACTATGACAGACAAAAATAATGCTATGCCATTAGAATTTTCTAAACTGGGCAATGAACTTTCTAAAAAATTTGAATTAGGTTTTTCTGCTGAGATTTTGTACAATAAGGTTGCAGAAAAAATCACGGCGGGTAAACAGCAGACAGTCTCACCGAACGACGTTTACTCGTTCATGTTAGAGTGTAAAACACTTAATTTAAACCCCCTTGCAAAGCATATCTACGGCTTTTTGCAGGGTGGCAAGGTATGTACCATTGTTAGTATTGACGGGTGGCGCGAAATAGCTAACAGAGAGCCTAATTACGATGGTTACGAATTTGTATATGGAGACTGCGTTCAAAGAACTTTAGCCTATGATACTTCGGACTTTGTAAAGGGTGTTAAGGTTCCTAAGCAGGTAAGCGTTGAACGTAAAGTTTATGAATGGATTGAATGTAAAGTTTATCTGAAAAATAGAACACGTCCGGTTGCTTTTAGAACCTACTTCGACGAAGCCTTTAGACCGTCTCAACCATGGGCTTGTCAACCTATTCAGATGTTACAAAATAAGGCACTTGTAAACGCTATTAAAAACGCATTTTCAATCAGTGCATACACTGAGGATGATCGAGACTTCATGGAAACAGAAACTCCTACATTTACCCCCGTACCGGAGAAACAAACAATCCAGTACGAGGTTAAAAATATTCCTCAAAAAGAACAAAAACAAGAACAGCAAACCGGATTCTTAAATATCGAGGAACCTACTTTTTAATTGTCTGTATATCTCCTTGTTTTACGACGTATCAAAGGGATCGCATGATCCCTTTTTCACAATCAAATAGGATAAAATTATGGCAATAAAAAACATCACTAATCTGCTACAAGTTACTTCAATGCATGACTTTTTTGCTTACATCTATAACTCACGAAAAATTAACCGTGTCGAATTGTTACGTTTGTTAAAATGGCAGAATAACGGTTTAACCGTCAGATTAAAAGCCGGATTCAAAGAGACTGACATTGAACATTTTGCAAGATGTTTAAATCTAAATGATGATGAGATTGAGATTTTTATTAAAGTGAGTTAATATAATACTGTTTTCCTTTTTAATCATATTAAGAATTTTTAACCCTTTATCTTATGATAAGGGGTTTTTCATTTTGTGACCTACCTCACTTGTTCATTTAACATAGTATGATATTATTGAACATAACATTTGGTTGGTGTCTTTTACTTTCATTTGTTACTCCTTAAAACGAAAACTACAAAAAAGCCTACTAGCAATTAGTAGGCTTTATCTTTTGTGAAAAATCAGCGAGCAGAGTCTAGCAACCCTACGATCCTTAATTATCATTTAAGATTCAACAAATATCAAATTTTTAATGTAGCTTGCTGACCAATAACTCATTTATTCAGACAATTCAAACGACATATCCGATAAATAAACATTATATCTGTTATCAAAACTAGCAATGCAAAAATTGATTAAATAATCATCAATAGTTCTTGTAAATTGTGTTGTTCCATTGTCAAACGTCAACGTCTTATCTGTATTGGAATAGGTAACAGTTACCCAAGTGCCAACTAAATCATTGTTAGGGTCGAATGTTGCGCGATCCGGATTATGCCAGTAGCCATACGGATAATAAACCAGCGAGTATCGTGTACTACTATTGGTATCACCTCCGGCAAAAAATGTGAATCCATTAACAGATTGTAAAAAGATTTTGCATGAAAAACTTTCGATATTTTCGCCAAAATAGAATGTTGGCCAATATTCACCGCCATCTTTTGCTTTAATACATGATTTACCGTCAAAAGTAACAATATCAAAATAGTTTGTAGGTACTGTAACATTTTCCGGATCGCTCGATGTTATTGTCTGATTTACAACATCAATATCTATTGTGATGGTTGTTTCCGGTTCCGGCTCCGGCTCCGGTTCAATCTGATCATCCACAAACACTCTAGCATCATAATTGATTGCAGTAACAGAACACTTTTTATCGCTCGGCTTGATTGATGTTACCCAATACTTCTCAATCTTTCCGATTGCATAATGCAACAAATCTAATTGAATGTTACTGCGTAAATTAAAATCTAATTCACTTAATAATTGAACATGAGTGTTATCAATATATGTGCAATTTATCTGTTGAACAGTTCCGTCATACCGTCTAATGTAAATCAAACTCACATCGCTAGGTACAGTATCAGACAATTCACAAATTAAAGTATTACTGTCATAATCAATCACATAGCCACTGTAAGCGTTTAAGTCTTGAGGTAATGCTACTGCTATTAGTGAACCATAATTGCAGTTTAAAGCGTCAAATTCACAATCAAAATCAATTTGTTTGCGCTGATACATAACTTCACGTAAACGTCTGGCACCTAGTTTAATTGCCTTGTTTACATCTGTAACGGCTAACACTTCGACTTTTTCGGTGTTCAGTGAGTTTTGGTAATTGTATACTGACGCTTCATTTGTCGATTTATCTATATCAACGTAAACCTCATCCTGCTTCCAGTTCTGCGGATTCATGTATGTAATGTCAGCTTCGTCATTGTCTGTTGGTGTAATGAAATTATAAGTGATTTTCGGCTCACCGGTCATATTGTTTGCAGTAAACATTTGCTCTATGTATGCGTTTTCACTTCTGTATGTGCCTTTGATCTTATTGCCGTCAATTATAGGCTCTGTATAACCTACTTGCATACACTGCTTGATTGCTTCTAATACCGTTGTCGATTTATCAAAACGATAATCAAAATTAAGTCCGGCAGTATTCCACATTTGGTCTAACTGCATTAAATTTTGTTCGTCATAAATCTTGCCAAACTTTGAATTTTCACAAATATATTTAATCGGTGCTGACAAAGAACGGTTAATTTCCTTATCTTCTCCGGTCGTTGCTGACTGATTTGCTACTGTGATTGTTTTTTGTGTCGGATATTGAATTGACAATTTACCTATGTACCAAGTCCAAAAATAACCAGCTGAACCATACGTACCGCCTTTCATAAAGCCTATATACTGCCCGAAATGAATAGCGATTTGCGGATAATCATCGGCAGTTATGTTAAATATAAGTCTTCCGCCTTGACTTCCATCCTCTCTATTTTCATGCGGATTTATCCATACTTTAATATACGCTCTTGTATGTTCAATTCTGATTGAATGTGCGCTGTCACCGCCTTGACTACTGAAAAATGATTCCTCTATCAAATACGAACTAATGAGGTTGCCTAAACCGTTTCCACCGCCATAAGCAGGTGCATACAATCTATACTCATAATATTCCACACCGTCACTTGAATTGTACTTATCAAATAAACACAAACAGAATCCGTTATAAACTCTACCTAAATTTGTGCGCTCCGAATAATTGTTTGCTTCAAACCAAAATTGCAGATTTCCGTTTATTGAAGAATTTGGTTGATAATAATCTCTATGATCGTTGATATATGAAGCGTCTTTATCTATTGTTCCGGCTATAGGTAAATTATCAATTACTTGCTGATATTGAATAATGGTTGCTTCCCTTGAATTGATTAACCGTTCATTTGTAAACCAAACAGTAGCGCCATTAGGAGACCAACCCATTGTTTGATCATTCTCTCCGTTATCTCTCCAATTCTGCATTTTAATGTATCTGCGGTAGTAACCCTCATTGTTTATCCACATGAAATTTTTAGGGATTTCCCAGTATGCCGGATACCATGAATTAGCCATGATTAAATCGTACATTTCCAGTGCTGAATAGTTAAAGCTATCAAAACCATTAACGACTACATCTTGATATGTTGTTGTTTTAACATCATTCAGATTTGCCAAGCGTCTAGTCCATAATGTTGAAATCTGATTGTCAGACAGTTCAGCTAAAGATTCCGAACCTCTAACCGTGATAGCAATAACGGTAACATCGGGATAATGCGTATCTTCTGAAATTAAACATTTCAAACCATTCCATAAGAAAGTCTGAACATCTTGACTGTCGGTAGTATATTCAGACAGATTAGTAACCCTAAATTCATAAGCATTGTTTGAATTACCAACGTCTATACTGATTGTTTCACCAAAAGCGTCTGGACTGTTTTTAGTATATACTTTAGTCATGCTCTGCGGTGCGTCTGTACTTCCGGCGATTTTCCATTCTAACAAAATCGTTGCAGTACGGTTTTCATAATCGCCCTCGTCACTCAAATGGTATAAACCGCTAGGGAATGAAAAATCTACTTCATAATATCTACTTGTTGCACCAATAGGACATGCTCTGTAATATCCGGCAACGTTTGATTTAGCGTTTGATAGTGTACTTGCTGTTTCGACTAATTCAATCTCTGCGGAACTTGTACGATTTGCAGAAAATCCGCCCCAACCGCTAGTAGTTCTGTATGTTATGCCGTTCTTATCTTTTGCTAACAATGTATATGATGTACCATTAACCGCTTGTACTTCGTAATATCCATTATCTAATACATGTGTACTGTCTAAATTACTGTCACTATAAACAAAACTTTTCAATACTAAAGTTGCTGATGTATTTTCTGTAATTGTCAAATTAACAAAATTAACATCTATGAAATCACCCTTGTTTGTATCAGTTCCATAATTGATTAAGGTTAGTGGATATGTTTCAGAACTACCACCGTTTGTCACTGTGAGAGCAACTTTCCAACCTAAGGCAAGGTTTAAATTACTAGGGATTGATTGAGCATAACATCTCACAGAACTAGGCATTAACTCAATATCAGTTAAATTTATTGTTCTGTCTTGTCCTTGCAGATTATATAAACGAATCATGTCACCGCTGGCAAGATGTAAATCACTATCGCTTGTTGCCGTTAATCCATTTAATGTTAGCGTTGCCGATACAATTTCACCCCTTTTACGTGAGTTGCTTTCAGTTGCCGGAACTTCCTTTCCCGACATGGTAACTTCGGTTGAATTGTACCAACATCTATGAGCGTCATGGGAACTAATATCAGTATTTGGATCTGCTACCAAAACATCAATATCACTGCCTACATACGAACTGATAGGAGTTGCACCGATATACATCTGATCTAAAGACCAATCATAATAGCCTACACCTTGACACAATAGCATAGACATATAGCGTACATTGTTTACGTAAAAATAATGTTTGTCTGAGATGTAATCCGGAAATGCTTTAACAAGTCCAAACTGTTCGGGTATAGGATCTTCCAGTTTTGCCTTGTTGCCTTGCGCATTTGGATCATAGATACTTGAACCGCTTTCTTGTTTCTTATCATCAGTCTTTAATTTTTTGAGCATTGACATTGTATAGACTGCAACGGCTAACGCGATGATAATCATTGCAATGCTGAAAAAATCTTGCGGTTTGATAACGAACTTTAAACACCTTGTTTTGCTCAATTTAAACACTGACCATAAATCTGATGGTACTTCCTGCCCGTCTGAAAAGACAATTACATTATCTTTTAGATTTTGTAAATTTAATCTCTGTAATGAGTGTTCTAAAAGTTCTAAAACAGTAAGATTAGATTGTTCTATATCAAATTCTCTGATCGGATTATTATCAATGCAATTACAAATTTTAATTCTCATAAAACAACCTCATTTTTTCGTGTCTATAAATTCTTATGCAAGGATTCATTTTAAATGGCTCAAAACAGCTTCCTTTTCTGCTATCTGTATGCAATATATGACCGTATATGAATATACCCACATGAACAAGTACAGAGTGCTTAAAATAGCAGATTACGTCGAAATCTCGCGGTGTTTTAACCTCAGTAAATAAACCTTTTATTTTATCATACCCGTCTGTCATGGTGTTTTTCTGATAGTCTGCGCATGAGTCTAGTTCGATGTTTAATTCGTTTTTATAAACATAGCATACTAGTCCCCAACAATCCAAATATGGGTATTTTCTGCCGTTCGGGGTGTGAATGTTACGCAAATATTTTTCGATATTAACAGACATAACGCAACCCCTTGAACTGTTTAGCTGTATAGCGTTTGAACGGAAATTTGGCATTAAGTGTATCATGCCATCCGGCGGTAATAGTCGCACCTTTAGGAGTAACTTGACATGATGTTACAAATAAGGTTAGTGAGTAACAAGGCTTGTATGCAGTCACACTGTCATACTCTGCTGATGTATCAAAAGGTAAATACTCCAATACCGTTAAATAACATGGATTTGCACCCGTCATTATCGTATCTGCAATTTCCAACACTTCACCATTGATACTTGCTACACCAAAAGATAAGGCTGAACCGGATTGATTAGTTCTTTCCGGTAAGTTTATCTGAATACCACTAGGAGTAAACTCTCTTAACTCGTCATTGTGATCACGGGCAATAAAGCCATGATACGATTGAGCAAAACAGATAGGAGTTGCAAGGCTTTCAGATTCAATCACAATAGCGTAAATTGGTGCATCTGTTCCGTTAGCATTGACAATAGCTAATTCGCTGAATTTACGCACTGGAGTTGCAGGTACAATTTCGGTTGCTATTGTTGTGTACTGTTTGTAAAAGTTATTAGGTAAATCAAATTTACCACCGTATTTTAAACCTTTACTAATTACACATTCAGATAAATAAAATTGTGGATTCGTATTGGTATCATGACTGTTACAAACCGTAAACCATTCACCATTACGTGCTACATAATCTGTGCCGAATGTGTTATGCCATGTTTTAATTGGGTAACCATCAATGTACATTACAACCGAACATACATCATAGTTAGCGTTTAGTTCTTCTAACTGCAATTCAAAACAAATATGATGCCATCCACGATCTGACCAACCGTTACTGATAATACTTTCTGCTAGTCTCGGTAATCGTTCGTTATATGCATATATAAAATCAGCATTACCACCAATCCGCATAGCCATACCAAAATAATCTGCGTAAACAGGGCTCCAATATCCACGGACAAAAAGAAAACCGTTATTGATAACGCTTCCGGTTGCCAATGTGTTTTTCGATGTGTTTAAAATTGATTCAAAAAATGGTAATGCTTTCCAAAAATTACTGTTTCCATCGTCATTAGGTGTGCAGATTGTAAATTCAAAAGTTCTCTGAATCGGCTTCGTTTCGTTATACCAAATACCCTCAGAATCAAAAAATGCCGGATAATCAGAACCAAATTTCCGATTACATGCTAAACAACTAACACCATCAACCTCTGTTATATCTGTATAGTACGGATCTTCGATGCAACCTTTTGATACTAAATTACCTCGTAAAACATTTATTTTACCGTTTGCAAAATTCAGAACAAACAAGGTATTTTCAGACAATGTACCCCAACCGACAACGCTATTGGCTGATACATTAACAGTTTGCGATAATGTGATTACATTGTCGTTAATATCAACCACTTCACACGTATATGTGGTTGTAGAAGCTGGCGCAACTGTTATGCTTGTTGCTGTTTCGTCATTATCCCACTTGCAACTTTGAAAATCGCCTTGTAATGCAAGTGTTACCGTATCTCCGGCATTTATGAATGTACTGCTTGCAATAATGTACGGTTTAACTGTTAATTCAGTAAATTTCAGATTGTTTATATAAAATTCTGTGTTATTGGATGTTACATAATTCTGCGCACCAAACGTCAAACCTTTTTTGATTACGGTTAAATTGTCTGTGTCCTCGTATGTGTAAATTAACGTGTCATTACTATAAATTGTGAGTACATTGCTTTCTCTGTGCAATTTATAAGTGAACCATGTGTTATATGTATTTATTGTCGGGATTATTATGCTTGTGTTTGTGAGGTTTAGCCAAATTGTGTTAGTGTTATAATCTTGTAAATTAAAACAATCAACTGCTTCAAAGAACACATACGAGCGATTACCGATTTTTTTAACATCAAATTCAATTTCATAATCGTATATATCTCTGAATTTTGAACCAACGTATGAATAACCCCTATGATTATAATTGTTTCCGGCACCCGAATTATGCAGACAATAATTACCGCTTTCGAGTTCAACAAAATCATAATTTGACATAGCAATATTTAGCGTTGGGCTTTCTTTCCAGTCTGAATTTAACGCATGATTGTCTGTAGTTTGATCATTAAAATTAACATCAAGCAATACTCTACTCATAATAATTACTCCATGTTTGATCAAACTCTACATTGTCAACATCAAGTGTCATGCTGATTTTGTAACATGCACCAATATGATTACGAAATTGTAATTGCTCACTTAATGAACCGTTTTGTATTCTGACTTTTCGTGCTATCAATTCACTTTCCGTTATATCTGCTCTGTCATTCAATATCGGTGCAATAAACCAATCTACACCAAAATTGATATGATTCTGATAAAAAGCAACAAAAGTCTGATAGTCTGCAAGATTGTTAAATTGCAGTGTTACAGACAGTGTATGCGGTGCGTCTTTTGATAACAATCTCTGTCGCACTGTGCCATTAGTCATAGTTGTTCTCAATACGTTAGGACTGCGTTTTAATGTATATCCGCTTTGTAAAAACTTCGGTAATGTTTTAGGGTAAAATTCCATATTAATATCCTTGTCTTGCTAGTCCATAAGTGCCCGACATTGCGTTTGCAACCGCGCCACCGTTTCTAATATTCGATACGATAACATCAATAATCGTCTGAGTATCATCGTCAGTACGCTGATTAACTTGCCCTGCCCGTGAAGCATCCTCAATCAGATTCACTTGAACGTTTGATTGACCGCCTACGTTTTGCAGTAAATCACGGCTCTTTGAATTGCTGATAACGTTTCCGGAGACTCCGGTTATCAATTCTGCGCCCTGCTCTCCGACAACGGTTAAAGCGTTAGGATCTAGTCTACCGCCCTTTGCTCTGAACTGCACTGAACGTAACTGACCGATAAGGTTAGCACCTTGCGCTAAAACTCCCATTCCTGCCATTAAGCCTGCCGGAAAACCTAATTTCCATGCTTCCATTGCGCCTTGAATCATACTTATTGTAGCACTTGCAATGGCAAAACCCTTTTGTAAAGCAAACAGAGTATTATAAACCCCCGAACCTTTTTCAAAGTTTTGAGACATAGCACCAAAATACTGACTCATACCGTTTGACATATCCGCCCACATCATAGCGTTTTGTTTTTGTGTTAATTTTCCTTTATCTGATAAAGTTCCTAAAACCTCGGCAAAAGTCAGATCATATTTACGTAATGTTTGATCAAGTTTTTCAAAACTGCTCATTGCGTTACTAATAGTTCCGGCACTCGCTGAAAATTCGCTCTCTTCTAGCTTTCTTTTCTGCTCTTCAAAATATTGTTTCTGACGTAATGCACCTTGATCGTACTGTTCATGTGTGATTCTTTCGTCGTCCAAATATTCTTTTAATAGGTCTAGTTTTTTCTTGTATTGCTGTTCTAGACTGGCTATCTCGTTTGCATGCTCATTGTCTAATAACTGATTTTGTTCAATTTCCGCCTGCTTTTCTAATTTGGCTAAATCCTCATGGTATTTTTTACCACTTTCCAAATTACGCATATTGCGCTCGGATTCAGATATACCCCCGTTCCGATATGAGTTTTCAATGATTCTTAAACGCTCTCTGTTTGCCTTTTCTAAATCTAACAGTTTGTTCTTATAATCACTGTTAAACAGTCTAGCAACCGCTTCATTCTGATTGCGGATCAAATCCTGCATATCTTTATTGTATTTTTTCTGCAATTCCAGTTTCAAATTATTGTACTGCTCAAAAGATATGTTTTGATCTTCGGCATAATGCTTTTCAATCTCTTTTAGATTTTCATTGTATCTCTGAGTGAGATTTACACGTTCTTTGCCGTAATCAGTGATTTTAGCAAGCATCTTGTTGTAAAAATCATCCCATTCTTTAACAGCTTTGCTAGAACCACCGGAACCGGAACCGCCCTTATTTGAAAATGGGGTATTCACTCCATCGCCTAATTTTTTTAATGATTCCTCCATCTCCCTTTGTTCTTTTTCGGCTTTCTGTCTAGCTTCCGATGCTCGTTTTTCTCTTTCCTCTGCTGACTTTCTGAGATTATCATAAAACGTTTCAGACATACTCATTGCGCTACCAAATTTATTTGTTTCCGTTGCTTCATATGGTTTTTGCGGTGCTTGGTAACGTTTATCTCCCATTACCTTTGCAATCTCTAATTGAGTCTTTTTGAGTTCAACTAAATCTTTTTTAGCCTTTTCAATATACGGTGCATAGAACTTAGTCTTAAACTGTGAACCGCTGAACTCTTTGAGATTTTTTTGAATTTCGTCAATCTCTTCATTCACGCTCTGAGCGTAATCCTGCATAACGGTTTTATCGCCTGCGAAAAAGGTTTGATCAATAAAGTTTCTGCCATACTTGCTTTCAATTTTTTTGCGTAAATTGTCAAATTCGGAACTGTTTAAAATCTCTTTTGTAGCAATATTGACTTGTTTATTAATTAAAACCTGCTCTGCATCTCCGGTTATATACGTTTTGAGATTTTGATATGACTGAACAACTGTACGGAACAATGCGATCAGAGTATCCGCCCATAAGTGAAAATGATTAACATTATCGGCTAAATCATCGTTGATTACGTCAATATCGGCTCCAAACGCATTTGCAACCGCTTTGAACATGATAGCTATTCCGTCAAACATCTTTTTAAATGCGAAAACGAAACCCTGCCAAATAGGGGTAACAACTGCGATTGTTGTTTTGATAATCTCTATTGCTCCATCCATCATTTCAGAAAACATGCTCAAAATACCTTGTATGTTTGCCTTAATCTCCGGATCTTTTAACCATGAAATAAATTTTTGGATATATTCAGTACCGCGATCTGTTAATTCTTTTAGAAACTCTTTAACACCGGAATTGTACAACTCCAATGACAGATCACCCCATGCGTTCTGTAAACGTTTATATGATCCGGTTAAACCTTGCATTTGTTCGTCTAACGCTGTTGCAAATTCAGTGTTTGCTAAACCGTTGATGTAATTCTGCAAAGACTCTGTATCTTTTTGAATCTCGGTTGTTGTTCCTTTAAAGGTTAAGGCTATCTTTTCGCCCTCGTCTTTGGCAGTAATACCGAAACGCTTTAAAGAATTAAAGTTACCCTCGGTGAATTTTCCCATTGCATCTGCAAGGCTTTCAAAACTTTCTCCGGTTCCCTCTGCAATTTTAGCAAGTGAAACTAAATCACTCTGCGATGTTCCAAAATTGAAAAGTCTGAGCGTTTGAGTAGCTTTGGTAACCTCTTCAAAAGACTGTGGGATCTCATTGATAGTATTGTTCAATTCTTGGAACTGCGCCTTTGCCATTGCAATATTGCCACCGAACGATGTGGACAAATTTGAAATGGTTTTTTCGTACTGTTTTCCGACGTTTGGAATATCCTTAAAGGCATCCATTACCCCGTTGATTATTCCAAAATAGAATACTCGTTTTGCAGTCCACGCAACGTAATTTAAACCCTCTTTAATGGTTTTGTTGTTGAACATACCCAACGTGCCCTGCCCCGTTTGAGTCTCGTTATTAGCTGTTGCTCCTGCTTCATTCTGTGCGGTGGTTACCTGCTCACGAATACCTAAGAACCGTCTGAATCCGGCAGTTAAACGAGTAAGCCATGAATCAGTACGTTTCATATGCTCATTGTCTCGCGCCCATGATTCACTAGCACGATTAAGATTTGCTGACAGTTCGGTAAACTGTTGATTGAGTTGATTTGTTTCGTTTGCAGTCTGCAAAGTATTTGTTGAAATCTGTTTGAGCAGATTAATCATTTCATTCAGTTTTGGCTCTAACTGTGATGTTAGAGACTGTGCAATCTGTTCAAAAGACTGTTTGAGTTCTTTTGTTTGAGTTAAAAATAGCTGTGGGATCTGTAGGTCCGCTATTGCCTGCTGAATCTCCCGTGTTTGTCTTGCGAGATCGGCAGAACCAAAAGTTTGAGCGAACTGTGCTGTCTGCTGTTGCAGATTACTTGTTCCGCTTGTAGCTTTTGCTAAACTTTCGGCAAAAACGGTAAAATCATCAATCTGATTTTTCAAATTGTCAAAACTGAATTTTGACATATTATTTGTTATGTCAGTTAATGATTTTGATAGAGCATTAAAACCCTCGGTGCATTGTCTTAAATACTGGGATATGTCAGTCATACCCTTTGAGACTTCGGTTGTAACAGCCGAAACTGTCTCGCCCATCTTTTTAAAACCGTCAATAAATTCTTGTATATCCTCGATTTTAAGCGACAAATTGACAATACCAGTTTCAGCCATATACAACTCCTATTTTTTCATTAAGGCTTTAAATTTTGCAATATCTGACAACGCTTCGCTCTCTGTTACACCCTCATTGCGCCTACGTTCGCATTCCATATCTTTCGCCTTTTCGGGGTTTTGTTGCTCCCATTCCTCAAAAAATATTTCCTGCCATATTAGGATCTCGCTTTGTGGTAACTGCATAACCTCACCTATTGATTTACCTATTTCACGGGCAATTCGGGCACATAGACGAATAAAGTTATCAGATTTTACGAGTTTTTTATCTCAGTTACTCCCTCTTTCGTTGCGTTATTCACCTCTAAAGTTGCCTGCAATACTTTATTGAATACGCGATCCGGCATCATTGAGATCACATCTCCGAACGTGTCCGGAGACTCTGTAGAGTTACCGTCTTTGTCACACAATGACATACAGATCAATAAACACATCTTTTCAGTGTCGGTCTGTCTGCTCTGAATGATTGACAGTTTGGTGAACCCGTTTAATTCCTTGACGTACATTTTGCCAATTTCCGGCAGTTCCTCTGAAACGTCAATCTCTTTTACTTTGAAAACACCGTTTTTCTGCTGTTTAAAAATCTCTGCGTATGAAGCCATAAATAATTTCCTTGTATTAGTTTTTTCAAAAAATGATCCTAAATAGTTTAGGATCATTTACATTATATCATTGTTAAAGTAGGTTATCTGTTATGAACCGCCGCCCTGCTGTGTATCACCGGAACCCTGCTGTCCTTGCTGTCCCTGCTGTCCCTGCTGTGTATCGCCCTGCTGTGACTGCTGAGCCGGAACAACTGCGGCTTTAGTCCAAACCGGATCACCGTTTAACTTCATAGAAACGGTAAACTTCATAAGATCTTCGTTTGTTCCGCTTGAAACTTGGAAACCTAACAAAGTCGCTTCATATGTAGCAATATCCCCAGTCTTGAACTGATGGCGGAATTTAACGATAGCACCCTCATTCGCTTTGGTTCTGAGTGTGGCTTGGTTTTCGTCTCCGTCATACCATAACATCTCTAATTCTTTATCCTCACCCTCTTTAATACCGGAAATGAAGCGTTTTGTCTGATCTTCGATGGTAGACTGATCAATGGTATTTGCTTTAGTACCTACGGTTCCGATCTCTTGAAATCCCTGCAAGTCTAACCAGTTTGTACCACCATCAATAGAAAACTGTGTGAGGGTCCCTGCCATTTTGACAGCGTTTTTTCCGGTATAGTTATATAATTCTTGATAAGCCATATGTTTTTTCTCCTAAAAAAATAGCTATTTTTTACACTCTTCAACTTTCGATTGAATCCATTTTAAAAATTTGTCTCTGACAAATCTTTTCGTATAGTCATTAGCGATACTCTTTCTTGCTTTCTGCATTAAACTTGCACCACCTAAAGATTTTTGGTATCGCTTACCTCTCCAAAAACGGTTAGTATGCGTTATAGTAACGTCATGCGCTCCACCGCTTGACAGTCTATTTACATTATTCCATCGTTGACGGTAATCGGCTATACTATTTTTGCCGTTAGTCCACTTCTCAATCTGTTGCTGATACTGAGCAATTTTTTTGCCTACGGTGCTATAAACGTAACCACCACCTTTACGGACTTTTATCACTTCGTCTTGCGGTTTGCCCTGCAATTCTGCGATCTGTTTCTTTTTCCTAGCAATGCGATCTTGCAGAGTATCAATCACACGCAAATAGTAACCTCTATTAAAATCTGATGTTACGGTCTTTGTGGCAATACGCTGAACAGCACCGCGTCTTGTTATGTTTCCTCTACCTAAACTATGTGGCTCAATACCCCATTCTAACATTTGATAGTATGATTTAGGCTCTAGTATCTTTTTTTGACTGTGTGATTCTTTTCCGGCTAAAGTTAAATTCCTTTTTGGTGGATTGTCTCCAAATAAAGCCGGAACATAAAAGTAACCGATTGCGTCGCTATATCCACCTCTAGGGGTTTTGAACTTTGACGGTCTAAAATTAGATCTAGACTTTCTTAGAGCAACTACTAACTGCGATGGTTTATATACGCTATATTGTCCCTCACCGCCTGCGTGTTTTGCTCTTAATCTAAGTGCCTTTTCGTGCCAATCCTCAAAAAACGGTGTTAAACATTCATGCAGTATTGTTTTTATATCTTTGAGATAACTAGACTTATGATTTTTTAAATCTTTTGCTAGTTCCTCTGCATTCTTAAAAAATTTACTGCTCGTTGCCATAAAGAATTATATCCCAGTCTATCTGAATACCGAAAAATCCCTCTTCCTCGACAAAATCCATATAGTAAAAGCTATGACAGATTATCATTTGAAAAGTGTCGTTATCACCTTTACCGTTCAACCTCTTATTTAACAAATCACAAATCTTTTCGGTTGTTTCCCAGTCTACAAAACTGAACACGGTCGTTGTACACTGAACTAAATGGTAGATCGTTTCACCAGTCATTGTGGTTGTCGGTTGTTCTAGATATCTGTTTTCATACAGAACCCCTTGATTCACATCTGAGGGTGGTATGCAGTCATATACGGGTACATTCTGATCATTTAATGTCACATCGGCTAAACAATCAGTGAATAACTGAAATATATCTTTTCTTGCCTTTGATAAACTGATCATGTTGTTACCCTTTTGTTTTGGTTAATTCTGCTATCGTAATGACAACTTACAATAATTTGTCCTTTTGCATACTTCGGTTGTATTGAGTTTATCCGGTATAGGTAACCGCCTATGTCAATTATGCAATCAATATGTAAGCCATGAAAATAGCGTACTGAAATAGTATATTGCCCGTCTTGAACTTCGATCCCTGCATAGATCTGACTTCTAGCTGAAACCTGCTCTATGTAAGCCCAACACTCACGCAAAAGGTCGTAATCATCAATAGATCTGAATGTAGATACCCCATCTTTCGGTGCATAAAATTTTATGCGTCTTGACAGTGAACCGCCCTTAATATCTAAACTCATACATTCCTCTTACGGATAGGGTCTAAAAGCTGTTTAACTCCCACTGATAACGGGTGCATATCGCTTGTTGCTGTGTCCTCACGGTATCTGTACCACTGACCGACAATTAGATACACGGCTTGTCTCATACTCGAATTAAAAATTGTACCGCTACTTTCCTCCGGCGGAACCTCATTCTCATATACACGCTGATTGATATATGATTCAATGTAACTAATTGCATCATCAATGTATTCTTGAATCAGATCGTCCTCTTCGTCGTCAATTTCAACTCTGATATGTGCTTTTACTTGCGCTACTGTCGGGAAATTCATGTTTTCAACCTCTCTGTTGAACGGTTGATCCTAAAAAGTTTAGGAACAACCGAACAACTAAATACACAAGGAATATTATTTAGTTTTCTTTTTTGTGTTCTTTGAATCGTTTTTGATTTCGGTCGGATCGTAAATTTTAAACTCTTCTCGAACACAAACCTCTCGCGCAATCAACGGTAAATCATCAAAGTTGTATTCACCCTCGGTTAATACTTCTCTATGAATACCGTCGACTGAGTAGCCAATTTCATGATCAACTACTACGATCATTTTTTACGCACCCTTAGCTAAACACTTAATAGCGCAACTATCCTGCACCATATTACCCACACGTTTTGATGTGTAGAACTGTACAGAGGTCTTGTCAGTGTACACATCACGAACAATGCGTAAACCATGGAGATCAAAAATGGTGTATGCTTTCTTGAAATCACCAAACAGAATAGCTTTGTTGCCTGCGGTGCTGAAATCCGGCATAAAGCGTGATTCATATACTGGTCTACCTAACAGAGTACCAACCATTCCATTAGCGATATTATCAATCCAAATATAATTCTGATTACCGTCTTTGAGTTTACGCAATGCTTGAATTGTAGATGGATTCATAAGCCATGCGGTGTTGTTGCCACGGTAAACCTGCCGTAATGAATAGTACAAATCAATGATTGCATCTGCGGTCAGTGTTGTAGATGTGATCTTTTGGAATGTACCAAAATCTCTTGTTGTATCTGCGGTTGCCGCAAAATCATAGGAAAGTAAACCTTTTGGCTTATTTGTGCCGTCTCCGGTTAAAAATGCTTCTTCCTCATAGTCTGCAAAAGTTTCAGCGACTTTCTGAGAATACCACGCTTCAACGTTAAACAGAGCATCGTCTAACAGTCTATAGGACGCTTTAGGATTTGCGTAAATTTCACCCCATGTGATTCCGGCTCTTGCTAACTGTGGAACGTTTGTGTTAGGTCTAGCAGTTAATTCACCTACCCAACCTGCGTCAGTACCGCCTAAATCAACATTCCAATAAGTATCCGGTGTGGAAACAGATTGTGAGGAACATAAACGACGCATAATGTTTAAGTCTCTAACCTTAGACAGAATCTTACGGTCTAAAGCGAACGGAACAGCATAACCACCTAGCGCGTTATTTCCGGTCTGACCCTGCGGAATAACAGCCGGATCCGAAGCCGAACCCGAACCCGAACCTGAACCCGAACCCGAAGCCGGATCATCCTTTGTTCCCAGTACAGCAGAGTCAAATTCTGCATGTTCTGTACGGTTTTTTCTGAGAATGTCAGATACACGTTTTGACCATGCTTCGGCTTTCATTTCGTTTGTCATGCTCTGTACTCCGTTGTTGCGTGACAGTTTTAACAGTTCACTCTTACACTCGCCTAATTCAGATTTGATACCCTCAATTTCGCTTTTATCTGCGGTTTTTGACTGAAAATCATCAAATTTAGCGGTTAAATCGTTAATTTTCTGATTTGTCTGAGAGTTCATTTTTTCGATCTCTTTAGCTTTAGATTCTAACAGTTCGTTAATATCCATCTTTAATTTCCCTTTAGTTTGTTAAAAAATGAGTTGATTAATTCAATCTGCGCTTTCTGCTCATCACAAACAGTTGATGGATCATCGCGATCATCATTATTAGCTTGAATTGCCTTAAATCCCTTAGATAAAATCGTTTTCGCCTGCTTATGACTGAATCCACAATCTAGTAAGGCTTTTTCGGCAGATCTAATGGTTAAATCTGTGCTTTTTACGTCCGTTACAATCGCCTTTTCGTTACAAGGGAATGTTACAAGCGAAACTTCAAACAGCTTTATCTCTGTTAAGTGTCTGATAAAGTCTCTGTCTCGCTCTTCCCATGTGCATGAGTTGCACATAAAGCCGATTGATAAGCCGTTGATTATTCCGTTTTTATACAGTGCGTATGCTTCTCTTGCCTGCTGAACATCATCAACAAGTAATCTGCCTTTAAGCAGTAAGCCGTGTTCGTCCTCAGAGCATTCTTCCCAAATTCCGATAGGCTGATCGGTGTTATGTTGCCATAACATAGGGTACGTTTGCTTTTCAGTAAGACATTTTGAAAATGCGCCCTTTTCAATTACATCATCGGCAAAATCTTTGTTGTCGAAAACAGCACCGTAACCGCTGATAATTCCTTTTTCGTCAATCAATACGTTATCAAAATTTAATTCTTTGCGTTCTAGCTTCATTTCACACTCCATCTTGAACTGCTGTATCCGCGGTCGGTTTAACTGTTTCGTTGCTGTCTGTTGTGGAATTGTTATCAATCAAATCACGATCACCGCCACTCGCATTTTGACCGTCAACAACCCTCTCAATCTGTCCGTTTTCGTCGATTAGAGCCATGTTCAACGGTACAATGAACTTATCACCGCCATTGTAGGCTGACAGTTCTTCCATATCTCTAATTTCGTTGCGGTTTAAGATACCGTTTTCAATCGCCATTTTGTAAGTTTTATAACGTGTTTCGGTATCGAGTTTGAGCAATCCGGTTGTTAAAAATTTAACAGTGTATTTGTCGCGCTCTTCCGGTTTTAATAATGAACAAGTAATACGCTCTTCAATTTTGTTCAGATACGGAGACAAACAATGTACCAAAAAATTAATCTGCTGTTGTTCAACATTGTTGTAAGTTGCACCCTCCATGATACCTAACATATTTAGCGGAACCTTAAACACTCCGGCAATCTGTTTCATAATGTGCAATTTGGTTTGTATGAACTGAGTATCAGACAATGATTTTTCAGACATTGGCTTGTAATCTAAACCGTAATCTAAAAATAGGATCTTTCCGGTATTCTTTGCCCCTGCGTATTCCTCTTGAATCATTGTTTTTACGTCTTGGAACTTCTCTTCCTCTATCGGCTCTGCTGACTTAATCATTCCCGACAGTGAGCAACCATTATCAATATACCTACTCCAAAACTGATTGATTTTTCCGGCTTCTCCGAACAAATCTTTTAACTGTTCAACGGGTGCAACCCCTCTGACATTGTCAGTAGAAAATAGTTTAATGTGCCAAACTTTACATTCTTTATCAAAACTGTTTGCTGTTTCGTTTGTTCCGTTGTCATTTTTCCATGTGTACTGAATGGAACTGTCTGACATTAACTGTACATCCACACTCTCAACCGGAATGCGCCATAATTCCTTGATCTTTCCACCGATTCTAATAATCTTGCAATACGAATTACCGTGTAGCAAAAGATCAGTCATAATCTTTTCTTTAAACTCTGCAATGGTATCATTCGGGTTTGGTTGATAGGTCAAAACGTTATATAAAGGGTGTTTTTTGGCTAACGCTTTCACCCCGTCGTTTTCTTCATAAATCTTAATCGGTAACATACCGATAGACTCCGCAATTACCTTGATACAAGCAAAAGTTGTAGACAGTTTAAGTGCCTGCGTCTCTTGAAAATCCAAAAAACTACCTACCATAAAGCGTTGTCTCTGCTTTATCTCCGGTGTTTTTTTCTTTTTGAACCAGTCAAACATTAGATACTTCCTATTGCGACTCTGTTTAAAATTCTGTCAGTTAAACTATGTGTAGGATTGTATAATTCGACTCTATTTTGAGTCATTATCGTACATACTGCACCGTCTATTTTTGCGTTTTTATTAGCTTTTGTAGGGAAATCATTACCCTTATTATCCTCTTTTGAAATGACGTTTGAAACGTGCCATGCAAGAATAGGGTTACCGTCATGGTGAATACGTTTTGAAACGATTGCAGACTGCGTCTCTTTCATTCCGGCATTCAAATTTTTTGTGTTCTGCGTCATTTCAACTATACGATCTCGCAAAAAGCCAAAATTCTTAGCTAATTTGTTCATTACCGATGGTGTTCGCCATGGATCGTATATAATCTCTTTTACCCGTTTGAACTTTTTGATTATCATTACCAATTCCTCATACAGATAATCCGTGTCAACCTCTGATCCGGCTATTGGTGTTAGTAACGTTCCATACGGGCAGTTATGTGATTGCATTTGCACATACTTTTGATATAGTTTATAGTTAAAATTTGTAACATCTTCAATAGTATCGGTAGGCAAATACGCATACATAAAAATATACGAGTGTTTATAGCCGTTAATTTTCCGTACAAAATTCAATACAATGGTTGTCATATCGTATTTTGCCGATAGGTCGAATGAAATAAACAGATCATCATTTACAAAATCATCAATATTTAGAGTTTCGTCTGCGCATTCATTCCATTGTTGCATATCAAAGAATGCTGACTTTGCATTTAACCAAACATTAAGGTTTTTGGTTAGGTAATCTGCGCGGTCTTTAGGAGAACGTTTAGCAATATCTAGCTGTCGTAAAAGGTAGTCCTCTTTACAAGATACTCCGTAGTTAGGATTTGCCTTTTTTAACGCTTCCAGTGTGAACGGATCATCGTCTTTGTCGATTGTATAAATCATCCCGAACGTCGTTAAATCTTGGTTTTTTAACTCTGTCTGCTGATTCTTAAAAACATAATCGTGTTGTTCCTTACAAAAGGATTCAATATTTTTTCCGGCTGTAGTTATGAGCAGTACAAGCGGTTGATCACGTGAACCTAAACCCGTCATTTGAGACTGAAAAAGTTCGTCGTTAGGGTGTTCGTGAACTTCGTCTAGTATTGCACAATGCGGTGAACTACCATCATGAGCAGATCCGACAATAGGTTTAAATATGGAGCCGTCCGGCAGATCCATAAATTCTTTTTTGACGTTTACTTTATACTTTTTCTTAAAAAACTCGTTTCGTTCAACCATAAGTGAAGCGGGTTTAAAAACGTGCATTGCTTGATCAAGGCTAGTAGCACCGCAATATACTTCTGCGCCTGCTTCACCGTCAACGGCAAACATATATAAACCGAATCCGGCAGAGAAAAAAGACTTACCCTGCTTTCTTGGTAGTTCTAGGTATGCAAGCATATAGCGACGTAAATCATCGATACGCTTTTTCCAACCAAAAATATTTACACAAATAAAACATTGCCACGGCTCTAAGTGTAAATACCTTGACTGAATATCGCCCCTCGCCCACTTGCCTTTGACGTGCTGTAAAGTCTCTAGGAAACTACAGATCTTTTCGCCTGCGACCTTATCAAAATAGTACGGATAGTTTTTATCTTTCTGTAATTCGAGTTCAGTTAAAAATCTTTTGCATTCGAGCCTAGGTGATTCAGAAACAATAATCTTACCCTCGCATACGTCTTTAGCGTATTTAACGGCAGATTTAAAGTATTTGAACCCCTTTGCATACAACGGGATTTTTAGGTTGTTAGAACTCGTCATAAGTTTGTTGTATCGTCTTTAGATATTGGCTCTTTGCTTCCTCTGTGCGGTTTGCAAGGCTGTTATACAGTTCATTCTTTGGATCTAACCGGAGAATTGCCATACACCGGAGCATAATGTCATTGTAGGTTTTCTGAACCACGTGTTTAGCAGGCACCCACTGGCCAGTCTCTTCGTTTATTTTGGTATAGTTAAAGCGAATTAAATCATCATCGCTCATTACGGTAACAGCAAACGCATTGCAAAGACTGAGAACAATCGGTAAGTGATTGCGTTTAAGCTGTTTACGGGAAATGAGTAGTTTACAAGTTTCCTGCCATTGGTCTTTTGCAACGTCATTGATTAGAGAACCGTCTTTAGCTTTTGGAACTTTACCGACAATCAATTCATTTGAAAACGGATCAACTAAATCTGTACGAGGTCTGCCACCTTGATTTGTTGATGTTGCTTTTATCCGGACTCTCTTTTTATCTGTCGTTGCCATAAACTCACCTCGAATAAGCAAACAAATAAACTAACTACTTTGTTTAAATTTTGGTCATTGTTAGCTTATTTTTCTAATTGCTCAAAATTTGTACAGCGTAAACTATGTTAAATGACTTGCAATTTGCAACTTTTTACTAAATATTATGTTAAAAAATCCGCATTTTGCAAGGGTTTTGGGTGCATATTGCATATTTTTTGTACGATTGAGTTTGACCAATCATTTTTTCGGAGT
>Ga0256405_10004628_pt1 | contig 25371 bp, 37 predicted proteins | sample RumenRJG_02DNA_FD_189096 | JGI IMG/M metagenome (GOLD analysis project Ga0256405, IMG submission 189096) | Bovine rumen microbial communities from Lethbridge, Alberta, Canada - RJG_02 | ecosystem: Host-associated > Mammals > Digestive system > Stomach > Rumen | place: Canada: Alberta... | reverse complement strand
AGTCAATCAAGGACGCTGGAATCGTGCGCTTCATCGCCACTTCAACGCGTGTCCTTACCGATGACCAAAGAAAAGAGCGTCAAGACCGATTGAATAAACTTATTTCAGAAGTGGGAGCAAACGGAGCTCTTTATTCTGATGCGAGCGAAGGCATCGTTCCCATCAACTCCAACAATGCATGGACTGGCACGGACAAAGTCACTCCGTTCATTGACCAAATATACACTTACTTCGGAGTGAGCAAGAGCATTGTCGATGGCACCGCTACTGATGACCAATACAACAACTGGGTTGAAACTTCGGTTGACCCCTTCGCCGATGAGCTAGGAGTTGAGTTATCCCTGAAGCTCTTATCCAGGAAAGCAATTGCCGGCGGTCGCCGAATCGTTGTCGACACTCGCTACCTCTTCACAGCTTCTCAAGCTCATAGATTACAAGCCGGACAGCTTCTAGTTCAATCCGGTTATTACTATACAAATGACATCCGCAGACTTGCCGGAGTCGACCCTCTTCCCCCTGAAGAGAACATTCTCATCAAGAGACTTGACCGACTCCCACAGGATGAAAACATAACAAACGAACCGACTCCCAATGAAGAGAGTCAGGAAGGAGACCAAAACAATGAATAAAAACCCTTTTGAAAGAAAAGACAGAGAAATCCGCCTTCTCGACCTTGCACTCAAAGCAAGAGAAGAAGCTCAAAACGTCGATGATGCTTTCTATCACGTTGAAGGAAAACCTGTCACTTTCAATGATGAGACAATCCTCTATCCTGGCTCTATGACCGGTCTCGGATATGACATCAAAGAAGTCATCGAAAGAGATTCCTTTGATGGAGCCGACATGAGTGATGTTGTTCTCAACGTGAACCATGGAGACGGCAACTTCGCAGTTGCTAGAACTCGAAACAAATCTCTCGAATTAGAAGTTCGCGAAGATGGTGTCTATTTCAAAGCTAAACTTCCCAAGGACAACGAGAGATGCGCTCAGTTCTACAAGGATGTCCGCGATGGCTTACTCGACAGAATGTCCTTTGCCTTTACGACTTCCCAGGAAGCCTATGACGAAGACAACCACACGTTCCACGTTCAGAAAGTCCGCAAACTATATGATGTCTCCGCGGTGGAGTTCCCCGCGTATGATAACACCTCAATCAGTGCCGTTCGTTCCAATGACTTGGAGAAGTTAAAGGAAGAGTTGGAGAACCGCAAGAACGCGCTCGAGGTCGAGAAGAAAAGACAAGCCCTTCTCGATAAAATCAAAGGCTTGCTCGACTCTGGAGAGAGTCACTAAACGAAAGGAGAACCATTCATGAATTATCGTGAATTGATTCAAGCCCTTAACGAGGCGCTCCTTGCCTTGGAAGCCGAGGAAAGCAAAAGCAAAGAAAGACTTTCTCAGATTCAAAACGAATTAAAAGAAGCCGATGAGAAAGGCATTGAGGAGAGAACTCTCGAAGTCTCCAATCTTGAGAAACGACTTGCTGAAATCGCATCCGAAAAGGATTCCAAGACCAAGGAAAGAGACAGCTTAATCGAGAAAGAACAGAGCGAACTCGAAAAAGCCAAGAAAGATGAAGAAGTCGCTCAAAGAAAGGAAACAAAGAAAATGTTAACCAGAAGAGAATCTCAAATCACTTTATTCGGTATGGCATTAAGAAACAAACCTATTACCGAAGAAACCATCAAGGAAAGAGCTTTAGACACTTCCTTGACCACCACTGCCACCACCTTCGTCCAGGCAACTGCCAGCGTTGATGGAGTCAACAATGGCGGACAGCTCATCCCCTCTTTAATCGTTTTAGATTTATTGAGAGAAGACGGCGCCTTATCTCCTATCCTTGCCGATTTAGCTCCTTACGCTATTCCTGGCTTAGTTGGATTACCTTATAGAAAATCTAGAACCAAAGCCCAAGTCAAGACTGAAGGAAACGAAGTTGCTGACGCTCAATGGAAATGGGATAAGCTCAACCTTGTTGTCGGCACTTTACAGACTCAACTCGTTGTCACTGACGAATTATCCAACATGACTGACTTCGACTTAGGCGCTTATGTCTTAAATGAACTCGAAGCCGACTTTTCTGAAGACTGGGCTTCCGAAGTCGTCTATGGCACCGGCCAAGATGGTCGTGTCTCTGGCATCGTTGCTGGTTTGACCGCTGAAACATACTCCGCTGGTGGCGAACTCGCTGTCATCGAAAAACTTATCAAAGCCTTAAAAGGCAAATACAGAAGAAGAGCTAAGCTCTATCTTTCCCAGACTGCCTATGACGGAGTCGCCTTCTCCAAAGATAGTCACGGCGACTACATCATCCCCATCGTGAATAATCCTGAAGGAATCCGCTTCATCACGAATGCTCCTGTTGAAGCTGAAGAAAACCTCGACGATGGCGACATCATCTTCGGAAACGTTTCTCGTTTCTTCAAGGTCAACTTCTTATCTCCTATGCACTTTGAAACCGAAAGAAAAGCCACTAAGGGAACCACCACTTATGTGGTCAACCAACAGGCTGCAACAAAGGCTGTTTCTGAAGCCTTCAAGTATGCCAAACTTTCCGCCTAATTTAGGCAAATCAAACAATAAAAACTAATTGAAAAAAGGAGACACGCAATGAAAGCAACCGCAATTCTCACTATCAAAGAAGTTAGAAACGCGCTCGACCTTGAGGAAGATTCCATCAACGATGGAGACGCTCAAGAGCTCTCTCAGCGTGTCTCCGATTTCATATATCGCAGAACAGGCAAGAACTGGGGGCAGAGCTCCTCTCTTGCCAAAGTATGCGCTGAGTTCGTGGCAATAGATATGTATTATCGCTCCGCCGACCACCAGAAGACCATTGACATGTATCTCGCCGACCTTATCGACATAGCCCACGAAGAGAAGGGAGAAGAGCAAGATGGAACGACTCGATAGAAAGATAAGAATTTACCATGCCGAAGAAATCAACTCTGTCTCCGGTCTCGTCCGTGTAAAGCATTACTACAATGCCGATGAAGAAGAGATGTTCAAGTGCTCGTTCAGAGAGCTCTCCGCGAATGAAATCATTCGAAATCGAGAGGCATCAATCGAGTCCACTTGTCAGTTCAAAATCAATCGCCGACCGGTTAAAGCTGGCGACTTCATCGAGTTTGAAAGACCACTCTTCGGATTGAAAACATACTCAATCACGAGCGTGGATGCCTATGACGACAAGGGTCGCACCAGATATGTGCTCCGAGCGCTCGAAATCGAGCCAGGAGCCTTCGACAAAGTGAGGTGGGGCTTATGACATGGCAAGAGTTTGAAAACGTCGTCTATGCCGATTTTAGAGGGGTTCTTGAGGCGAAGGGCTTCGTAAACGGAGACACAACATCTCAAGAAGTCTTGTCAAAGGCAAGAAAGACTCCCTTCTTCCGTTCCATCAATAACGTGGAATCAACGCAAACTAAGACATGTCTTATATACGAAGTCACGAACTTCAATGGTCGACACTGGGCGGATAACCAAGTCACCGATGTGGATGTCATCTTCGGTCTTGATATAGTGACTCCTGACTCACTTGAAAGCCAAAGATTCCAAACGATTAGAGCAGACCTTGAGGAAGCCTTCGAGAACACCGAATGGCGCCTCGTCTATGACTCCACCTTCTACGATTACAATTCAAAGAAGAGCGTGGTCACGTATACCGCGAGAAAGGTCTTCAAGAAATGAACAACGCAAAAACCATAAGTCTTGACGAGTTAGGCGAACAAGTCGCCGACATTATCGAGAAATATGGAGTCGCTGTGGCTTCAAACTTGGCGGATGTTGTGGGAGAAGTCGCAGAAGACTTCAAAAGCGACATTCCCCAGGAGATGTCAACAACCGGAATCGGTCGAACTCCAAACCACCGACACCACTTGGCGGATTCATGGAGAACGACACCGATAGTCGACACTGCCACGGAGAAAGTTGTCCGCGTTCACGCAATCAACGGAAAATATCGAATCGTCCACTTACTGGAGAATGACCACCTGACAAAGTCCGGTGGAACCTTCCAGGGTCGTCATTTCTTACAACACCTCATTGACAAGTATTCTCCCATCATGGAGAACAAAGTCAAAGAAACAATAGCCAAAGGAGAAGGCTTATGATTTCTCCACAAAGAAAGGAAAATAAACAATGCCTAGCACTGCAAACAAAGTTAAGTTTGGACTATCAAATGTCCATTATGCCGTGGTCACAGAAGGCGAAACCCCAACTTTCGGAGCATGGAAAAGCCTTCCCACCGCGATTTCTCTCAATGTCTCCGAGAATAGCAACACTTCCGCTCAATACGCTGACGACCAAGTCATTTATGTCGCCACCTCTACCACATCGACCACCTTAGGTCTTGAGATGAGCGTTGTGTCTGACGATTTCAAGAAAGATGTCCTCGGCTACTTAGAAAGCACCAGAGGTGGACTCGTCCAAGTCGTCAACGATGTGAAGAAAAAGATTGCCCTCGGCTTCGAAGTCAAAGGCGATGCCAAACACGCAAGACATGTCTTTTTCATCTGTGAAGTCAATTCCATCGATGAGGGCGACCACTCCACCAACACCGAGAGCGTCACTTTCGCAAACGATACCATCAACTTGACCGCTTATCCTGTCAAGTTAGCGAATGATAAGTTCGCCATCAAAGAGAGAATCGATGAAGGTCAGAGTGGCTATGCGACTCTCTTCACAAATGCCTTCACTCTTCCCACTTTTACGGTCTAATTTGATGAAAAGGAAAGAAAAAGAATGAACACCAAAAAACTTGTTTACACCAGTGTGAATGGGGAAAAGAAGGAAATCCTTCTCTTCTCTTCCACTCGTGCATATCTCAACTATAAAATCGCATTCGGAGAGAGCCTTGTTGAAGCTATCTCTAAAAGCGACAAATTAGATGAGCTTGTCGGACTTAGAGTGGCTTTCGCGATGGCAAAGCCTACTCTTGTCGGCAAGATGAGCTTCGACGATTTCTGCGATGACATTCCTATGAATGAGCTCGGAAGAATCACTGAAGAAGTGACTGACTTCTTGAACGAATCCATGGAAGAAACCAACAACGCTGTTGAAGCCACAAAAAACTCCTAAAGCCAGAGTCAAAAGCTCTGGCTTCTTATTCAAAAGACGATAATGAAAAAAAAGAACTCACTCCTGAAGAACTGAGAAGAAGAGAAATCAACAATCATTTCTTCGAGTGTGACTTGTTGAGCGTATCGAAGCGCCTTGGATTGAGTCTCCAGGATTTAGAGGAAATCCCTTATTCCATGTTCCAAGACATGGCAATTCGTGAGTTCGGTCTCCTGGATGAGGCAACGAAGGGAAAACCATCCAAACCGGTCGAATCCATCCGCATTGCAACTCAACACGATATGGACTTACTTTAAAAGAAAGGAACCACGCAAATGGCTGAAAATGTAAAGGGCTTGAACATTGAAATCGGGCTTGACACCACGCAACTTGAGCGTGGTCTTTCTAATGTTAAAAACGACTTAAAGACCAACGGACAGGAGTTGAAGAAAGTCAACAAGAACATGAAGTTTGACATCAATCCGTTAAACTCCATGCAGAAGAAGTTCGACTTGCTCCGCCAAAGAATCAAGCTCTTAAATGAACAACTGAGCAAAGAGAAGAACATTCTTGCTCAGATGAAGGACGCAAGCGAAAAAGGCTTGATTCCTGAATCTAAACTCCAGAAGCAAGTCCAACAAGTGCAACGCTTAAACGATGAACTTGAGACCACATCCATGGAAGCCAAAAAAGTCGAGCATGACATGGGTCAAATGAGCGATAAGGGCTCGAAAAACATCGGTCAAATGGCAACCAACATCAAGAGCAAAGTCGCGATTATAGTTGCAGCGATTGCCGCAGTTATTAAGACGGCAACTTCCGCCGTGACAACTGCAAGTGACATCCGAGAGGAAGCGAATGAAGCCGGCATCGCGATGGAAGCGTTCCAGAGACTTGCCGCTGCTGGTCAGCTCCTGGGTGTGTCTCAGAACTCCGTCAAGAAGTCACTCCTTGAAGTCAACGGAGTGCTCTCTGATATTGCCGGTCACAACTCAACCGAGGCAACGAAAACTCTCGAAAAGCTCGGACTCAACTTACAAGAACTCTCCGAGATGGGAACCGAGGGCGCCTTCTATGAAATTATCAACGCTTTGAATCAAGTCGAAGACAAGAACCAGAAACTCAACTATGCAACCCAAATCTTCGGTCAGCGATATGCAACCGCCATTCTTCCCATGATTGAGAAGGGGTCAGAAGCGGTCAAAGATTTAGCAGACAACGCTGAAGGAATCTGGACTGAAGAACAGGCGGATGTGTCCGCCGACATTGCAAACACGATGGGCGACATCAAGAACGATTTCTTAATTTTAGTTGCAGACATTTTGCCGTATTTAAAAGATTTCTTTGAACGATTGCATACTCTTTTGACTGGAAAACTTGCTCCACTTATTCAGAAATTGATGAACTTTCTCGGCGAAACTCTCTCGAATGTCATTGAGGCTCTCGAAATCATCTTCGAGAAACTCGAACCGATTCTCACTCTTTTGAGTCCTTTGTTAGAGGTTATTGATAGAATCGCCAAAATACTGAACAAACTCTTGGAACACGATATTCTCTTAAACTTATTGAGCAAGCTTGCGGACTTCTTAGATAAAGTATTCGGCTTAAAAGAAGACGGAAATAATGGCTCTAAACTGCCAACGCCAAGTCTCTCCGAAGGAATCCCAGCACCTGGCTATGAAGACGACATGGTGAATGGTGATGCTTGGTATGACAATCTAGGACACTGGCATCCAGGAGTTCGAGCAAGAAACAACGCTCAAGCGCCAACAGGTGGAAACACCTACTATGTCACTATCAACACAACTGCTTCCCACTTCTCAATTGATGAAATCGATGAGGAAATCGGAAGACAAATCTAAACGAACAGAGAGGAGAATCGAAGATGAGAACTTACTCGCTCGCAATTACTGCAAACAAAGCCTACGTGGAGAACAACACCGAGGTGGAGAGAGAGTGGAACATGGCTCTCACATCCGCTTCTCCTTTTTCGTTGAATAGAAGCTACTCCCAGAACGCAAGCTACATCAACAACAATGACTTTGGATTTTCTCAAACCAAACTCGAACCAGCAAGAAGAACCTTGACCGGAAATATCATCTTCAAAGGAACTGCCTTGAAGAAGGCAGAAGCACTCATGCAAGAGTTCATCGCTTTCTCTTCAGAGCCTGAACTTGACTTTGATATATTCGAATCAACCGACGCAAGAACACCGACTAAGGCAAGACTTGAGAAGTATTTCCAGAGAAAAATCTTGAAGAGCACAAACACCGACACTGGGAAGACTTTGTTCTGCTATGTGACCGCCATCTCTCTGTCTAAAATCCAAAGAATGGGCGCTGACATTATAGCAACGCTCACAATGGTGGCGACTTCGTTGTGGCTTGAAGAGGTCAACTATACCAAGAACACAACCGATGCATTGACTTTCCAAGTCCAAACCGAAGCACCGACTGAAGTCTCTTTCTGGTTTGACACAGGAACTGTCGGAACATCCGCCGTCAATCTTAAATGGAGTCAAGATAAGAACTCTCACACCACTGGTTATAGTCCCCTAGGAACGAAGAGGCTCGCATTCGCGGTCAAGGAGCAAAGCGCCTTTGTCGGCAACGTGAGAGGGGTTGACGTATGTCTTTATGCAAATAGCACATTCTATACGACATATTATCCGGCTTACTCAAGAATGGGCTTCGCGGATGGCTATTTCACAAAGTGTATTGTTGAAAATGGCGACACTTTAACCGCAGAGACTACCGACATCACGAGACTTTATATCTCTTATATGAGGAAATACTGGAGCGATTAACATGGCTTTATTTTTTAAAAAGCAAAATAATTTTGCATTTTACAGCGCTGTCGAATCACTTTCAAAGAAGGTCAACTTTGATGTGTCCGGCGGTTCAAAAAGCCTTGTCATTGTTGATTCAAAAAGCTACCCTGCGCAAAACATCGGACTCAATGATGTTGTTGTTTTGAGCGCTGAAGAACTGCGTGGAACACCCTTCCAGGCGACTGGATTCGGTGGTTTCATCATCGGCAAAACTGACAACGGAACGGAGACATCCTTCACATTCAAGGACTTTTATTCTTATATTGCATCGCTCCAAATGGCGACAAAACCGAACAACGAGAGTGCGCAACTCATCTCAGTTGAGAGGCAACTTGAAATCCAAATGAACGCTCTCTTGAATCATCTTCCGAGCTTCATCCACATGAACATCACAAACAGGAACACCAGCGGACTCGCACTCCTTAGAGAGAGCGACCAGAACCCAGTCATGGGAGACTATCTGAACAACATCAATCGAGTTCATGACATCGCGTTGAGAGTTGTTGTCTCCTTAACTGCCGAGAATGGACTTCTTGTGAACATCACAAACCCCTCGAGAACTAGCGTGACCCTCTCTTTGAGAGATTCATTCATCAAGGACACCTCGATTGATTATGGCGCGGATGAATCGCCGACAACACTCATCTGCTACCCCAAGGCGGAGAACACGCTCCACACGGAGACTTATTCTTATTTCTTGCAATCGGATGGAACTATCTCAACGGACTCCGCAAACGAGCAAAGACCGGCAAGACTTGAGGTGTTCTATTATGATGACTGGCAATTCGAAGATGGCGACATTCCACCCCTTGCCAAGGCAAAAGAAGTCTTCGCGGAAACCGAAGAAGAACAACAAATCATCGCGAACATCGACAAGAACAACTACATCCCCCTGGAGAGCTTCGAGCCCTTCAAAAAGGGGATTGTATATCCCTACAAGGGCAACAATCCAATTGAGACCACATTGACATCCGTTTCCTTCGCTTCAAAGGACTCCGTGTCGGTCACATTCGGATATTATAGAAGCTCATTGACTGGCAAGATTAAGCGCCTATTGAGCAAGTAAAAGAAAGGAGAAAGAACCATGATAATTCACGTCAAAGCAAAAGAAAGCCATCTCATCAACGAAGAAGCGTTCTTGATTCCTTCACAGAGCTCACACGACAGCGTTTCTGTGGCATCCAAGACTTCTAAGGAGTGGGAAAGGTATCCAGTAAAGAAAGCCTTCTTCTCTTATCGTGAAAGCGCGGAAATCGAAGTCGCACTTGATGAGAACATGACCGCACTCGTGCCTGAGTTCGTGCTCGCTCGCCCTGGATTCAAAGTCCGCCTGAGAGGCGAGAACAGCAAAAAAGAAGTCTTCCAGAGCGACATCTTGACGCTCTCGGTGGTCTTCTGAAATTAGTCATTTTATTTCACTTTATAGCAGTTTTACAAAGAAAGGAGAAAAGTGAACAATGAGAACAATCAATCTTACAATTGAAAAGCAGACCTTGACCCTTGATTCACTCGAGAGCCTTCCAGTCCAAGGGAGCGTCAACTCCATCAAACTGGCTTTCGCTTTTGATGATTCCTGGGAATCTTATCCGACTAGACGCGCTTATTTTCAGTATCACTTCTCGAACTGGAAATATGTGGAACTTTCCAACAATGAAGTCCTAGTTCCTCGTGAGTTCTTGGCAAAACCTGGATTCAAAGTCATGATTCGTGGCTATGCTCAGAGCGGAGCTATCATGGCGACAAACATCGAGAATGTCCCTGTGGAGTTTGCTCCGAGCCTTGCCGATTCCACCGAGGTCGTCCCTGTTGCTATTCGAAGTGGCGATGATGCAATTTCCGTCGAGCAAGAAGGAGACGTTGTCACAATCTCTCTCAACGATGAGTTCGAAAGCAACAAGTTTATTTCTGACTATACAATCCGAGGAACAGCACAAGGCGAAATCATCTTCCTGGATGGTGTCCTTCTCGGAACTACCGAGAAGAGTTTTGCCGACTTCAAATCCGTTTATAATCAAATCGTTATACCATACGAGTTCACAATCGGCGCCACGACATACCACGACACTCTTGTGGCAACCGAAACTCGATACAACGCACAGAATGCATACTATGTCGCTGACCTTCTTCCCCTTGGTCAGAACTACACCGCCATCGTGACCATCTATCTGGATGAGACCAGCGTCAAAGCAGTTATTGCATGCTTGCCTTTTACTCTCAATAATTCCTTCGATAATGCGCCCACAAGTGGCTCCACGAAGCTCGTGAACAGCGGTGCGGTATATTCTGCCATCGAAAGCGCCAAGACGCTCCTGAGAGCTTATTCTGACGCGAATCTCGCCACTGCGAAGAGCTACTCCGACGCTAACTTGCAGGTTTCAGAAGATTACACTGACACAAAGTATCGGGAACTTTCTGGAATTATTGCTGAGCAAGTCCGCCAAATGCAATCCACCATTAACTCTGCAATTGCGAATATGGAATCCGAGATTGACTCTTCCATCTCTTCAATGGAGACAACAATCACGAACGCCATCTCCACCATGAATACAACCATCACCTCGTCTCTCACAAACATGCAGACCACCATCAACACTGCCTTGGCTAACTTCGAGGCACGTTTCACAGCATTGAGTGAAAGCATTGACACGAGGTTTGCAACGGAAAAGGCTACTCTGGAATCTCAAGTTGATGCCAAGATGGATGAAGCCGATGAAGCAATCGCCACATTAAATGGTTATGAAGGCAGACTGAAGGCGATTGAAGACCTTCCCCACCTCTTCATCGACTCCGAGGGCTTCCTGTCAATCAACTACGGAGTAGCAGATGTCGTCATTGACTAATTTTTATAAAAATTAAAAGGAGAAAAAAGACATGTCAAATAATACTGAAAGAATCATCAATCATGCCGATGGATTAGCTCTTAAGGAAGGGCTTGAACAAATCGCAACCGCCATCACTGCGATGAGTGCAAAACAAGACGGTTCCTCGGAAGTTACATCCTTCAAGGACATTCAGAACATTGTCAGGAATGGACTTGCCCACAAGTTCTTCTCTGTCGGAGACCAGATTGTGGTTGAAAAGGCAACTGCAATCAACGCCACAAGTTCCAACTCTGGACTTGCCGTGAGCGTGAATGAAGATGTGTTTCTAGCCAAAGTCGGACACGCTGGAACAAAAGACTTCGAGTTTTTGTTCGACGGAGTAGCTTGGCTTCTGAGAACGGAGCCTGTCGTTCTTTCTGAATATGGAATCTCCATCACTGGAACGCCTCATGCTGATGATGTCATCAACGTCATTGAAACAGCAAGTCACATCGTGATGGATGTTCTTGGAATTGACTGCGAAAGACCGGTCGACACGACAAGAACACACTCTCTGACTTTAGGAATGCACTACACCTTCACCGGAGTTCAGTTCTCGAACTCACAAGCTCTGTTTGCTTTCCCCAACGGACTTGCAGCCGGAAGTTATTCCTTCACAATCGGAAACTATGATGTCGCTTATGGAGGAAACGCCACTTACTACTTCACAATTACTCAGGCTATTCCTGCTAGTGGTCAGATTGTGTTCGGATGGGGTTATAACACCCAGGCTTCGACATGCAAAATCAGCACTTTCGCAAGTCCTACCGCAACAACAGCCATCGAGGCCAACATCGCCGTCTCTACCACCGCAATTAGCGGAGTAACTAATCTTGGCACCTGTGACAACGGAGTTCTTGTCGAGACTGGCGACATTCACATCAACAATATTTCAAGGGCTCGATATGGCTCAAACAATTTTGCAAAAAGTGCTTTCCGCCAGTGGGCAAACTCCGACAAGGCGAAAGGCTCTGTTTGGACGTCTCAGTCCGAGTTCGACAGACCGCCTTCCTGGGCGACAACTCTCGATGGCTTCATTCATGGACTTGACCCTGAACTTGTCAAATGCCTTGGCAAGGTCAAGAAAACAACCGTCCTCAACAACATCTGTGACGGGGGTGGAAGCGTTGAGACCGAAGAGACCTGCTTTGCAATCTCTCTGGGAGAACTGGGAGTCAATGGCTATTCTGTGGAAGGAGCCCAATATCCCTATTTTAAGAACCTTCTCGGTGGAACAATCGCGGACTGGTCAACCCACAAAGAATTGATAAAGACCAACCCCTCGGGGGCTCCTCAATACTGGTGGTTGCGCTCTCCTCGCGCCGGCTACGCTGGCCATACGCGCATTGTCGATACGAGTGGTGGCGTCGTCGGCAGCAATGCTTACGATTCCGATCAGGCCGTGCTGGCTTTTGCAATCATCTAAATCATGTTAAATCGCCATCTCGTGAGAGATGGCAGGGAAACCAAGGAGAAAAAATAAAAGAATGTCCGTTCCAAAATCACTAAGAAAAGAGGGAAAGCTTGAAGTCCAGACAAAGATGTATGACTTAGCGTCTTTAACTGACAAGATGTGCTCAAATGAGCATATCTTCCTGAAAAGAAACCGCTGGTGTATCACAAAAGCCCTTGTCGATTGTATCCATGAAGCTGCTGTCAATGTCGACATTGCCAACTTCACGAAGCTCAACGAGAACTTCGCAAAAGACAGACTTGAATATCAGACAAGAGCTTTCCGAAAACTCATTGAGGCGGAGACTTTGATGGAAATCGCCTATCGTGACAATTACAACGAGAACAAGGGATGTTCGACGATTCCAGACACGACAATCGTGAACTGGTTAAAATCCTTGGAAGAAACAAGAACACTTGTCCGCAAATGGATTGCAAGTGACAAGAAAAGACTAAAAGACCATCTGGAAAATGATGGCTCTAATAGTTAGACACATGTTATTACACGGCTCTCCTAACACCGGCAACGCTAACAATACGCGCAATGTCAATACGAGTGGTAACGTCAACAACAACAATGCTAACAATTCCAATCAGGCCGTGCTGGATTCGTTGATTAAGTCAAAGAAAAGACTCCAAATATCAAGTAAGCACCTCAAAGTGCGGAAAGGTGGAAACGAATGAATGTCAACAAAGGAACATGTGTCTAGTCCTACTCATCGAGTAGGCGAATCAAACCCAGGGAAAAATGACCCTGGAGTAGTCGATAAGATTCTGTCGTTTGGCTCTCTTTACAAGGCGGCTCAAAAGTGCAGGAGAAACGTTCGTTGGAAAGACAGCGTGTCCGGATTCACAAACCATTCGCTCATGCATATTTTGAAGCTTTGGCAAGACTTAATCTCCGGGAATTATCACATCCAGAAGTATTCAAAGTTCTTTGTCTACGAGCCTAAGAAGAGAGCTATCACCTCGACACGATTCCGTGACAGGGTATTTCAGAGAAGCCTTTGTGACAACTATCTCTACAAAGAAATCACAAAGAACTTCATTGCTAACAACTGCGCCTGTCAAATTGATAAGGGCACCGATTATGCAAGAAAAACCTTACTCAACATGTATCGGGAGTTTTTCTTAAAGCATGGACTTGAAGGATGGGTTCTAAAATGTGACCTGAAAGACTTCTTTGGTTCCACGAAGCACTGGCTGGCCAAGAAGTCCATCAGCGACCGAGTGAACAATTCGTTTGTTTCTTCAAAAGTCAATGCCATCATCGATTCTTTTGGAGATGACATGGGAATCGGTTTAGGCTCTCAAGTCAGCCAACTCATCCAGCTGGCTGTTCTCGATGACTTAGACCACTTCATCACAGAAGAACTTGGATTCACGCTCTTTGTTCGCTACATGGACGATTTTGTTCTCATAAGTGAGAGCAAGGAAACCCTTCAAAGAGCAAGAGAACGGATTCAATCATTCCTGGAAGAAAGAGAACTCAAACTTTCTACAAAGAAAACTCAAATCTTCCCCCTCACTCAACCGATGATGTTCTTAGGATTTTCCTACAAACTTTGGAACACCGGAAAAGTCACTCTCAAATATCCACGCGCTAAAGAGAAAAAAGAAAGAAGAAAACTCCAAAAACTTGTAAATCGTGTTAGTTGTGGATTCATGTCTCTCAAAGAACTTGAAGCTTGCTATCAGTCTTGGAGAGCACATTGTAAGAAATCAGACAGCCGTGGTCGAATGCTTAAGATGGATAAATATTTCAAAAAATTGAAAGGAGAAATAAAACCATGTTGAAGAAAACCGAAACAGAAAGAATTGTCGAACTTGAAAAGAAGGTAGAAGAACTCCAGGCGGAGATTCTCCTTCTTAAGGATGAAAATCAATACTCCGCCAAGGTCAATGCGGATGTAAGAAAAAAATATACCCCTTCCGCCGAGTTTGCTATTTTAAGAAAAACTCTCAAATCACTTTGTGACAGACTTGGTGTCAATCCCACCGAGTTTGCCGAATTGAACAACTGGGTCGAATCGCACAAGCTCAAAGAAAAAAGCAATAAGAACTGAGTTGACACAGGCTTAACACGGGGACACCACTTCTTGAAAATATGTCGATAAAAAGGGGAGTTTTTGCTCCCCTTTCAAAAAATCTAGTAAAGGCTTTTATATTTCTTTCAAAATATAGAAGAACGGAGACCTTGACTCCGAACAACAACAAGGAGAAAGGAGAAACAACAAAATGGATGCTTTCGCAAACTTATTGACCGAATGGGGGGTCTCGATTCTTCTTATCGCTATCTTCGCATTCCTCGGAACTCAACTTATCAAGATTCCAGTCAAGAAACTTGCAATCAAGAAACTTGGCGATGAAGGCAAGAAAAAGGTCACGAAGTACCTTGTCTTCCTTCCCATCGTTCTCGGATTCATCGGTGCAATTGTTGACACTTGGATTCGTTCTGGCGACATCATGTCTTTGTTCGGAAACGAGTTCGATTGGATTCGAGTCCTCAAGGAAACTGGAGCTGTCGCAGGTCTCCCTGCAATCATCGTTGCCATCGTTGAGAACTTTCAAGAAGCTCACGATAATGCTCTAGTGGAATCTCTCGCCGAGAAATCCGACCCTCAAGCAATCGCTGAAAAGCAACGCAAAGCTCAAGAAGCTCTCGAGACTGCCAAGAAGCTGAATGATGAAAAAGCTCAGAAGAAAGCCGAGAAGGAAAAGCAGAGACTTGAAGCCGAAGAGAAAGCTCGCCAGGAGCGCGAAAAGAAGGCACAGGAAGCACGCGATAAGAAAATCAATGATTTACTCGCGATGGTTGAGAGATTAAAAAATCCGACCACTTCTGAGCCCAAGAAAAAGGCAAAAGAAAGCAAAGAACAATCCACCCAGGAGAATGACTCTGGCGGTGGGATGAAGACTCTCATGTAGTTGTCTTTTTTGAACTTTGCAAAGTCTAAAAAAGGAGCGGAGAATTGTCTCCGCTCTTTCTTTTTGCAATGTTCGCTTTTATTTAACGATGTTAGGGAACAACAAGTCGCCTTGATGAATGTTCATCTTGTTCGCCGACTTTCCAAAGGCTTCGAACAATACGGCGAAGTTAGGCAATTCGGCGACAAAATCCTTGTCGATAATCATATCTCTTGTATTAAGAGTGACAAGTCCTAGTCCTTTGCCATCATATTTGCTCTTGCCTTCTTTGGTGTGAAGTGCGAAGGTGGTGTGGTTTGCGTTCTTGGTAATCTCGAGAATCAAGATTCTTCTTCCGCATTTTACTTCGAACTCACTAATTCCAAAGGGTATTTCGGCGGTGTTGATTGTCTCTTCATTTAAGTTTACTAATTTTCTTTCCATTTTGATGTCCTCTTTCTTTCTTTTTTTCATTATATCATCTTCTATTTATTTTTTCTCATCTTCTGACGAATTGCTTCCTTGATGAAGCGACTCGCCATTCCTGAGTAGTTCTCCAGGAACTCGATGATGTCCGCGTCCTTGTCGGTGTAAAGTCTGAAGCGATACATCTTTGTCCTTGCCTTTAGCTTCTCGGCATAGCGCGCCTGGGGTGCATATTTGTTCTTGATGTCTTCCATGATGTTCTCCTTTCATTTTATTAAAGATAGTTATCGTCGTATCCGCTGTCGATGTAGTCCTTGGCGCTTTGAAGAAACAAGGTGTTGTTCAGATACTTTCCGTCTTTGGTGTAGATTTCATAATACCAGGGGTCTCCGCCATCGTCGATGGAAGAGTCATAAACTTTCTTGATAATGTGACCATGATATTTCATTGTGCTTCTCCTTTATGTTTAAGCTCTGTAATCTTCGGCGAATGCCTTGGCATCATCTAAGTCTTTGAAGGTAGCATTCACTCTATCGACATAAGCTATATATTCAGTGATTGCCACTCCTCTAAAGTATGTTCTCTCAATGATGATGTAGTCGTATCCGCTCTCGAGTGTTCCTTGCTCAATAACTTTTAATGTGTTTTTCATGTTCTTTGCTCCTTTCTTAGAATGCGTATTTGTCAATGAGGATGTCGATGTTCTTTCCTTCTTTGAACTTCTTCATGATGAACTCGATTCCTTCTTTCGTCCATTTTCTGTCAAGGCGGTTTTCCATGGTGTCATGGTCAATGAAGCGGTGCTCTCTATATTCCTTTGTAGGTGCGTTTCTGACCCAGGCAAGGACAAGCTCTTTAATCATTTCTTTCTTTGTCATATCGTTTCTCTCTTTCTCACTCTGCTTTTCTCATAAGGACTTGTGACCTTCAATGGTAGCATTAAGAAGGGGAGATGTCTCCCCTATTTGAACAAGTGGACAAGAACTCGGAAGTGTGGTCGGATGATTTCGCCCCAAGCAAGGATGGTGGTGACTTTAACTTTTCCGTTGTTGCAAAGTATCCATCCATTGAGTGAACCATCGTTTCCGATTAGTAAGTCTAATTTTGTGGGGATGGAGATTTCTCCTCCGACTTTCTCGACTCTTCTGATGAATCCGTTGTATTTGCTTTCGGCATCATCGTTTGCTATCTTGGTGGCTCTTTCTTCGAAGTCGGCTTTGCTTCGACCATAACATAATTGAGCGATGACTTTTCCGTATTTTTCAACATAGGCAAGTCTTGCTTTTCGATTCTCCTCACAAGAACCAGAGGGGAGAGAGTGGTATTCATCATATGCCTTCATCAAGTAGTCGATAAGGTGTTTCTTATATTGATTTAGATATTCACGAAGTTCTTTAATTTCTTTCATTTTGTGTTCTCCTTTAGATGTCAGGGCTTTTGGTGGGAGCCCTGGAACCCTTTGGCTTATGCTCTGGAGCTTTCCTTCTCTTCGAGCTCGAGAAGTTTCTTATAGGCTTCTCTTTCTTCCTGTCGGTAGATGGGTGCGTTGATGGTGTGTCTGCAACGGATGGCTTTGAGCCTGCATTCGTTCCAGATTTCGGCTAGTCTTTCGATTTCGGTCATTTAGGTCTCCTGTTCCGAAGCGTTCATTTCTTTGCTTCTGACATCATTATAAACTAGTGTAGGACACTACGCAACAAAAAAATGAAAAAATTAAAAATATTTTCGTTTTATTTTCGGTCGAGAAATAAAAAAAGCCCATAAAATGGGCACTTTTGGACGATATGGTGGAGCTGAAGAGGCTGAAAAAAACAAATGAGCAAATGTGACAAAAAGTGAAAAAGTATCGTGTTTATGGGCTTTTTGTGTGATTTAGTGTGAGTTATAGCTTAAAAAAGTCTTAAAATATTTTCGGTTTTTTTTCGCTTTTTATAATTTTTTCGGTTTTTTTTCGGTCAGTTTTTTTCATCGAAAAAAGGGCTCTTGCATATACTTACGTATATACTTAAGTAGCCCTCTTTTATTAACGATGAAGAGCGCTGTTCTCGAGCTTATCCAGAAGAGCAACTGCGTTGTCTAGTGTCTCGTCATAAGTGTGAGAATAGAGCTCCGTGACTTTCGTTATCGTGTGCCCCATCAACTTGGCAATCACTGCCAAGGAAGCTCCGCTGTTGTAAAGCATCGTGGCATAGGAGTGACGAAGCTCGTGAATCGTGATGGGTGGCAAGTCCGCCTTGTCGGCAAGTCGGCGAAAGTTCACGTTGATGGTTTCATCCGGTGCGATTTTATATCCACCCACAAGCCAGAAGGAAGGCGAGAACCCAGGAACGCGAGCAAGGACACGCAAGTGGTCACGAAGGATTGCTTCCAGAGCATAAGGAACAGGAACCTTCCTGACTGAGCGTTTGCTCTTTGGTGGGGTCACGAGATAGCCGATTCCTTTTCCGGCTTTCTGGGCAACGGAGCGCTTGACATCCAAGAAGGGATGAACTCCGTTGTCGTGGTAGTCCTCGACTTTGAGAGCGTTCGCCTCGCCTCTTCTCAATCCGGCAAAGAAGCAGATGGCGCAAAGCGCATAAGTGGAAGAGAGTCCGATATACTTTGGAGACCATGGGTCAGTTCTTTCGAGCTCGGCTTTGATTGTTCTCTCGAACTCCTGGAACTGAGGGAGCGTCCAGAACCGAACCCCTTCCTCTTCAACTTCATCCGGATTCCTTCTGAATGGTTCAAGTTTATGGAATGCGTTGTTCGTGAGGTCATATTCACGCTGAGCAAAAGCCACCACGCAGTTGATGGCTTTCTTTCCCTTGGATAATGTCTCCAGGGAGTAGCCCTTCTCAATCTCGCTTGCTCTCCAACGTCGAAGCTCTTCAATTGAAATCTTGATGAAGACAGAGTCTTTGAAATAAGGGAGAACATGATGTTTGAGCGAGTTCCGATATTGTTGAATTGTGGTGGTTCTGAGCTTTCCGACACAGCTCTCAAGATAAAGCTCCGAGAGGGCGCCAAAGGTCGCCACTGAAGGCTTCTGACCTTTGACCTGTGCAGTCATGAGGGCTTCTTTCTCTTTGGCTTCCTTGAGCGTTTCTGCGCTCGCATAAAGGCGCCCATACTTTCCGTTGCTCAACGGATATGAAATCGTGATTCGATATTTTCCGTTTATTTTCTTATAACTCATGCGTGCTCACTCCTTTATAAATGTTTTAACGATGCGGAGAACTTGCTCCAGAACATCCTTGTCATGTATTTTCTCAACTTCGCTCTCAATCTTCTTTCTTAAGAGAATAGTCTCGGCGCTCTCAATCTTCTTGTCGGTGTCAAATCCGAGAAGCGTTTCAACTGGCAAATATAAGACTTTAGCCAGAAGATAGAGGTGACCACTTTTGATTGAGTTTACATCGCCACTCTCCCACCTGGATATTGTGGACTTGTGAACACCGAGGGCGTTTCCGACATCTTCGAGTTTGAGGTTGAGTTCAAGTCTTCTCTTCTTTAATAATGAAGCCACTTCTGCGTTTGTCATAGTTTCAAGCTCCTTTTCAAGGGTCAGTTATATTTTAATGTGGCGGTTTCTATTTTTCAAACAAAAGTGACAATTTTAATAATTTTGGTTGCATTTTTGCAAACGAAGGAATAAAATCATCTTAGTTGCAAAATGCAACAGAAAGGAGAACGCACATGTTCAACACAAACAAGTTCAATGCGCTTTGCTCTGAAAAGGGCATCAAGAAAAAAGAGCTTGCTGAAAGAGCAAAAATCCCTCTTGAGCGCCTTTATAGGAAGCAAAAGACTGGTTCTTTCACTCGCGCAGAGATTCTCGCTATTTGTTCCGTTCTTGGCAAAGAGGAAACATTGTCAGTTTTTTTTGAAAATTAAGTTGCACTTTTGCAACCGACAAACAACAAAAACTTAACCCAAAATGAACAAGGAGAGAACAACAAATGGAAGAAATTAAATCAATCTACAACAAAGTCTTCTGGGGTCGCAAAGAGATAGTTCTTATCCTGACCACCTTCGGAGTGACGGAGAAAGCATCAATCCACACTTTCCAAGAGCTTCGCAAAGATTACCTCAACCTGCTCCAAGAAAACAACTACGTGAATCCAGGAGTCCGAGGAGTGCCGTCAGAGATGGTCAAAGCCTATTGTCGCCGAGTGTTCCTCTTCGACCTAGACAAGGTGGTCAAGGAGAAATGCAAATGAACTTCAAACTCTACCAAGGCAAGAGAGTGGCTTATCTCAAAAATCACGAGTATAAAACCGACCAGCTCTTCCGACTATTCTCTACAAGAAGCGCACGCTACTTCGTGGACTACATCGGAAACGTTTACAGGCAAGACAAGAAGAGCCGAAAGATGACCAAGATGACAACATCCAAGAGCACCCCTAGAAGAAAAAGACCATCCGTCAAGATTCATGTAAATGGAGCGACAAGGCGCTTCTACATTGACACTTTAATGGCTCGAGTCATCTTCCCATCCCTAAAGGAAATCAAACCATCCAAAGTCGGACACTTCGATGGAGACCAGTCCAACAACGACATCTCCAACATCTACTACGACATGACTCCTGACTCAGTCGATGAAGTCGTGAAGAGAATCTAATACAGAAAGGAAAGAAAAAGATGAAATTAAAAGACATCCCTCAAGGAATCCAATTCCGAGAACTGAGCGAACAGCTCCCACTCAAATGGCACAAGAGCACGAATAAAAAGGGGAGAAAAATCTTGTGCCTATGCGATGAAGAAGTGAGTCTTCATGGAGTGCCTGTGATACTCCATCACTCCGTTTGGCTGGACGAAGACACCGAGGTCGTGGCTCTTAATTTCTAGAAAAGGAAAAAGAACGAATATGAAAATCACAAATGTAAAAATCGAAAACTTCAGAAACATCAAGTCAAGTGAGTTCGACTTGACTCAAAAAACCGCCATCGTGGGAAAGAACCACATCGGAAAAACGAACACGATTCAAGCCATCTACTGGCTACTTACTGACACCCTTATTGATGGCTCGAGTGATGTCGACACCATCATTTCTCAAGACGAACCTAGAGCCACAGCATCTGTGGAAATCACAACCGACACTGGAGATGTCATCAAGAAGACCTACAAAGAGAAATGGGTCAAGACCAGAGGCAAGGAGAACGAAGAAACACTCCAAGGTCACGAGACCACCTATTCCATCAATGGAACACCTATCGCCAAAATCTCCGAAGCAAAACAAATCATCAATGAGAAACTGCTCAATTCAAAGACACTCGCCAACGAGTATCAAATCGACCTTGCATCCGCTCTCCTGAATCCGCTCTACTTGTTCAGTCAAGTCGACTATAAGAAAGCGAGAGAGTTCATCTTCTCACTGGTCAAGGAAGTTAAGGACTCCGATGTCTTCAACGCATATCCACAATACATTCCCATCTGCACCGACCTTGAACTCCAAAACGGAAGAACCGACTACCTCTTGAAGAAATATGCGAATGACATCAAGAAGGATAAGGAAGAACTGGCAAAACAAGAAACCCTTCTTGAGAACGCAACAACGAAGATGAGCGAGAACCAAGTGACCGATGAAGAACTCAATCAAGCCCAGGAAACAAAGAACCGCATCAACAAGGCGATTTATGACCTTCAAAATACCCCCAACTCTTCGGTCGAATATGAAGAAGCCTGGAAGCGATATGAGAACGCAAGGAATCAACTCCAAGAAGTCAAGACTGCATGGTTCCAGGAAGAGGAAATCAACAACACCGCCTTCCTTAACGAGAAGAACGACATCCGCTACGAAATCTCTACTCTTCAAGGCAAAATCGAAAGTCAAAGAAAGCTGATTGATGAAGGCAAGAATGCCGAAGAAGAGCTGAGAAGAAAGATGAAACAAATCGAAGCTCAACTCTTAGAATGCGAATCCAGAAGAAACACCCTTCTTGCAAACTATAAGGCAATCAAAGCAAGTCAATTTGAAGAAGATTCCATCACGGATGTGGTCTGTCCTCAATGCGGATGCGTTCTCAACCAAGAAATCAAAGACAAGGCAAGAGCTGACTTCGAATCCGACAAGGCAAAACGACTCCAACGCATCCAGGAACAAGGAACAGCGAACAACACCGAGATGAGTCGATTGAATGCGGAACTCGAAGAACTTAAGAACAAGGCAAGCAACAACACCTTCGTGGATGTCGACGCCATGGAACTCGAGATTTCTAAGCTCTCACAGCAGAAGAACCAAAAGGAACAACTTCTCAACTCCATCGTGAAAAAGGTCAATTCTTATCAAACCGAACTTGAAGAAGTCGAGACCTTGAGCAACAAACTCCTGGCAGAAGCAAACACCGCCAAATCCGCTCAAGAGCACTCGATTGAAGATAGAGTCGCATCTTATAAGGCAAGCGTTGCCGAAGAGCTCCAAAGCGCCGAAGACACGCTCATGAAGAGAGTCTTCTGGAATAGTGCCAACGCGGATAAAAACAAGTGTCTTGAAGAGAAGAAGAAGCTCAACAAGCACCTTGGAGAATCCGAGCAAAAGCAAATCCTGACCAAAGCCTTCACAATCTCAAAGCTCGAAATGATTAAGGATTCCACCAAAAAAGTGTTCCCTGACATCGACTTTGTCCTCTTCGAGAACAACATCAAGGAAGGCTCCTTCAATTCCGTTTGCTATCCGCTCATCAAAGGTAAGGAAACTCCCTTCGAGCATGGTTCAAACTCCGAAAGAATCTTGACAGGAATCGCCATAATTGAAGACATTCGAAAAGCGCTCGGACTTCCACAAATCCCCATTATCTTCGATGAAGGCGAAACACTCGATTCTCAATCCATCAAAGAAATTGACACCACATCACAAGTCATCACAACCATTGTCAGAGATGACTTCGAAAAGCCACAAGTAGTCGCTTTATAAAAAGCAGAAAGGAAACCAAAAGAAAATGGCTGAACAATTAACACAAGCGCCGGTCTTCAAATCCGGTCTTCAAAAAGTCCAAGACACTTATGTCGCATCCATCGCGAGCTCTCTCAAGAACTCCGGAATCGAGATGTCAAACTATCAAAAGCAGTGCGTCATTCTCGCTATTCAAAAAATGCAAGACACCATCAACGCAAACAAGAACATTCACAAGTTCGAGGAGCTTGACCAGAGCTCAATCTCGCAAACCTTGACTCAAGTCGCACTTATGGAAATTAACCTCGCAAGCTATCCCTCTGAAGGCTACCTTGCCATCAAGGGCGACAAAATGACAATCGCACCCCAAGGCGAAGGATGGAGAACTCTCACTGAAAAGTTCGGAAGAAATGTGAAGTCCATCTCTGAACCTTGGCTTGTTAGAGAAGGAGACGACTTCAAGATGCCCACTTTCAAGGGCAACGGCGGAAATCCCCCCGAATGGACTCCTGCCTTCCCACCTCATGGCAAAGTCGTTCTCGTTGTCTATGGCATCGAGAAAAATGATGGCTCCTGGCAATGGCTGTTCTCTTCCAGAGATGATGTCAAGAACAATCTTCTCGCACATATCCAGAACAACCTCACAAAGGGCATGGATAAAGACTTGAACACCTACAATCAACTCATGAAGGAATGTGAGAACAAGACACTGGATGAGATTCTTGACGACACTTCCATCTGCACAAGGGGAAAGGTCTCCCCAGCATGGAGAAGCCCTTCTTCAAGAGAATTGATGATTGTCAGAAAGATGAAGAACAATGTCTTGAAGAATTATCCCAAAGACTACAAGACAACCATTATCGCCGATGCAGTAAACGACATCGCAAGGAACGAAGACGAAGGAACCATCATCGACGTGAGCCAAAACAAAGCCGATGAAGAAACCCCCAAGAGAATCGACAAAGAAGTTGCATCAATCGCATCTCCTAAAGTCGCCGATTTCGAACAACCCAAAGCCACCAACAACGAGTTCGTTCAAAAGGCGCAACCAAAACAACAGCCCACTCCTGCCGATGATGATGGAGACTTGCCATTCTAATGAGTGAGAACTCTCCAGAGGTCTTCTGCCTCGGAAGTTCTTCGTCCGGCAACAGCTACATCTTCAAGTTCTATGACCCAGCCGACCCCACCCACTTCCACCAAATCATGGTGGAAGCTGGGTTCCCCTATAAAGAACTCATCATGAGAGCTCTCAAAAATGGCGCTCCTAGCCCACTAGAAAGCGAAGCGCTACTTGTCACTCATCTCCATCACGACCATAGCGCAGGCGCCCACATTCTCAACGATAGAGGCATTCAATGTTTTGCTTCTGAATCCACTCTCAAGGACAACAAAGTCGACATCACTCCGAACAGGTTCAACACCCTTCACGACTGGCAACCAATATACATCGCTCCTCAAGTCATGGTTCTTCCCTTCTACGTGGAACATGACGCTCCAGAGTCGATGGGATTCATCATCCGAGATGAGATGAACGGAGACAACATTCTCTTCATCAATGACTCAAGAAGCGTGAAACGTGACTTGTCATCCATACCGATTGACCTCGCCTTTGTCGAATGCAACTACCTTGACCAATCCCTTCACATCGAATACAGCAAAGCAAAGAAGGAAAACGACATTCCACTGGTCAAGAGATACGAGAGAATCTACAACTCACACATGGGTCTTTACGGAACACGAAAGCTCCTGAAATCACTGAACTTGTCGAGATGTCGAGCAATATTCTTGATGCACCTAAGCGACAAGAACGCAAGAGAGTTCGAGATGAGAACTGCCATCGGACAGGACTTCCCAAACATCCCAATTTATATCTGTAAAAAATACGGCGGTTTCTCATAAGAGACCGCCTCACTCGAAAGGAAAGAAAAGAAACATGCCAAAAGACAAATTGAAAGTTGAAGAGTTCGAGCGAAGATACACTTCACTCGTTTCCTACAAAATCATGATTAACAAGAAGGTCATTGATGATGAATCCGAGAACTTCCACATGGAGTTCATCATGGGAAACAAAGAGACAGCAATCAACACCTTCCAGTTCTTGGAGAAGGCACTCGCAAATGAGATTCTTCTGAACAGCGACTTGAAAGTCCGTGAAGGCTTCATCGCACTCCAGGAGTGCCAAGTCCGAGCCGGTCAGTCAGAGAACATTCTCTTCACATCCGTCACGAATAAGAAAGGAGTGAGCAAGCAATGAAAACACTCGGAAAGTTGATGATAGTCACTGAAGAACTAGTCGCCAAGGAACCCTATGGCTTCCGCGTTGCTACTCATAAAATCCACCAAAAAGGAAGAATGACTGACCTCGACATGGTCAATCTATATCACAAGCTCAAACGTGACCCACGCTACAAAGCAGTCACGATGTATCGAGAAGTCATCTCCTACAATGTCGTTGATATGAACCACTACTACCAACACCCCAACAAGATTGAAGAGGTCGCCACATGGCGCTGAAGTTAACCGACAGAGAGCTCCTCTTTCTCTCGGAACTAGCAAAGGGATGCACCTTGACCGCATCTATGCTGAGAGCTTCCATGGATAACTACATGGTCGCAAACCTAGTCACTCGAATGGATATGGAATCCGATGACAGGAAGAAAGCAAGAGATGCAATCAAGAAAAACGAAGAGGAAATCGCCAAGCTGAAGAAAAACACAATCGCTCCACGAGTGAGCAAGAAAACCACCGCCAAGAAGAGCGGATGAAAGGAGAAAAGATGAAGGACAACAAAACACAAATCCAACTAGAAACGACAAACGAGTCCTTCTTTCGTGTCTTTGACTGGATGTATCAACGACTCGGTTTGACTGGAAACGAACTTCTAGTCTTCGCGGTCATTTATGACTGCGATAAGAGGTTCCAACAGGCGAATCCAAGTCTCGACCAAATTAGTGCCCGAA
>Ga0256405_10004627_pt1 | contig 25372 bp, 21 predicted proteins | sample RumenRJG_02DNA_FD_189096 | JGI IMG/M metagenome (GOLD analysis project Ga0256405, IMG submission 189096) | Bovine rumen microbial communities from Lethbridge, Alberta, Canada - RJG_02 | ecosystem: Host-associated > Mammals > Digestive system > Stomach > Rumen | place: Canada: Alberta... | reverse complement strand
TGCACTGGCTCTAAATGCAGAAACCGTCAACGACTATGTCTATAAGGAGGAGCAGCAACAGCCACAGGCAAAAGTCGTAAAGAAGGGAAAGAAAAATGCTCAGATTAAGATGGGTACCAAAACCATCGAAGTGAAGGAAGAAAAGACCGTTGGGACGAAAGCCGACAAACAGCAGTCGAATGACTGGGAGAAGAACCTGATTTTCCTCGGGGAGCAGTTTGGTGATGCCGAGCCGCTGATTGTCATCGATGGCAAGGTGTCCACCTCGGAACAACTGAAAGCCCTCGACAAGAAGGAGGTTGACAACATTACTGTCATGAAAAATGAAGGGGCGCTGAAAGTCTATGCCAAGCAGTTCAATGCCGACACCTCCAATGGCATCCTCTTCATCAACACCAAGGAGTATGTCAAGAACGGTGAGAAAAAAGTAGTTGAAGTGGTTGTAAAGGCCAAGAAGCCTGAAGAGGCCGAAAAGCCCTTTGACGTAGTAGAGCAGATGCCGGAGTTCCCTGGCGGTATGCCGGAATTAATGAAGTTCTTACAGGAAAACGTGAAATATCCAGAAGAAGCCATGAAGAATGGTATTCAGGGACGTGTTCTCATACAGTTCATTGTTGAGAAAGACGGCAGTATCAGCGAAGCCAAGGTTATCAAGAAAGTAAACGAGCTTCTGGATGCCGAAGCTCTCCGCGTAATCGGTGAGATGCCAAAATGGACACCTGGCAAACAAAAAGGCGAGGCTGTACGCGCAAAGTTCACCTTACCCGTTACTTTCAGACTCAGTTAAGCCATTTTAAACAGTCAGCAATCACTAGAATGGTAGTACGAACGTCTCGTGCTACCATTCTAATGTAATGCCCATCAGTCCTATTACTACATCATTAGAAAGCGTACGCAGGGTGAGACTACGCAGACGCTTATTTTGATTCAAAGGCATACGAAGCATTTGTGCTGCACCACCAGGGATCTCTCGTCCATAGACACCCTTTATGTTCAAGGCTTCGCCTAAGTCACGACTCACCGTTCCCGTGCCGAAACAAACGCGATACGGACGATGAGGGAAAGTATAAAATGCCTTGCCGTCAACGTAATAATCCTGTTCGATAGGACACCAGTTATCTGGATTCCTCAGCGCCAACGTATCAGTTGTATTGTCATCGTAGGTAGCAACTACGAGGCCATTGTCTATACGGCTCTGCATATGATTCGTACTTCCTGCCATCAGCAGATAGGCTGCTGCAACTTGTGCTTTCAAAGGAATCACGATACTGTCAGGATAGTTATCCCATAGCGAAGTATAGATAATATTCTGTCCTTCCTTAGGCGTACGGAAAGGCACACCAGCCACGTCAAACCTATTATTGCGAATCAACGAGCGGAACACAGAGTCATTAATCTCTGGCGTATATTGCGGATGGCACCACTCTCCTACTCCCTGAACTGGTATTTGAAGTGTTGTGGTCTGAGGACGAGGCGAGAGATACTTATTCTTAAAGATGTCATCAACCTTGGCATTAAAGTATGCATCGATATTCTGAGGATCCTTTACGCCCGTTGTAGGTTCATCGAGCCCCGGATTGGGCCCCACACTCACCACTGGGTGAGATAATCTCATCATGTAATCAGGTTTCTTCACCTCTATCACCTGATGTTGTTCACAGGTTCCCTCTGTATCACGATAACTGCCAAGTCCTGTGTTCTGGCGAAGCACAATTTTCAAGGGCTGACGGAAATGCTGCGTAATCTCATAACGCTCTACCTCTCCTTTACGTATGAACTTATATTCCAGATAAGGGGTCTTCACCTCAACGCTATCCCATGAATTGGGGAAGCCTGGACGGATGAAGCAACGTCCATCGAGTGCCTGGGGAACGATGCCAAAGAGGCCCTGAATCAACGTGCGACTGCTGATACCGATACAATCGCCAAAGTCACGATAGCACTCACCACGGGCAGCATCATAATGACTGATTTGTCCGAAGTTGGCAGGACATTGTCCATAGTACATCTGATCCATGATATTTCCCATCAGCAACTCATGGCCCCATGAACTATGTCCAGCCTCAAAGAATGCCAATGCTGTATGCATAACCTCTGCAGCTGCAACATTGTTGATGCTCCATGAATACGGCATCCAGTTTGATGTAGCGATAGTACGATAGCCCGTCTTCTCAACGCGGATATGAGGGATATGCGACATCACCCAATTCGTTGCCTCGTATGCTTGTCCTGGCGAGCAAGCCCCACAATCAATAGGCGTATAGATACTCCATACGGCAGGACTCTCGTGAAGACGTTTCAAGCCCATAGCATCCTGATACTCAGCCCAAACGCCTTTGTCTTTTATCCAAAGCCGGTCGTTCATCGCCTTCAGGATAGCCTCAGCCTCATCGTGATAAGGCTTCGCATCCTCGCCAATTATCTCTGCGATACGAGCAGCCAATTTATTACCTCTATAATTATAAGCCGACGAATGGGTGACGGCTCCACCATTATAATATAAGGCATCACTGGCCCAAATACAACAATAAGCATCATAAAGATGATCACCATCTGGGTCGTAGTTGCGTTTCTCCCAAGCCAGATGACTTTTGATAACGGGCCACATCTTTCGCATATAGGCTGTATCTGCATCATATTGGAAGTGCCAGAGCAATTCATCCATGTAGTTCAGATTCATGTCGTAATGATGCATCTGATCATTACGCTCTGGATTACGACAGATATAACCATTGGAATACATCTGAGTGCCCCATTTCTTTTCGGCACGAGCCATATTCATCTTCGCATCTTGCGAAGGATGAGGTATCGTAGGCTCCACGTTAGTCACCTGACTTTTGGCGTATGCATCGAAATGACTAATCTGTCGGTCGTTCCATCCAAGCACATCACCCACGTATGCAGCACGCCAACCAGCCAGCGGCATACGCCAACCGATACATCCATGAAGCCAGGTCTGTCCGTCCCAGTCGCCATCGGCAGCAAAAGCCAACGCACTTCCCAAGGTATTAATATAAGGATCGGGAGTCTTAAACGATATTCTATAAGCCAAACGTCCGTTATACATCACGGCATTCATGAATAGCTGACGCCCTTGTTCTTCACTGACAGGTGTAATCTTATTAATGGAATCAATAACAAAATAGGTTTCATGTCCACCTTCCCATCGACTTTCTGAAAGCTGCGCCAACGTGGGCGATGCCTCGAAGACACCAGGTTTATCGGCACCTATATCACCATTACGTTGCAGTTTGGGATTGGCAATAGCACAAACCTGAGCCAGGAACTGAGCCTTTGATTTAAAACGTCTGTCATCAAACAGCCACACAGCCCCCTCTCTATCAGGCATCGCGACAACTGTTAATGCCAGTTCGGCATCCTCACCCCAACGCTTATCACGTAGACAATAGATTCGCATGCCGTTCACATAACTTGCTTTGCAATAATCGGTAGAGTCTATAGGCACGCCATTCACCTGGAAACGGATATGACGATGATGATTTTTTTTCACCACAGCAAAGACGGGACGATCGGAAGTCTCCACACGCCAATCCGTATGACTGCCATACAATGCTCGCGTAAAACGGTTGTTACCGTTTTCGCAAACGAAGGCATCACCTTCAGGGAAATATTGCTGAGTGCGCTCTACATTCTGCTTGCCATCATTATACGAAGGCAAGGCACCTGCTATCTGGGCCTCTACGAAAGAAGCACTGCAGGCAACGAGCAAGAGACTCAGCAACGACCGCATCATTTGCGCTTTTCCTTCCATTTCTCTATCCAATCCATGATATAGCTTTCCAATATCGCAATGAGTATCAGAATACCCAAAGCCATCAGAAAAGCCCACCACAAACTATTCGTCAACTTGGCGGCATACGAATAAACCACCATACACAACGCAAACTTTACAGCCCAAGCTATTTTAACCTTCCAATTCATAACTGATTGCAAAGGTACAAACAAATAAATGAACCACAAAGGATTCCTCAATTCTTTTGTCGTTTTCTTTGTTTTTTCCACCTTTTTTACTACCTTTGTAGCCAGAACGTAAAACCCGACTGCTAACATGAACAGAAATCTACTTCAAATCATTATCCTATGCCTGTTTTCAGTACTGAACGCCAATGCCCAGTACTTGCAGAAGACAGACCTTCCCACTATCTATATCGAGACCTTCGACGGCACTGGCATCACAAGCAAAGACGTATACAAATATTGCCGTCTGCACTATGTTGACGAGGCAGGCATCGTGACCTCCTACGACTCTGTATCTATTCGCGGACGAGGCAACTCTACCTGGAACCTGTCGAAGAAGCCCTACAGGATCAAGTTCCTGAACAAGGAGAAGTTCTTAGGCAAGGGCTATGCGAAAGCCAAGAAATGGACACTGCTGGCTAATGCTGGCGACAAGACGATGATCCGCAATGCTGTCACCTCGGCTATGGGAGAGTTCACCACCCTGAAGTTCAACCCCGCCTACAAGTTCGTGGATATGGTGCTGAACGGCAGTTATGTGGGTACCTATCAGATCAGCGACCAGATAGACGTGCGCCCCCATCGTGTCAACATCACCGAGCAGCCCTACCCCATTGCCGACACCACCAACATCAGTGGCGGCTACCTGCTTGAGGTCGACGGGTTCAAGGATGGCAACTGCTTCACCTCCAACACCTACCAGGCACCCGTGCGCATCCACTATCCTGATGACGAAGAGATAGACAGCAGACAGACAAACTACATACGCAACTATATCAACAACACGTTCGAAGCTGCACTCTCGTCGCAGAACTTCACCGACCCAGAAACGGGCTACAGGGCCTATGTAGACACCACCTCGCTCATCGACTGGTATCTATGTACGGAGATCAGTGCCAACATCGACGGATTCTTCAGCACCTATTTCTACAAGGAGCAGAACGACCCACGACTGTACTGGGGGCCTCTGTGGGACTATGACATCGCCTACAACAACGACCATCGCGTTCAGAATGAGATGAGGCTGCAGAGCAGCGTCAACCAGCTGATGACATACATTGCCTACAGCGGTTCAAAGAATTGGGTCAACCGTATGTGGGAAGACCCGTGGTTCCAGAAAACCGTCTATACCCGCTATCAGGAGTTACTGGACAACGGTTTGGTGGATTATCTGCAAGCGAAAGTTGACAGTCTGAGTGGCTTGCTACAGAAATCGCAGCAGCTGAACTACGAGAAATGGGGCATCAACCGCAAGATGTACCATGAGGTGGTACTGTATTCTTCATACAGCCAATATGTATCTGATTTAAAGACATTTATCAACGAGCATTGCCAGTATTTGAAGAATGCCTTCTATTCCAAGAAGCCAGCCGAACCCACACCACCCTTCGAGCCTGAGGACTTCTACTATCGAATCGTGAACGCGAAGACGATGAAGGCGATGGACCTGGACAATAGCAAGATAGTGCAATACACCCTGACCGACGGACGAAAGAGTCAGGAATGGCAGATTCAGAAGAACGGTGACTATTACGTCATCCTCAACCGCGAAACGGGATTGGCACTCAACGACCCCACCTACGGCAACGCTACCGCAACTACGAACGTGGGTACACAGCTTAACGTAGCAGAAGCCGACGAGCATAGCGAGGCACAGATGTGGGACTTCATTGCCCAAGGTACTGAGGGCTACTACAACCTGCTCAACATCAAGACCCAGCACATTGCCAACCTGAACGGCGGCGGTACCAACGACTATACACAGATACTGAGCTACACCAATGATGCCAAGAACAGCACCAGCACCAATCGTATGTGGCTGCTGGAGCCAAGCAGTCCTCTGCCTTACGAGACAACGGGCGTGGAGTATCATCAGGAGCCTGAGGAATATGCGCTGGCATACAATCAGCAGACCAAGACGCTGCACTTCGGCTCTGAGACTCCTGCGGAGCTTACCTTCCCTGTACGCATTTACACCACATCAGGCCGACTGCTGGCAACCTTCCGTGCCAACGAGCAGTTCTCAATGGAGGCTTACCCACAGGGTATCTACATCGCAACATGGAACGTCAGCGGCAAGACGCGTAGCGTCAAATTCCAACGATAAAGCCACGAATCAGCATGACAGCAGCAAATTTCTCATTTCTCATTTCTCATTTCTCATTTTTATTTGTACCTTTGCACCCGCTAAGAAAAATAGAAGGATAAAACAACATGATTACAGTAACGAATCTGGCGATTCAATTTGGTAAAAAGGTTCTCTACAAGGATGTGAACCTGAAGTTTACGAGTGGAAACATTTATGGTATTATCGGTGCCAACGGCGCAGGCAAGTCTACGCTGTTGCGTGCCATCAGCGGCGAGCTGGAACCCAACAAGGGAACCGTAGAGATGCTGCCTGGCGAGCGTATGAGCGTACTGGAGCAGGATCACTTCAAATATGACGAATACTCGGTGATGAACACTGTGCTGATGGGACATCAGCCACTGTGGCAGAACATGAAGGAGCGTGAGGCCCTCTACGCCAAGGATGAGATGACTGAGGAGGACGGTGTGCGTGCTGCCGAACTGGAGATGGCTTTTGCCGAGATGAACGGCTGGGAGGCTGAGAGCGAAGCTGCACAGCTTCTTCAGAACCTGGGCATCAAGGAGGACGTACACTACAGTCAGATGTCCGATATTTCAAATAACGAGAAGGTGCGCGTGATGCTGGCTAAGGCCCTCTTCGGACACCCCGACAACCTGCTTCTCGACGAGCCTACCAACGACCTCGACCTCGATACCGTACAGTGGTTGGAGGAATACCTCAGCAGCCTGGAGCAATGCGTGCTCGTGGTCAGTCACGACCGTCACTTCCTTGATGCCGTATCTACCCAGACCGTGGATATCGACTTCGGTAAGGTGACCCTCTTCTCGGGTAACTACTCATTCTGGTACGAGTCTTCTCAGCTGGCTCTGCGTCAGGCTCAGAACCAGAAGATGAAGGCCGAGGAGAAGCGTAAGCAGCTGGAGGAATTTATCCGTCGCTTCTCGGCTAACGTGGCAAAATCCAAACAAACCACTTCTCGAAAGAAGATGCTTGAAAAGCTTAATGTTGAGGAGATTACGCCTTCTACGCGAAAGTATCCTGGCATCATCTTCCAAATGGAGCGCGAGCCGGGTACGCAGATTCTGGAGGTAGAGGGACTGAAGGCTGTCGATGCCGATGGAACCGTGCTTTTTGATAATGTGAACTTCACCATCGAGAAGGGTCAGAAGACCGTGTTTCTCTCTCACAACCCCAAGGCTATGACTGCCCTCTTCGAGATTATCAACGGCAACCGTGAGGCTCAAGCAGGAACATATAAATGGGGTGTGACCATCACCACCGCCTACTTGCCCCTTGACAATACCGAGTTCTTCCAGAGTGAGATGAACCTGGTTGACTGGCTCTCACAATGGGGTCCCGGCAACGAAGTGACGATGAAGTCGTTCCTGGGTCGTATGCTCTTCAAGGAAGAGGATGTGCTGAAGCACGTAAACGTACTCTCAGGAGGTGAGAAGATGCGCTGTATGATTGCCCGTATGCAGTTGAAGAATGCCAACTGTCTGATTCTCGACACGCCAACGAACCACCTCGATCTGGAGTCTATTCAGGCGTTCAACAACAACCTGATTCAATTCAAAGGAAACATCCTCTTTGCTTCTCATGACCATGAGTTCATCAATACCGTAGCCGACCGCATCATTGAGCTCACACCGAAGGGCACCATTGATAAGCTGATGAGCTATGATGACTATATCTATGATGAAGCCATCAAGGAGCAGAAAGCAAAGCTTTACTCTTAATTATGAGCGTTATAACGTGATAACGATATAACGAAAATAAAAAGGCTGAGCAATTGCTCAGCCTTTATTATTTATTTTTCACTTCTCTCTATCCATGCCAGCACGTCGCCCTTGCGAACCTTTGCGCCTTGCTTGGCACTGACCTCAACGAGCTTACCACCCAGTGCAGCGGGGATGGGCACTATCTCACCCCATTTCTCCATAAGGTAGCAGAAGGTCTGACCCTCCTCGTACTTCTGTCCGATAAACGGCTCTACGCAGGGAGCACACTCACCTTCGCCGTTGAACTCATAGAAAATCTGTCCGGCAGACGGGCAAACCAGTGCGTCGGCCTTAGCGTGCTTGAAGGCAGCCAATTCCTCGGCACTCATCTTCGAGCCGAGTTTAGCATCCTTAGCCTTCTGCAGGTCAGCCAGGAACTGCTTCTTGGCCTGTCCGCTCTTGAAGGGACGGTACTGCTCTGGGTGCATAGCCAGTTCGAAAAGTTCCTCGTTGTCCTTACCGTAATCCCATCCGTTCTCATCCATCTCTTTCTTGAAGCCTTCGAGCGCGTTGGGGATGAGGGTGTGAGGATCTACATCAGTGAACTCGCGCTTCTGCTGCTCTGCCAGTTCCATCAACTCAGGAGCAATGGTGCCAGGAATCTTTCCGCTCTTACCCAGGATCATACCCCAGATGGCATCATCCATCATCGCGTAGCGACCCTTACCCTGCTCCATCGTGAGGAGGTTCATCAGGGCGATGTTCTTAGTGTACTGCGAGAACGGCGTTACCAATGGGGGATAACCTACACGAGGCCATACATACTCTACCTCGTTGAAGAGTTTTACCAACATATCATCCATCGTGAGCGTAGGCTCGCCCTTCTTCTCGCGCAGCTTGTTGATCATCGTCTGGATGCCGCCCAGATCAGCCATCATACTTCCCATCATGCCGCCAGGCAGACCGCATCCCAGCAAGAGACTCGACATATGCTTGTTGGCAGGATTGATAAAGTAGCCCAGCCACTCGTCGATGAACTCCTGCGTCAATGTGCGTGCCTGCATATACGCGTTCATATTAACATCAGCCACCTCGAAGCCCTCGTTCTTCAGCATCGACTGCACAGAGATGATATCCGGATGCACCTTACCCCAGCTCAGAGGCTCGATGGCAGTATCGATGATGTCGGCACCGTTGTTACAAACCTCCAGGATGCTGGCCATCGACAGACCTGGGCCTGAGTGTCCGTGATACTGGATAATGATATCGGGGTGTTTTGTCTTGATAGCCTTGGTCAGCTGTCCCAACATAGCAGGCTGACCGATACCAGCCATATCCTTCAAGCAGATTTCCTCTGCTCCAGCGGCAATCACCTCATCGGCAATCTTTGAGTAGTACTCTACGGTGTGAACGGGAGAGGTGGTGATACACAGCGTTGCCTGAGGAATCATACCAGCAGCCTTAGCCCACTTGATAGAGGGGATGATATTTCGCGTATCGTTCAATCCGCAGAAGATACGGGGGATGTCCACACCCTGCGCCTTCTTCACCTTGTACATCAGCTCACGCACGTCGTCGGGCACAGGATACATACGCAATGCATTCAAGCCACGATCCAACATATGAGTCTGAATACCCACCTCATTGAACGGCTTACAGAAAGCACGTACTGCATCGTTAGGATTCTCACCTGCCATCAGGTTCACCTGCTCGAAGGCACCACCGTTGGTCTCCACACGTGCAAAACAGCCCATGTCGATAATCACGGGTGCAATACGCTCCAACTGATCCTTACGCGGCTGGAACTTTCCGCTCGACTGCCACATATCGCGGTAGACAAGACTAAACTTAATTTGTTTCTTTGTTGCCATAGTCTATTTAAAGTTGTAATATTCTTTTCAACTGCAAAGGTACGAATAAGCGAGAAGAAAACCAAAACATTTTTGAGTTTTCTTGAGCGAAATTGGTTTTGGCAAAGCAAGAGGTACGAAAAAAACGAGCGAACCACAAAGGATTCGCCCGCTCTTTTTACTTGATGGTTATCCACACCGCCTCGCCTCGTTCCTTGGCCTCAACGATTTTCTGTTTCAACCGGTGCAGCCAGATGCGAGAGTCAACCACTTGACCTACGAGCTTGTTTTTGCCTACGAGAATGCAGCCAGCGGTGTCTTCGGCGGTGTTGCCAGCATGGATGCGGATGCCCTCGAAATTCGGCACGCCCAGTAAGATGGGTAGCCACGCCTTCATCTTCGGACTCCATGAAATGACTACCGCGTAGCGACCTTCGGGGATGGCCGAGCGGCCTTTTATCTTGCGGCCACCGTGGGCGTAGTCGCGCCAAGTGGGTTCCAGTGTGTCGCAGAAATACAGACTCTCCCCCGTCCCCTCCCTGTGAGGGAGGGGCGTAGATAGTTCTTGTGCTGGATTCTGTGTTTGACTCTGACCACTCCCCTCCCTCACAGGGAGGGGTTGGGGGAGAGTCTTGATACTTAGTTTGCCAATGGTGTAGGTCTTGCGCTTTGCTATTCTTGTCAATATCAGCTCCATAACTGAAATTTAATGTTTAATGTTTAATGCTTAATGTTTAATGTGCTTAATGTCACGATGTCACTTTGTCATTGTCACTTTTTGTCTTGACACTTCGTGTCGAGCTTGCTCCACAACTTCGAGTCCACCTTCTCCACCCAGCCGTCGCGGTTCCAGCGCGAGATGATTTTGATGATTGAGTTGCGAGGCACGTTGCTGCGCTTCAATGCCGCCAGATCATCAACCGTAAACGTGGGTGGCAACTGGTCGAAGATGCTGTTGTTCTTGCCGTATCGCTGGCACTCCGTCTCAGCATCCACATACTGATTCTGCAGGGCCACGCCAAACACCTTGATTTGCTGTTGCAGACAGTAGCTGGCCATCATCAGGGCAAACTCAATACAGGCTTTCGACTCATGGCTTCCCCTCTCTTTGGAGGGGACTGAGGGGAGGCTTAGCAGGTGGAAGATGACACCGCAACGGAAGCCGATGACCGCAGCACGACGGCGGTAGGTGTCCTTCACGTGGTCGATGTCCTTCAGTGCCACCACGCGCTGCTCTTCCACCCACCCGTCGATGGCCTTGCGCAGTCGAGGGGTATCCACATAGCCGCTAAACGAGCGCAATCGTGTCACTGCCTCTTGAATCCTCGCCTCGTCCTCCACGGAACGACGCCCGTAACGAGGCATCTTGGCAAACGAGGTGTCGGGCATCTCAGCCAGTAGGATACGGCTCGAAAGACCGTTCTCTACATTGTCCGACTTGAAGCACTTCCTGACGGCCCCGCTGGTTCCGAGCATTGACCAGTTATACGCCACTTTTACGACACCACTCTCAGCTTGGTCGCTGTTGTAATCCTGACCCCACTCCGAGTCAATCGGGTCGAAAGCCAGTCGGTAGATGTCGTACTTCGACGACCACGAGCCGGCACCGTTGGTCTTGCGCAGCGTGTCCAGTTCCTCGCCAAAGCTGTACAAGGTGTGCCCGTTGGCATTCTTCAAGCGCTTCAATAGCGTAGAACACGACACCGTCACGGGCACCACGCGAATCAATACCTTCGGGTCTTCGGGAGCCTTCTCGTTAGCCTTGCGACTCTTCTTGCGCTCCTTCCATTCGTCCTCACGCTTGCGAGCCAAGGCATCCTCCTCGTCGAACTGACGCTTCCAGATGTTCACGGCATGTTTACACACCGATTTTCCCGAGGCCTGTTCACCGTAGATAATCGACATCATGCCCAACTTCTGCATCTCGCCGTCACAATAGCGTACCTCCACCTGGTCGGCGTAGGCAGCCGCCAACGGCAACACCGAGCAGAGCACCGGCATGTGCATCGAGACAGGCACGCCCGTGAGCGACTCCTTCAGACCTACAGGCAGGGCCTTTCTAAGTGAAGAATGAAGAGTGAAGAGTGAAGAATCGGGCTGCGCTGAGTCATCGAATTCAGGGTGAGCGGAAGCAAATTCTTCACTCTTCATTCTTAACTCTTCACTCTCTACAATTTGATCTATCAGGCGTGACCCCTTCGTAGGCTCCTTGCAAGCTGAGTGGATGATACCCTTCATCTCCTGCGCTGACAGTCCGTAGCGAGGCATCACCTCCAGCAGCCACTCCTCCGAGTTATCACAAATAGCCCTGAGATTAGCCGCCAACTGATGCAGGCGCTTGTTGCGCTCACCCTCTGAGGGCTCACCACCCGTCCTACGCCAATACTCAGCGATAATAGAGGTATAAGGAATGTCCTTGAACTGAGAAGGAAAGGCCCCCCCAAGCCCCTCCGAAGGAGGGGGTGTCTGGTTACATGAAGAGGCAGAAGGTGGTGCAGTAAAAGGCTTGTCAGCTATATCAACATCCCCTCCTTGGGAGGGGCTTGTGGAGGCTCCAAAATACGCCCCATCCTCCGTACGTCCATCGATGCTCAGGCCTCTGTCCGTATATGCCTTGCGACGCTGAGCCACCTCTTCCTCAGAAAGCTGCTCATACCATCCGTCGGCACGATAAATCTCGTACTCCGCAGGCGTGATATAGATAAACCTCTCAGGTGTGAAGCACGACGTATCAGCTACGATGGTCACGCCGTCCGTACTCAGCGCCTTACAGTAGGCACGCTGCGCCTCGGGTACCGTCATGCCCAGCGGCAAGCGGATATCAATGTGAAGCTTCTTGCGAGCCGAGTAGTCCTTGTGCAACATCATGCCCTGCCACTCGCCGCCTATCTGCACATCCAGCTTCTCCGACATCATATTGGCGTGTTCCACCAATTCGGGGTCGTCAATATCCACACACGTCTGCCAAGTAAACGACTCAGCATCTATATGCTCGCGGTCGCGATAGTTGTCACGGAAGCGGCTGTAGTGCGGACAGCGGAACGGCAGATAGCCCTTCAGTCTTCGTTGCTCATCATCGTCGGTTGCGTCGCTGATGCGCTTGGCCAGATGGCTGAGACGCGGCTCACGAGTCAAACTGTCGTAGTCGTGGAGCGGGCATTCCTGTACGAATGCCCTTGTTTGCTCCTTGTTCTGACGCGGGTTGAGTGCTATTAGTCTTCCCATATTGTTTCCTCCTTGCGTGTTTTAAGATACGACATCACCTCGTCTGACTCCTCCGCAAAGAGCGACTTCATCAGCGCCAGTCCCAGGTTCTTCGGAAACTTGAACGTCACGTAGAGATACTCCATGGCGAGTCTGCGTCGGTGCGACGGACGGTTGGTGCGATACAGCGGACGAGTCATCTCCACACAGGCGTGGCGCGTCTCATACAGCAGTTCGCGCTTCGGACCCGTGTTCGTGCGGTAAGCCTTGAAGAAACTTGTGCCGTCCTCCTCGATGGTCATTCGCCCCTTTGGTTGACGCTTGCCGCCGTTAGTCACCTGTTCATCCACCCATCCGCAAGGATAAATGTTCACATCACCGTTTACGTGGAACTTTGTCTGAGTGTCCATACTCACTTCGCCAGCCAGAATCTGCTGGACTTTACAATTTTTTCTTGCCATTTTGGTTGAAGATTGCGAGAGAAGTTTTCGAGAAAGGCGCCTACATCATTGCTGATGCTCAATTGATTCTCTCGACTCCAACCCTGGTTAATGATTATTTGTTTACTTTCACGATGTCAGTACACAGTATTTCTTGAAACACCTGATTCTGATACTCGTGTGTTGAGAAGCGGAGCGTTGCGATAACCACATCGCCCTCGTAGAACCTGCACGCTGCCAGATTGCCCAGCATAGCGCACACATACTCGTTTTCAAACTTGCCGCCCAGTTCCTTCAGTACGATGTTGCACTTCTGAATCTGACCGCCGTCAGCCTTAGCCGACTGTACGCTGAAGGCCTCGCCCTGGCGTACCACTTTTAGGATTCTTGTTTCCATTTTACCTTATTATTTGTTTTACGTCGCGTCCTTAGTGCGACCTTTTAAGTGGTTTGACGATGCAAAGGTACATAAGCTGATAATCTGGGCAAATCTGAGCGAATAATCTCAGATTATTTTCATCAGCGTAACACAACATCCTCAAAATCAGTACAAACCAAAAAGTGCCCGACTCTCAAAATTGAGAATCGAGCACATGTAAATTTCGCTCAGATTATGTCAGATTACTTTTCTGGCTTTTCCCAAAGGGTTTCGGAGTCAAAATTTAGATAAACGCCTGTTTCTGTGGCAAAAGCCATCTGATAGTCCTGTATGGCTGATTGGGTTGCAGGGAAGTTTCTTGATAGCACCACATGGCAACTCAAAGTAACAGCATTTTCAAAATCAACGTTTACAGTTTTTTCGCCTTCGGCAAAAATACGAATTGTGTTCTTTAGTTGTTGTCCAGCTTTTTCAATTGCGTTACGTGCTGCTTTCTGCGACCTGCCTTCCGCATTCGTCTTAAACTCAACAAAACGGAACTGCTTGTCGTCAAACAATGCACAGTCTGCAACACCACCCTGAACACCCCTCAACAACTGATTGTCTATCGATAATAATACGATCTCACGCCTTTGCTCGTTGAATACCAAGAGACCCTTTTCTACATCTTCGTTATCAGTCCCAAAGCGAGACACTTTAGATTCATCATCATCCACCACCAACAACAACTCGTCGCACTTCACCGTCCAGCACTCATCGAATGCCCTGTGAAGTATCTTCTTCGTGAAAGCCTCATCCAATCGCAATCTGTCAATTGCTACCTGATCTACCGCCATAGCCTACTTGTTCTTGCTTTTGATGGATTTTACGAACATACGATACAGTTTATCAAAATCCTCGCCTATAAACATTGAGGCTGTATCAAGCTCGTTCACCGACACCATTCCGGTCTTCTCCGAAATCAGGCTCTTGCAGTATATACCGTCCTCATCGTTAGGATTCAATGAATATGCAGCAACATCAGCCGGATTCACCATACAGTCCGGATTAACGATTTCCTCTACCTTTTCACGGAACTCCTCATGATTATGCATCTTGTAGGCCAGCATCAGCACGTTCAGACACGACAGCATATAGGGACTATGGGTTGTTAATACCACCTGCCTATCATCCTTTCCTGCCATACGCGATGAAATAAAGTTCAATATCTCACGCTGATTCTCTGGGAACAAGTTCTGTTCAGGTTCCTCGATAACAAATGAATTAAAGGCATCGGTCTTTATGGCATAATCTATAATAACCAACATGGGTATAGCAGACTGGAGTCCCGATGAAGAAACGCTTAGCGGCAACAGTTTATTCTTACCCTTCAAACTAATCATATTCCTGTTGTCCTGCTTCACGTAACTCACATCAAAGAATGGAATATCATAGACAGGCAACTCCTTTGTGGCCCTCTCAAACTGACTCATGTAATTCAGCAGCAGCGAGGAAATAGGAATCTGCGCGCTCCACATCGAAGCGATAGCCTCAGACATATTACCTATCAGATTGCGCTCGGCAGGCACATAGAGGAAACGCTGTATATCTGCGGACTGATTGTCGCCCATTTCTACGAGGAAATGCCCATCTTCGTAAGTCACCTTGCAGGGAATAGTCGTCTCATCGTATTTGAGTTCATAAAAAATAAAGCTATTCTCCTGCAGATAATCGTTAATCCCATAGTCATGAAGACGTTTTGTATAATTCAACTTATCACGAACATCGGCCCATAGCGATTCTCTGCAAAACGTCAGCAACTTGGCTATTGTACTTTTTCCACTACCCTGTGTGCCGATGAATAACGTCATAGGCCGGATAATGATATCCAGATTACTGATAGGTCCGAAATTGCGGACGGTCAACTTCTCATATACAATCCTCATAACTCAAAAGTTTCTATTTTGGTGCAAATTTACGATTTTCTCTTCAATTATCTCCCATCTATCACCTTCTTTTTACGCTTTTTTATCCAACTTCGGAACGTAAGCGTCCAATAATGGTATGATACTCTCAAAGTCTGGAGTCATCAAGCCCTTGTTGGGTCGCCCCTTATCTATATTGGTATATCCCTTGTCATCACCAAAGAAATCCTTGTTCAGGGCCGGTGAACCTTTCAATCTGAACAGTTTCTTGTCGTCCAGATAGCCAACCATATTTTGCCACACTATCTTCACCCTGTCACCGCGCCCGTTTTCCAACAGACGCCACAGGGTTTCCGACTGTTCCGCTTCATTGCCCGATAGCGGAGTCTCGCCCTTTCCTAAAATCGTTCGCAGCATCTGCTTCACGCTGTAGGCTATTTCATCATACTTCCAGTCACCTTTATCGACCAAAGTCAATAACTGGTTGTAGGTGTCCTGACGGTTAGGCGTCAGCGTATTTTTTACTACTGTTTCCTTCTCTTGGGATGATATACAGTTGCTATAGTCAACATCAATACCATACTCCTCCGCATGTCCTAACAGAATGTCAGTAAAGATACATATCTTGTTGAGAATATCAAAGAAAGATTTTATTTCTCCCTCTCTGTCAGCATCATTGAATGGAATGTTGTTAGCAAACTTGCACCACCAGGAATCATCATCCTTCATCTGATACCAGCGATGGGCAATCTTCATGCGCGCAAAAACCTTTATATGCTCCTCACGCTCTTCCTTCACCTCTTGAAGCAGAAACTCTTCTGTACACCCTTTGGCCCATTTTACTATTTCGTTCTTTGCTGATAAGTATGTCAGCGTGAGAGTCTGTGCGAAGCAGAGTACCACATCGTTGAATAGTTGCTGTCCCCATTTGGCATATGGTGAGGGCTGTTGGGCCGTATAGAATGCGATGAGTTCCTGCTGACATTGCTCACGAATATTCCCTAATGCAAACAAATGATCTGCATTATTCAGCAAGCGGTCTACTCGTGCCTGCAAGAACGGAGAAATATCATTCTGTGTCATCATTACCATTTATCCAAATACAGGGTCATTGCCATAATATATCCCTTCTATCCAACTCTTGACATATTCCAATGGTAGGCTGTGTTCATCGTCAAGTTCCATATCCACATCATGTTCTTCTGCTATCGGCAGAATGATTTCTAACATAGCCTTTGTGAAATAATCGCAATCTTCCTTGCTTTTCCGTCCGTCACCAAAACCTTCTCTTATGGGCTTGATTTTCTGCCATACCTCACGGGCTGCCACTACACAATTCTCTGGATAGTGATGGGGCACCTCAGTCCATAGCGAATCTACCAAAGCTATCTCTTCCGTCGTAAGGTCTAAATTCCTTCCCCTTGTCAAATGAAAATCCGCATCCTCAATAGCATCTTTCAGGCAGTCTATATATCCAAAGCAGTTTCCTGTGTCAGTAAAGTCAAGCCGACGCTGACGCGAATCACATTTGGTGACATACATGTCATACAAGGCGAGATCCATTTTCTGTGCCTCTACACAAGCCACAGCGAACACCATTCTAGCAAGAAGAGCGCCCACGCGGGTATACGCAGTAAGGAATTTCAGTAGTTCCCCGTTGCTGGGCGAGAACTGTTCTGTTCCTTCATTACCCATATGAGGAAACCTGTCATCCAACATATTTAAATCAAAGAAATTTGAGAATGGATCGTTCTGTAGCAGGTAAGCCAACAGACGCATCAGCTCTACAAGCCATCCTGCCAACCCTTCTTGTGGCTCCTGCATCAGAGGATTCTCCTTGATGGGATAAATCTTAAACAGGGTGTGACCAAAAAAGTTTGAAACGTGTTGACGGGCAAAATCGCCCTTGGCATCCATGCCAAGCATTTGGTCGGCCACGCTGAGTCTTGCCCATTTCTGATAGGCTGCATCTTTGTTTTGCAGACCCTCTATCTCGATGCCCATCTTGCCGAACACCTCTGTCTTGTAATACTCCAGCATTTCTGCTGCTGTCTTTTTAAATTCCATTATCTTATTCTCTATATAATTCTTACAACCGTTCAACCACAACCTTGTCAGCTTTATCGTTATTATCTTGTTGTTTTCAATTAAAAATACTCCCTCACCGCAAAGTCAAACTGGTCGATGAAAATCTGCTTGAAGGCATACAGATTGTTTTGCTCGTAGAAGATAAGCATTGCCTTCTTGTAGTCGATGGAGTCAACAGAACGGAAACTCAGCGGACAGTAGCCGTTGGCTATCAGAATGGCATTGCTGGTAATGCGAGCCGTGCGCTTGTTACCGTCAGAAAAAGCCTGGATATACGACAGAAGCACCAGCGTCAGCAGCGCCTTCTCGAACACGTTCTCCTTGCTGTTTATCAGGTCGCAGGTATCATGCATAGCCTCGCGAATCTGGAACTCGTTGTCCAGCGGATGATAGTTGGTGCCAGTGATACCCACACGGCGATGTCGGATACCCCTGTCCACCGAAAGCTCCTTAGTCAGCAGCTGGTGGATATCCTCAATATGGCTCACCGTCAACTGCTGCAGGTAGTCAGGATTATCCAGCACAAATCGTAGTGCATCCTTATGGTTCAGCAGCATCACCGCCTCCTCTTTCGTCTTGCCGTCAGCCGTCTTGCTCTCGCGCAGCAGTCGCTCCGTCTCCAACAGCGAATAGGTGTTGCCCTCTATCTGCGACGATTTCCAGCTCAGGTCAATACCCAGCCGCTCCATCTCCTTGCGATACTCGTTTTCCGTCATCTCGCTCACATGCTGGCGAAATTCCGCCTGTAGCGCATTCAGGTGTTCCATCTCCTCGTCGGTAAACAAGTGCACGGCTGGCAACTGATAGCGTATCAAGTCGAAGTTGAAAGACGTCTGCACCTCGCGCTCATCAACATCTTGCGCGAAGTAGGTATCCAGATTCAGCGGCATCAGCAGATGAGCCTGATCCGATAGTCTGTACCTTGTGGCACGCGCCTTACCTTCCACCACCACATCGCCCTTGGCCACTGCCGTAGCAAGCAGACGTTTCATAGTGGCATCGCTTCCCTCGAAAGCCGTTCCACGGGCTATCTCGTCGCGCGACGACAGCGGATGATAGTGCAGAAACTGCAGTATTTCTCTTGATATATCCATATCTTTACATTCTTTAATCGGTGCAAAGATACGGATAATTTTTCAATTATCGGCTCATTTTGAGCTAAAAATCACATTTCGTGGAATAATTTTTGAGCCGATACTGGATCTTGCTACGTCTTATCTATTGGTGAGTTCTCCGAGTAGCGCACCTGTAGCAAGTCGGGGTGAGTAGGATATTTGCTGCGGTCGAAATCTATGTTGTTCATCCGCACCTGAAACACCTTTCCCTCCACCATCAGTTGAATGTCGCAACTCTCCCCATGATGCAACTCCCGCCCAAGGGCAGCATACGCTAGCGCATGAAACTCAGGAGGGATATGGAATCCCTGACGCAGCAACGACAAGTCAATGCTCCGTTTCAACAGGAAGATGTTAGAGAGTGCATTTGTATTCATTATTCTTTTCCTTTATTTATTTAAAGTTTCACTGTTGTGAGTATTGTCTGTAATAGACATTATCTCTTGGCGAATGTTCTATTATCGACCATTTTCCCCGCCAAGGAAGGTTTTATCTGCTTAATTCATAACTTTATTCCCTTTGTTTCCTTGCGAACCCGTTCTATCTCGTTGATAATAAAGTTAACAAATCTCCTTGAATGGTTTTCTATTTCAAGCCAAAAGGCATCATTTAGCTCATAATCTTTATGCAAATTCCATCCAATGTATCCATCATCAGAATTTTCAAAAACACCATTTAGCATTGCTATATTTTTCTTTGCAACTTTTTTATCTGGGTCACGCCAAACACCAGAAAAAAGTCCTCCTTTATCGCTTTCCATTGCCCACCAGCATTTCTCCCATTCTGGAATATCTACTTCAAGGTCAAAGTAATCATATTGGAAATCGTATGCTCGAATATGATAGCCTTTTTTTTCTAGTGTATTGCAGATTCTCTGCCTGCAGATGCCTTCTATTTTTTTATTCGCTGCAGAGCTGACTATTTCTTGCAATTTATCGACATCTTCCCACGTGTCGAGAAGTTCTTTTAGACTATTGGCTTGAAGTTTATCCATAAGTTGCTTTTCTAAATAATTTTCAATTTCGATATCTTCTTCTCGTGCATCGAAGTATTCTTTCAGGAAATCGATATACAGAGTTATAGACGAAGACAACAATGGCTCGTTTCGTGTTTCCTCCAAATCCATAAGCGTATCAAGCCAAGGTATGATATCATCCTTGAAATTCATACAAATAAAGCGGCCATTGTTCTTGTTAGAGTATCCAAGATGTTTCTTTGCCTTGTCTGTCAAACTGATATCAGAAACTTTTTTGTTGCCATCGAGAGTCAAATAGACAACGAAAATACTACGTCTAGGAATGCCAAGGTCTATAACATAGTCAATGTATCTTTCTATTTGTTCCTCTTGATCAGACGCTCCCCAGATTTTATTTTCTACAATGATGGCATACGACTTTTTTTCTTTAATCAACAGATCAATCCTGTTGTCCTGTTCATTGGTCAATTCGGGATTCTGGATGGAAATATCAATGGGACAATCAGCTATAGCTTTCAAGCGTTCGATAAAACTCTGCAAGACAGGGTATTGACCATTGTGAGAGTATTGCAGCAATCCGCGCAAAATACGTGAATTTGCGTTCTCATTGGCATGAAGCTCCCTTATGACATTGATTGAATATGGAAGAGCTGTCTTTTTACTCTTATAGAGTTCATTCAGTTCTTTTGCAACCTTGATCAGTTTATCTTTGTCTGCCATTTATCTGCTTATTTATGTTCTTTGCTTACGACATTAATGACGGCTTCTTTCCAATTCTCATCAAAATGATGGAGATTCTCAGGATCTGGATAATTATGGGCCCAGATAATCTCATTAAGAGTTCTAATGAAACGTTTGTATATAGTAGTGTTTATCGCCAATATTTCCTCGTCCAATTCGACAACTTTCCATCCTTCTGGTGCAACAACACGTTTAGGCGTTATACTTATAGATTCAATAAATGGACAAACACCAAGAATGTCAGAGAATGAAAACTCCAAACTTTGGTTATCTATTTCAAATGTAACGCCTTTCTCATCTATAAAGAATACATGCCCTCTATAATCATCAGTCACATTCAGACTATAAGAGAAGGCAATCATTGAAATAGGCAGGTATGACTTATAGTTTTCCTTTGTTAACTTTTTCGTTTCCATATTGTAATATTGGATTATCCTTACAAAATAGTTTCACATACATACTTCTCTATATCCACTTCAGGCAGTATACTGCCCTTTGACCTTACTTCGCTGATGAACGCCTTCACTTCGTCGGTGGTCATTAGATGCTTACGCCATGCGTACCAGAGAAAGTCCATCGCGGTTCCAATTCTATATGTTCAGGTCTATATCCTTTCTCAAGCAAACGGCACACACATTCCAATACAACAAAATTCTCTTTTTTGTCAAAGTTACTTGTGGTTTTGTCATGCACTTTAAGCCCTTTGCCTTCTGGATATATTATTTTCTTGTTGTCAAAGTCAACAGCAACAATACAAGTATCATAATCCCGCTTGTAATAATCGCCCATAGATTCTTTGACAAATCCAATTTCGGATAAAACAGCTTTTAAGTTCTCTATCTGAATCATATCTTCGGATTTTCGTTTATTTCTCGTCTTCTTCAATATAGTTCTCGAAACGGGCTTTTGCAATCTCCAGAGACTTCTGAATCTGGTGCTGCAGGACTTCACGTGAAGGTAACTCTGTCATATATTGAGCCACCTTAATGCCAGCCTTGTCTAGTTGCAACAGTTCAATCTGTTCCTTGCTCCCCTCTGTGCATAGTAGCAATCCAAGGGGTGTCTCTTCTCCTGGTTCCATTTCGTTCTGCTCCAGCCAACGCAGATAGAGTTCCATCTGTCCCTTGTATTCTGCCTTGAATCGTCCTTTCTTCAGGTCATATGTTGCGAAGCCAATTATGTTGGCTTCCAACCCAAACTCCCTATGTGCGTAGACTTTCTCCATTTTCAACACAACATAAATTTTGTGCACAAAGGTAGTGAAAAACACTGAAACGGCCAACAAATAGCCAAGAAAACACACAATCATACAACATTTATGCTTATCTTTGGGAGGTATTAACCCCCTAACAAATATAGCTATGTTGGAAATGATCATCAAAAGGAAGTGGTATCTCCAGAAGCATCTGGATGCCCCGTTGCTCAAGGAGCGTGAAGACTATCTTGAGATTATGGCACAAAAGGGAATTGTCCGTTCCTCCCTACTCAGTATGGCTGATTATCTCCTGCTTATTGTGAATATGCTGTCGATGGCGGATGAACAGCCGAGAAAATTCACGATTCAAGAAATCAAGGATGCGGCAGAATTATGGTCAAATACCATAAAGAACCATCCAATGAAACGACAGTGCTCTCCATCTTCTGTGGCCAAGTTTATGAATATTGCATTCAGCTGGCTTTCTCATATAGGCATGCTTGATGACTTGTACTGTGATAGCAGCCTTATTCTGAATCGCCTGTTTGAAAGGAAGCATCACAAGCTACGCTATCTGACGTATCCTCTTCTTGACGAGCGTTCTTCACATCTGGAAAAGTGGGAGTCAATGGGCGCATCTGTTGGTACGCTTCGCCAAATAGCTGTCTATCACCTGCATGCCATAGACCTGTTTCATTTAGAAAATGGGAATATGGTTACTGAGGACGAGTTACAGTCAGCAGCAGAAACTTGGGCAAGACTGGAGAAGCCTGGTTTGAGGTCTTCAGATGGCAAGTACGCCAGGAAGCGTTTCCTGTCCCATGTACGAAACTGGCTCATCAGCTTAAATCTGTATGCACATCCTGTTGACGTATTTCCCTTGAAAGAATACGTAATGGAATACCTCCATTGGCTGAAGAACGAAAAGGGATATTCTCAGAACACAGTCGATGGACGTTACAGTGTGCTGAAAGGACTTATGAAATCCATTTCCCCCATAACCATGGAGTCCATTACGCCTCAGATGCTTGACTCTTACCTTCTGAGACGCGGAACCGAGGAAGGATGCTGCCGCAGGACAATATCCGGGACTTGCTCTGTACTCCGAGACTTTTTCAGGTACGGGCAGACGAAGGGATGGAACTCCGCTTCGCTGGCTTTGTCGCTGAAGGCTCCTCGCACCTATAAGAATGAGGACATCCCTTCGTTTGTGTCCTGGGATGTGGTACAGGAGATCCTTGAGGAAAGAAGGGATGGGAAAGGAACTGTGGTGAGGGACTATGCCATGCTGCTTCTGCTGTCTGTATACGGTATGAGGTGCAGTGAGGTTACAGGCATGAAGCTCAAAGACATCGACTGGCGTAAGGAACAGATATTCCTCAGGCGTGCCAAGGGCTGCAAGCCACAGATATTGCCTTTGCTGAAGACTGTGGGAGATGCCATTATCAAGTACATCAAGGAGGTACGATTCAATGATGTCAGGTGTGAGTACCTGTTTGTCGGCAGAAGAGCTCCTCACGGGAAGCTCTCGAATGGCAACGTATACAGGATGGTAAGCGGTGCTTTGAAGGCGCATGGAGTGCAGCTCCGCCACTACGGGCCTCACAGCCTGCGACACGGACGTGCCACCCAGCTTATCAATACAGGATACAGCCTGAAGGAGATAGCAGACATACTCGGTCACATGCGGCTGGACACGACGACAATCTATGCGAAGGTAAACATGACAACACTCCGCGGGGTGGCGGACATGAACTGGGAGGACCTGCTATGAAAGTGAAGGAAATGACAGAATCGTATATCGTCTATCGCAGGTCTCTTGGCGAGAAATACATCACTGGTGCTGCTATGCTGCGCTGCTTTGCCAAGCATATTGGCGGAGATACAGATGCTATGGAGATAGACATTGAGGCATGTTCTGCCTTTTTATATGGGAAGGATGGCAAGGTGACTGCGAGCTGGTTCCTACGCTACTCCGCATTGAAATGGATGTTTGGGTGGGCTGTGGTCAGAGGATATATGGAGGAGATTCCGTTGCCGGAAGAAAAGCCCAGACAGCCCGAGCACATGACTGCATACATCTATAGCAAGGCAGAACTGAAGAAGCTGTTTGACGCTGCGATGACTTATCAGAAGAACCGCAGCAAGATACCACCGGAGTGCATGCAGATGATACTCAAGGTGACTTACTTCCTCGGTCTGCGGATACGTGAGACAGTTTCCATCAGAATGGATGACCTGAACCTACAAGAGTCGCATGTTATCATACGTGAGTCCAAGTTTAACAAGACCAGGATAGTGCCTTTTAACCACCAAGTGCGTGAAATGCTGCAGGGCTTTGCCGAATGGCGTGCCTCACAGCATCCGGGCAGTAGCGACGAGAAGGCTCTGTTCCTCGACAGGAAAGGACAACCGATGTGTCTTGAAACCGTAAGGGGTTGTTTTCAGAGGATCAGGAAAGCAGCAGGTATTAGCAGGAATGACAGGACATACTACCAGCCGAGGCTACACGACCTGCGCCACACTTTTGCCGTCAACCGCCTCACGGCATGGTATCGTGAGGGCAAGGACGTACAGAAGCATCTCAGCTCACTGTCCACCTACCTGGGCCACGACAAGGTCTCTAACACATCCGTCTACCTCGCCATGACGGACGAACTGTTGAGAGAAGCAAGCAAACGATTCAAAGCCTACAGCAATGGAGAAGAAACACAGTGACAGGGAATATGCGGGCTACTGGATAAGACGGTTCCTTTGCAGTTATCTTACGGACGTGCGCAACCTATCCGTGAACACCATCAAGTCATACAGGGATGCCATACGACTGCTCATTGCCCATATATGCGAGTCAAGACATATGACAGCGGACTCCATCCTGATTACGGACATGTCCTCAAAGGCAATACTGCAGATGCTTGATAGCCTGGAGTGCAGTCGCAACTGCTCTGTGAAGACAAGGAACCTCAGGCTCTCTGCATTTGTCGCCCTGGCCAAGTTTGTTGCTGCAAACAGTCCTGAGCATATCGAATGGTGCAGGGAAATAAGGAACATCCCCGTAAAGAAGGCACCAAGAACCCTCATCACCTATCTGGAGAAGGAAGAAATGGACGCTCTTCTTGATACACCAGACAGGAACACGGAGCAAGGATGGAGAGATTACGTGCTGCTGCTTTTTCTCTACAATACAGGAGCAAGGGCAGAAGAAGCTGCGTCCCTGCAGATAAAAGATCTATATATGCCAAAGGGGAAAGGACTGCCTGTTGTCACCATTACCGGCAAGGGCAACAAAAAACGCAGATGCCCGCTTTGGGACAATACCCGTAAGGAACTTAGAACGCTCATAGGCAAAAGAGAGCCTGATGATTTTGTCTTTGTCAACAGGTTGCAACAGCCAATGACGCGATTCGGTGTGTACGAGATGGTCACGAGACATGCAAAGACTTTGGCAGAGAGAATGCCGTCAGTAAGAGACAAGCGGGTGTCGCCGCACACCATCCGCCACACCACTGCTACCCATCTGTTGCAAGCTAGCGTAGATATCAACACCATCAGGGCATGGTTGGGGCACGTGTCTGTGGAGACAACGAACATCTATGCTGAGGTGAATTTGGAAATGAAGGCCAAAGCCTTGCTGAATTGTGAGATGAAGGCTAAAAAATCCAAAAAGCATTGGAGAGATGACAAAAACCTAA
>Ga0256405_10004622_pt1 | contig 25393 bp, 20 predicted proteins | sample RumenRJG_02DNA_FD_189096 | JGI IMG/M metagenome (GOLD analysis project Ga0256405, IMG submission 189096) | Bovine rumen microbial communities from Lethbridge, Alberta, Canada - RJG_02 | ecosystem: Host-associated > Mammals > Digestive system > Stomach > Rumen | place: Canada: Alberta... | reverse complement strand
GCAAAAGTGCGGTCATAGACACGCGCTTGGTCTATGTCGGGCATGCCCGAAACACCTTTGCGGGTGCAAAGGTACGATATTTTTTTGAGATATGCAAATTTTTGTCCGTTTTGTCACGAAAAATCGTCATTTTTTGTCTCGGTCATCTCCCGCTCGTCGCTCGGTCGGGAGAGTGGTGAATTTCGGAGGGTATCAATGGGGAAGCAAACGCGCTAACGGAAATAGCGCAGCTGACGAACGACAAACCCGCATACCATGCGGGACAATTGACGAAAGAAGAAAGAAACGCCGACTGGCACGGCCACGGGCTCACAATACAAAGAATATAATGCGGGATACTATCCCGCGTAACTAACGAAGAAAATACCGGCATTAAATGCCGGGCTAATAGACGGAGACGCGATGCTGACGCATAGCGCAGCAGACTATTGTCTCGATGAATCAAAGCCTTTTGGAAGCCAATGGCACTTGCTTTTCGGTTTTGTTGTAAGCCATTCGGCATTTTGGAGGCAGAAATATAAATTTAACGCGCGGTTAGGGCTTGTATGATTTCAAAGTGGGGCGCATACTATGCGACCTGATGGACACTGTTGTTGTCGGGATAGTATCCCGGCGCAATGAACATTGCCCGTGAAGCAGATAAGGGAGAGGTGAGAGGTTATCGGGTGAGGGAGTTGACGAGCATGCCGCAGGCGGCGAGGATGTCTTCTCCCCGGGAGCGGCGGATGGTGGTCGTCAGTCCGTGGTCCGTGAGGTAGTCCCGCATCCACTCCATCTGACGTTCGTCAGAGGCGGGAAAACGGCGGTTCTCCAAGGCGGTAGTGGCCACCTGCTCCACCCCTTCGTGGAAGCGGATGAGGTTGATGCGGCAGGGGAGTCCCTTGAGGAGACGCAGCAGTTCCCGGGCGTGGCGGGGGGTGTCGTTCTGTCCTCCCCAGCAGATATACTCGAAGCTCACGCGGCGCTGGTGGGACCAGTCGTAGCGTTTGAGGAGGGTGACGACATCGGTGATGGACATCGCTTTCTGCGCGGGCATGATCTGCTCCCGCTCTACGTCAAAGGGGTTGTGCATCGACACCGCCAGATGGCACTCGCTCTCTTCGATGAAGCGTTTCATAGCCGATACGCCCACGGTGGAGACGGTGATACGTTTGGGCGACCAGGCGCAGGCGTAAGGCGCCGTCATGATCTCTAACGAGCGCAGCACCTCATCGAGGTTGTCCATGGGTTCGCCCTCGCCCATATAGACGAGGTTGGTGACACCCCCCGCCCCCCTCTCAGAGGGGGAGAAGGAGGCTTGATGATTGGAGAGGGCCAAGGCGTCTATCTCGAATATCTGGTTGAGGATCTCGGAGGCAGGCAGATGGCCGTGGAAGCCGAGCGTGCCGGTCATGCAGAAACGGCAGCCCATCTTACATCCCGCCTGGGTGGAGACACAGAGCGTAGCGCGGTCGTCCTCGGGGATATAGACGGTCTCGATATAGTTGACAGTTGACAGTTGACAATTGACAGTTGGGACCTCGAAGAGGTACTTGCGTGTGCCGTCGGCGCTGACCGCCTCGCGCACAGGGGCATGGCGTCCTATGACATAGCGGGCTTTGAGTGCCTCTCTGCCCTTGAGGGATATATTGGTCATCTCGTCGAACGAGCGCACGCGCTGCACATAGAGCCACTGCGCCAGCTGTTTGCCGGCGAACCGCTGCAGACCTACGCTGAGGGCGATGTCTTGCAGTTCACTTAATGTTTTACCTAAAAGCGTCTCCAATTCGTAATTCGTAATTAGTAATTCGTAATTAGTAATTTTTAATTCACCATCGTGACATCCATATGCGGATAAGCAAAGGTAAAGCCTTTCTTCGGGAGCTCGGTGTAGAAGCGCTCCTGGATGCGGAAGAAGACCTCCCAATAGTCGTCCGCCCTTACCCACGCCCTTACGACGAAGGTGATATCGTTCTCGTTGAGCGACTTGAGTGCCACGAAGGGCGCCGGGATAGCGTCCATGCGGTAGTTGACAGTCGAGAGCTGGTAGGCGGAGATATTGAGTTCCTTATAGAGTTTCTTCATATCCGTATCCTCCTGCAGCACTTTCTCATCGTTGCGGAGAATGGCGAGTATCGTCTCTTTGCACGCGGCGGCATCCACGCCGTAGGACACACTCACATTCCACTCCACGCGGCGGAGAGGGCGGCCGTTGAAGTTATTGATCACGCCGTTGGAGAGTGCTCCGTTGGGGAGGATGACCACCCTGTTATCCACCGTCAGTACTTTTGTGGCGGTGATATTGACCTCGACGACTGTTCCGCTCGTGCCTTGCGCCTCGATGAAATCGCCTGCTTTGAAGGGTTTGAAGGCCAGGAGCATCAGTCCTCCGGCGAAGTTCTGCACAGTGCCGGATAGCGCCATACCGATCGCCATACCTCCGGCCGCCAAGAGGGCCGCGAGGGAGGTGGTGTTCACACCCAGGGTGCTGACCGTAATGACCACCAGCAGAACGGTCAGAGAGATCGACACGAACGAAGATACGAAAGAGGCGATGGTAGGTTCGGTCTTGCGGCGGGCAAACACCCGGGAGAGAATACTCTTCACCCACCGGATAAGCAACATACCGATGACGAAAAGCAGGAGTGCTGCCAGTACTTTGATACCGAATTGAAGGACTGCTTCACCGACCTCATGCCAGAAGGTCTGCGGGTCATTCTTCGCCGTCTCCAGCATCATCCGTGCACCCGCACGAAGCGAATCACGACGCGCTTCTAACTCCTCCGGAGTAGGCGCCGTAGTTTGCAGAAGGATCCATAACAGGGAGTTCATAGTTATCGTATTCTATCGGCTGCACGCACGAGCGCCTCGTCTTTGAGGATGCGGCGGGTAGCCATGAGGGTTAATACCATGTTTACCAGCGGGATACAAGCCGAAGGCAAAAGGTGCCATTCCGTACCATAGATCAACGTAACTTGCCATATATACAGCGCCAGTACGCCGTAATAGCCCAGACACAGCAGGACTGTGAAGATGTTCAGCCGTGCTTGAAGGATGCGCTTGTTGTAAAGGAAAATATCTACCAGCGCCAAAACCGGAATGAGTATTGTCGTAACGAGCAACCCCCATAATCCCGGCAATACAATATCCGTCGGTTCACCTATTGCGCTTTGCAGACAGATAGCATTAAGATTGAATATTTCCAGTGTTTCCGCCCCTTCGGGGGAGACGAACTCCACTACCGGCAACCAGATGAGCACGGTGCCCAAGACCACGACGGCCAAGAGGTATAATGTCTGAATTCTTTGTATCATAAAGCCATTTACTATTTAGTCATTTACCATTTACTATTTATTTTGCCATTTAGTCATTTTGCATCGCTTCTTCGAGGGTGGCGCATTTGTCTCCGTGCGCGTTAACCCAACCTATTTGCCGGGCGGGGTTACCGACCATGAGTGCGTAGGGCGGCACGTCTTTGGTGACGACCGACCCGGCGCCTATGAGACAGTACTCGCCGAGCGTGTGACCGCAGACGATAGTGGCGTTCGCGCCGACAGATGCGCCTCTTTTGAGGATCGTCGGGCGGTACTCGTCCTTGCGGCTGACAGCTGCGCGGGGGTTGATGACATTGGTGAAGACCATCGAAGGGCCGAGGAACACATCGTCCTCGCACCGCACGCCGGTATAGACGGAGACGTTGTTCTGGATCTTGCAGTTACGCCCGAGCACCACGTCCGGCGAGATAACGACGTTCTGGCCGATATTGCAGTCCTCGCCGATGACACAACCGGACATGATATGGCTGAAATGCCAGATCTTGGTGCCCTTGCCTATTTGGCACCCTTCGTCCACGTAGGACGACTCATGTACAAAATAATCCATTATTTGATTTTTATTTTAGTCTTTGTCTTACTCATCCAGATACCGAAACCATTCTCTATATTGCTGTAGACGGATGCTGATTCCTCTTTCCCGATGATGTTGGAATATAGCATCGTTGAGTCGGTATTGTCGTTTCTCCTTCTGTTCTCCAACTCCAGATAATTCCTCATGGAGGCGGTGTACAGGTCGTATGCGTCACTGTTGATCTCGAACTCCACATGGCATGAATCCAACGTATATGTGTCATAAAAGCGGAACGGCTCTTCGCCTCTCCATGTGTCGTACAGGAATCCGATCGGGACGCTCCACGCCAGCTCTGTGCCGGCCGGATAGCCAGTTTTGAATTTCAGTTCCGACATATACCGGTCCGACAACTGCATCCCGTGATTTTCCATAGAGCGCACAACCGTATCCAAGTGGTCAAAATGCATGTCTTCACCCGCATGCGGTGCATGCGGTCTTATGGTCGTAAGCGTTATATAGGTGGTGCATTGCATCCGCACCTCTTTCTGCGCAACCGGATAGTCGGGCAGACGCATCGTGATCCGGTATGTGTTATCTTCATATTCCGATCCCCTCTCCCATACGGCAGAGAGTATCTGCGGCTTGAAATCCGGCAGGAGCGGCTCTTTTGCGCGGGCGGTACCGTAAACCGGATGAGAGACTTGCAGTTCCAACGTATCCCCCGCCCGGATTGGCTGCGAGAGACGGAGGTGGTGCTCACGCCCGGAAACACTATCGCTCACGACCGTATATTCCCGGGAGGGCGAACGGAGCGTGACAGTCAAGTTGTCCGGTGCCTCCGGAGTGGCAGGCTTGGGCTCCAGGAAGAAATACGAACGCCCTATATAGCAGGTCAGCGAGTCCGAGCCCGTGACGGCCAGGCTCTGCACCACCAGTCCTGCATCCTGATACTCCCCGTCATAAGGAATCTCATGCTCGCACGCGGCAAGACTGAGCAGCATACCCAAACATATGTACCATCGGTTTCTCATCGGGCTCAGAACTTGAAGGTATAACTCAAACTCGGCAGGACAGGCAACAAACTGAGTTTGTACAGTTTATTATCTTTCGGATACACCAGAAAGGGGTTAAAATTACAATAGGCGTTATAGACCGCCATATGGAGTATATGTTCCCACTCTGCGTGTTTCTTATCCGGCAGACGGCAGGTAGCCCCCAGGTCCAGACGGTGGTAGTCCGGCATCTTGTAGTTATTGCGCTCACTCACATAATATATATTACGCGCCTGCGCGGACTGTCCAACAGTGGTGGAATAGAGCATATCGTCGTATTTCCGGAGAGGCATGGTTCCTCTCGTGCCGGTGGCATAGACAAAGGTGGCGGCTATATTCCATTGCCTGTTGATTTGGTATTGGAGCGTGATACTCAGATCGTGCTCGCGGTCGTATTTGGCATGAAAAGGCTTGCCGAAATTAATCTCCTGTCCCTCTCTGTCGAACTGCCTCATCGTACGCGACCATGTATAACCGATCCATCCCGTGACAGGCCCTACCCCGCGCCGGGCGAGCACCTGCACGCCGTAACTCCACCCGTTCCCCACAGCTACCAGTTTCTGCCAGTTGCGGGTAGTGGTATAAGATGCGCCGTCTTTGTATTCCAGCAGATTGATCATCCGTTTGTAATAGCCCTCTACAGAGAGCTCCACCTGGTTGCAGATGTTATACGTAACGCCCAGCGCCACCTGCATCGAGTGCATAGGAGGAATCTTATCCGTCACCGGCACCCACAGATCCGTAGGGAGCGAAACGGAACTGTTAGACAGCATGTGCACGTATTGGGTCATATAAGCATAACTCAGTTTGACCGCCACATCCCGATGCGGAAGGAAGCGCATGCCTGCACGCGGCTCGACAGAGGGGTAGGTCGTCCGGCCGGTATGGAAAAGACCGGCGTGCAGCCCCACGTTGAGTTTGAACCAGGAGCAGGGGGTATAGGTATCCTCGATATACACGTTCGCCTCATGCGTATAATCCGTTCCTCCGACGGAGATTGTGGTATCCTGGTGGAAGGAAGTGCTGTCCGTAACCTCCGAAGCCGCGACCCTTCCTACCTGCGGACGGAAAGTATGAAAGGTGTACCCCGCTCCGAAATGCACCTCGTGACGGCTGCCCGGACGCCATTCGAAATCCGTCTGTGCCGTCAGATCCATGATATAGGAGTCATACGCCATCTCCATGTTCTTATGTTCATTCTCCCGGTTGCTGTCCGCTACGTCCGTCAGATGCAGATTATATTTATAGCGCGTGTAGCTGACCCGTGTGTTGCAGTGCAGACGATGGTCAAAACGGTGCTCGTACCGAACCGCGGCAAGGAGGTTTCCCCAGTTATAGTGCATGCGCATGTTCTCGCTACGGCCGGAAGAAGCGTCCTGACGGATGCGGGCGTAGGCTACGTCATCGCCGTAGTAGAAAGTGCCGTTCAGCTTGTCGTTGTCCGAAAACGTATGGGTCAGTTTGGCGTTGATATCACAGAAATAATACCCGGCCGTAGTCCGCTCTTCGCCTCCGCTCCGACGCGAAGTAATGAGTGCAGCCAGCGGCGCCATGAACAGGTCGTACAGCGTTCTCCGCGCGGAAACGGTAAAAGTCGTCTGCCCCCGGACGGGCTCTCTCCGGCGGTATTTGCGCCACTCGTCCTTGTGCCAGTAGACAGGTCCCTCCACGGACAGTTTGGTGGAGACAAGACCTATGGTGAGATTGCCGTGGTAGCCGAGAGGATCGCCGTCTTTCTGCTTCACATCAATGATAGACGACAGCCGTCCTCCGTAGCGCGCCGGGAAATTGCCTTCATACAAGGTCACGCTCTTCACTATATCGGCGTTGAAGACCGAGAAGAAGCCCAGCATGTGATTGACGGAATAGAGCGGTACGCCGTCCAGCATGACCAGGTTCTCGTCCGGCCCTCCGCCACGGACATACAACCCTCCCGATCCTTCGGCGCCGGAGTGCACCCCCGGCAATAACTGAACGGCCTTGAGTACGTCCACCTCGCCGCCGATAGCGGGGATGGCCATGATCTGGTCTATCGGCACTTCCATCGCAGACATCTGAACCGACTGCGTGCCGGAAACCGGGCGGGAGGCCTCTACGACCACCTCCGAGATCGTGTCACCGGTGAGTTGCTCCTCTGTCTGCATGTCCGTGCTTTCACCGCTGACGGCCGGCGGGGCCGCCATAACCGTCAGGGGAAGGGACAACAAGAAGAGAGCAACAACCTGTTTCATATCAGAAGAAGAACCGTAATATATCGTTTCCGTTGGCGTAGAGCATGAGGAGGATGAGGAGCCAGAAGCCGACCTCGTTGGCTTTCTCCAGGAAGGTATCGCTGGGTTTGCGGCGGGTGATCATCTCCACCAGGAGGAAGAGTATATAGCCTCCGTCAAGCGCGGGGATAGGCAGGAAATTCATGAAGGCGAGTATGATACTCAGGAAGCCCGTCATGTGCCAGAACGCCTCCCAGCTCCAGGTTGACGGGAAGAGGTTTCCTATCGCCACGAAGCCACCGAGGGACTGTGCGCCTTCCTTGGTGAAGATCAGACGGAACTGCTTGACGTAGTTCTCCAGGATCTCCCATCCCTGGCGAATACCGGCAGGGATAGCCTCGAAGAAGTTATACGATGTATGCTCCGTCTGCAGGTCTATACGCGGCTGGAAGCCCATCATGCAGTCGTCTCCCAGGAAGAGGCGGGCTGTCCGGAGCTCTCCCGCACGGTAGAACCCGACGGTGACGGAGTCGCAGGGATGGTAGCGCAGCTCCTGTTTCATCTCGTAGAACGAGGGTGTAGCCACGCCGGCAACAGAGACGATACTGTCACCTTTGCGGAGGCCGGCCTGGTACGCCGGCATATCCGGCAGGACGGTGTCCAGCACCGCGGGTATCCACTCGGCGAGGACCACCAGGGGCTGTTTCTGATAGGTTTTGTCCGCACGTTTCTTCTCCCTCTCCGCGCGGTCGTAACTGTTCTGGTAAGCCAGGAGCCGTTGCCCCAGGTCTTCGCTCATGGTCAGAGCGACGGTATCCCCGCCGCGCAGCACCTGCACGTCGCGTTTGCCCTCAAGGATGAGGGACTGGATGATGTCGCTCTTGTACTCCGGTTCCTCGCCGTTGATAGCGATGATCTTATCGCGCTGTTGGAACCCTTCGTCCAGCAGGACTTGGGTGAAATAGAGTCCCTCGGTAGCGTTACGCAGCGGAAGGGTTTCCGTGCCCCAATGCCAGGTCATGATGATGAAGATGACCATCGCGCCGAGGAAGTTCACGAGGATACCTCCCATGATAATCAGCATCCGCTGCCACGCCGGTTTGGAGCGGAACTCCCACTCCTGCGGTTCGGAAGCGAGGTCGTCAGTCGAATGGGTCTCATCGACCATGCCGGCAATGGCGCAGTAGCCGCCCACGGGCAGCCACCCTATACCCCACTCCGTCGTCTCGGTATGCTTGTCCCATTCCTCATCGCCGTTAGGCGCGAAGAACTTCACGTGCCACCTGCCGTCGAAAAACTTGAAACGGACGAGGCTGATCCAGGGGTTAAAGAACAGATAGAACTTCTCCACGCGGACGTGGAAGATCTTTGCGAAGGTGAAATGCCCCAGCTCATGGATGAACACGAGGAACGAAAGGGCTAATACGAATTGAAGTACCTGTATCACTTATATTTATGATTTATGATTTATGATTTATGATTTGTTGCTCGGCTATCCGGCGTGCTTCAGCGTCGGTCGCGACATAATCCTCGTAGGACGGGCGGGCGATGAAAGGCGTTTGCGCCATGGTAGTGCTGATGATGTCACTCATCTGCAGGAAGGCGCACCGTCCCTCGCGGAAAGCGAGGTTCGCCACCTCGTTGGCAGCATTGAGCACGCAGGGCATGTTCCCTCCTCTGCGGGTAGCTTCGTACGCCAGGCCGAGGTTCGGGAAGCGTTCCGGGTCCGGTTTCTCGAACGTGAGCGCCCCCAGGGCGAAGAGGTCGGCTCGCGGGAAGTCACTGGCGAGCCGCTCGGGGAAAGAGAGGGCGTACTGGATAGGCAGGCGCATGTCGGGTGCGCCGAGTTGCGCCTTGATGGCTCCGTCGGTAAACTGCACGGCGGAGTGGACGACAGACTGCGGATGGACGAGCACCTCTATCTTCTCCACCGGCACGCCGAAGAGCCACTTGGCCTCGATGACCTCGAAGCCTTTGTTCATCATCGATGCCGAGTCAATGGTGATCTTCGCGCCCATATCCCAGTTCGGGTGTCTGAGTGCGTCGGCGGCGGTAACGGTACGCATCCGGTCCAGGGAGTAGGTGCGGAAAGGACCGCCGCTGGCGGTCAGGAGGATCTTCTCTATCTCGCTCCTGTCCTCGCCCACGAGAGACTGGAAGATCGCAGAGTGCTCGCTGTCAACCGGGAGGATAGGCGCATGGTGTTTCACCGCCAGGTCACAGATGATCTCGCCTGCTACGACGAGCGTCTCCTTGTTCGCCAGGGCGATGGTCTTGCCGGCTTTGATAGCCTCTATGGTAGGCCGCAACCCGGCATAGCCTACCATCGCCGCCACTACGACATCTATGGAAGGCATCGTCACCACCTGGGCTATGGCGTCGGAGCCTGCCCAGATTTTGGGAGTTGACAGTTGACAGTTGACAGTTGAGAGTTTCTCTTTCAGTTCCTCATAGAGACTCTCGTCGGCTATACAGACCACCTCGGGATGAAACTCCAACGCCTGCTCCACGAGTTTGTCTATACTGCGATGCGCACAGAGGGCATAGACGCTATAGCGGTCCGGATAAGCGCGTACCACGTCCAGGGTCTGGGTGCCTATCGAGCCCGTGGACCCCAATATACATAACTGCTTTGGGCTTTCGACTTTCGTCTTTCTACTTTCTACCATACAATCACCTCCCCGGGGTTGACAAATACTCCCCCGTTCCAAATCTCTATTTCCAAATCTTTTTTCCCGTCCGTGGTGCCGATCGCTTCTCCGGCTTCCACGGCTGCGCCCGGCGTCTTCGCCGGTTTGGTGACATGGCGGTAAACCGAGACGAGAGGCGCATGCTGCAGGACAAGGGTGAAGGTGTTATCCTCCGCGCGCTCGACGAGGACGATATTCCCCCGCATGACGGATAGCACCGGTTCGTTTCCCGCCGTTCTGACGGAGAGGGCGTAACGGTGCTCCTCGGGGTCGGGCGACTGCACCACCGCTCCGCGTACCGGGCGGTAGAGCTGCGGCACGGCGCGGGTGGAGATATTATCGAAGAGCAGCAGTCTGTCGCGCTCTTTGAGTTCGTACTGCTCCTGGAAAGCCGCCGTTGCATCGTTGTGCAACTGCTCCAGTATCTGCGCCCTCTCCACGCGCTGCACCGAGTCCAGACTCCTAACGGAGTCGGTCTCTATGTCTCCCGCGGTGAGGTGCTTGATGACATCCAGATACTGGCGCTGGAGGGTGAGGTCGGCCTGAAGCGAGTCCACCCGCGCCGTCTCCTGTACCAGCTGCTGGCGCAGCGAGGCACTGTATCCCGGCAGGATATTCCGCACCGGAGTGTACATAATCAGCAGGGACAGCAGCACGATGAGCAGCACGAACGAGAGCGCTATCACGCCGATAGCCCCCATGAGACTCACGCGGAGATGGAAGACCTCACGGAGCGTGGTGTCCTCCAGCATCGCCAAGCGGTATCTTTTACGTTTGTCAGCCAAAATAAATGTCAAATATCAATTCTCAACTATCAACTATCAACTATCAACTCAGAATCGTGCATCCCTCGCACGGCTTGAGCTGCTTGAAGAAGTCGTTTCCTTTATCGTCCACGAGGATGAAGGCGGGGAAGTTCTCCACTTCGATTTTCCAGATAGCCTCCATGCCCAGCTCGGGGTATTCGACGCACTCGATGGACTTGATATTGTTCTGCGCGAGGATAGCCGCCGGTCCTCCGATAGAGCCGAGGTAGAAGCCGCCGTGTTTCTGACAGGCGTTAGTGACGTCGATGGAGCGGTTGCCTTTGGCAAGCATGATAAGCGAACCGCCGTGGTCCTGGAACTCATCTACGTAGGGGTCCATGCGTCCGGCAGTCGTCGGGCCCATCGAGCCGCATGCCATGCCTGCCGGGGTCTTCGCCGGGCCGGCATAGTAGATAGGATGGTTCTTGAGGTATTCGGGCATCGGCTCGCCGGCATCGAGGCGCGCTTTGATCTTCGCATGGGCAATGTCACGGCCTACGATGATCGTGCCGTTGAGTGACAGACGCGTACCGATAGGATAGTTCGTGAGGATAGCGCAGACGTCTTTCATCGGCTGGTTGAGGTCGATACGTACGGCATCCCCTTCGCCTGCCTGACGCAGCTCCGCGGGGATGAGAGAAGCGGGGTTGTTATCCAGTTTCTCAATCCATATACCGTCTTTGTTGATCTTGCATTTGATATTCCGGTCAGCGGAGCAGCTCACGCCCAGACCGATAGGACAGCTTGCGCCGTGGCGGGGGAGACGCACTACGCGTACGTCATGCGCCATGTACTTGCCGCCGAACTGGGCACCGAGCCCGATCTTATACGCCTCCTGCAGCAGCTGTTTCTCCAACTCTATGTCCCGGAAAGCGCGTCCCGTCTCGTCGCCGGTGGTAGGCAGCGAGTCGTAGTAATGGGTGGAGGCAAGCTTGACGGTCAGCAGGTTCTTCTCCGCGCTCGTACCGCCGATGACGATAGCGATATGATACGGCGGACAGGCGGCGGTACCGAGGCTCTTCATCTTCTCCACGAGGAAGGGGATGAGGGTACCGGGGTTCTGGATGCGCGCCTTGGTCTCCTGATAGAGATAGGTCTTGTTGGCAGAACCGCCGCCCTTGGTGACGCAGAGGAAACGGTACTCGTTGCCCTCGGTAGCCTCCAGGTCTATCTGCGCCGGCAGGTTGCACTTGGTATTCACCTCGTCGTACATGTTAAGCGGCGCGTTCTGGGAATAACGGAGGTTGCACTCCGTGTACGTATTGAACACACCCTTGCTCAGCGCCTCTTCGTCGCAGAAGCCGGTCCATACCTCCTGGCCTTTCTCGCCGTGGATGATGGCGGTACCGGTATCCTGACAGAGCGGCAGCTGGCCTTTGCAAGCCACCTCGGCGTTACGCAGGAAGGTAAGCGCTACGTATTTGTCGTTGGCAGAAGCCTCCGGGTCGCGCAGGATCTTCGCCACCTGCTCGTTGTGGGAACGGCGGAGCATGAAACTCACGTCGTGGAAAGCCTGCTGCGCCATCAGCGTCAGCGCCTCCGGCTGAACCTTCAGGATCTCATGGCCCTCGAACTCGCTAACGGACACATAGTCCTTGGTCAGCAGATAATACTCGGTCTCGTCTTTACCGAGCTGGAACATAGGTGCATACTTGAAATTTGCCATAGTATAGTGATGATTTATGATTGCAAATCAAAAAAAGCGTGCAAATTTACTAAATAAATTTGATATACGCAAGCAAAAACAAAAAAAAGACACCTACAGGTGTCATTTTTAGGTGGGGTGTACTACCGTCAGCTCCCGTCGGAGACCCCAAAACAGCGGTTCTCGTCCTTATATACTACAAAAACAGGAACCACCCTGTTGTGGCTCCTGTTTTGTGGAGTATAGCGGACTCGAACCGCTCACCTCAACACTGCCAGTGTTGCGCTCTAGCCAGATGAGCTAATACCCCGGCTTTTGAAAAAAGAGACGTTTTGCCGTCTCTTTGTGTCCCCCGAGAGGCTCGAACTCTCGACCCACTGATTAAGAGTCAGTTGCTCTACCAACTGAGCTAGGGAGACGTCTTTTTCTCAAAAGCGGGTGCAAAGGTACTGCTTTTTTTTGACATGACCAAATATTTTTGCAAAAAAATGCAGTTTAGGGGTCATTTTTCTTCATTTTTCTTATTCAAGGCTCTCTGCAAAGCGCTCCGCCTCGTCTATTTGGCCTATTTTGCCTACATCCATCATCCGGTAGTCCTTCGGAATGTACGATAGCAACTCTCCCTTTCGTTTGGCTACAACGACATCAAGATAGGAATCTATCAGCGAGAATTTGTCCCCGTAGAACAGGGCTGTCTCTTCCAGCAGAGGAAAGAAAGCGGGACTGAGTATCTGCATGCCTGAAAATGCTAGACGCTGCCAGTTATCCACTTCACGCAGATTGATACTTTTTCCGTCAATAATACCCGGGCGGCAGTCACCCGTAGCTATATTTCTCCAGCAACGCAGGCGGTGGTATTCATCAAAGAAGAGATAGCGCTGGGTAGGACGTTCGGATACAACAAGAAGGCCTAAATCTGATGGATTGTAGGCTGCCATCAACGCGCGAATGTCTATATTGCTCAGAATATCCACATTGCAGGCGAGTACCGGTTTGTCTTTCCCCAACAGTCCCTCTCTCCAAGCCTTTCTCAGACCGCCTCCTGTGTCCAACAATTGGTCTCGTTCATCCGAGATAGTGATATTAGCGCCCCAGCCGTTGTTCGCCCGCACGGCATCGATGATCATGTCCGGAAAATGATGGACATTCACCACGATTTCCGTGATGCCCGCATAGCGCAGTTTCTCTACCTGCCACTGCAATAGGCTCTTACCGCCTAACGGCACTAACGCTTTCGGCATTCTATCGGTTAGCGGTTTGAGCCTCGTACCCAAGCCCGCTGCAAAAATCAAACCATGTACCATGGGGAATGAAAAATTAAAAATTACGAATTACGAATTACGAATTACGAATTTTCGATTTGAATTGGCAATGTTTTTTATGTGCCCACTTGGCGTGCTTTTGAAGGCTTTAACCCCGACCTACGCGCTGCATAGATTTTTCTTATTTTCCAATCCCGAAGGGATATTTTCGGATGCAGCCCATCGGTGCCTATTTAGGCAATCGATGGAGACCAAGGGCATGAATGAAGGCAGGAAGCTTGCTTACTGACCGGCATACAGGGACTTGGGCGCAAGAGCCATTAGGCTCGGGGGCTGCGCATTTTCGATTTCCAAAAGCATTCAAAAGGGTTTATCTCTGTTTATGTTCTTAAATTCTCAATTCTCAACTCTCAATTCTCAATTAAAAATTACGAATTATTCCCTGTTCGCGGTGGATGAGTTCGATGCGAACGCCGTATTTGTCTTTGAGGTGTGCTGCCAAGTGCTCGGCGCAATAAACGGAGCGGTGCTGACCGCCCGTACAGCCAAAAGCGACCTGCAGGTGTTCAAATCCGCGTTCCTCAAACCGCTCCACATGGTGATCCACCAACTTATCTACGCTCTCCAGAAACGTCAGTATCTCACCGTCCTGCTCCAGAAAGTCTATCACCGGCTGGTCGAGCCCCGTTAGTGTCTTATACTCCTCGTATTTGCCGGGGTTATGGGTACTGCGGCAATCGAACACATATCCGCCTCCGTTGCCGGATTCATCGGCGGGGATGCCGCGCTTAAAGGAGAACGAGTAGATCGTTACTGATAGCATAGATATAGGGATATTGGGTTTGTAACTCACCATGCATGGCGAATAGTTCGTTTAAGTTACGCAGGGCGTTCGGGATGGAGGACAGAAAATGCTCCTTGCGCTCGAAATAGCCTCTGTAGCCGTAAGCACCGAGCACCTGCAGTGTCCGCAGGAGCACGAAATGCGGCAGCGCCGCCCGCCACTCTTTTTCTTGTAACTCGTAATTCGTAATTCGTAATTCGTAATTCGTAATTCGTAATTCGTCCAGATATTCGTCTATCAGCTCCTCGCGCAGCGCCTGCGGGATATTCGCCTTCGCCTGCCATAGGAACGACGCCACGTCGTACTGCGTCGGGCCTCTTCTGCCGCCCTGGAAATCAATGAAATACGGTTCCCCGTCCTGGAGCATCACGTTCCGGCTCTGAAAATCGCGGTAGAGGAAGAAACCCCTCTCCGGCTCTCCCCTCAAGGGAGAGAGAATATTCGCCACCATACTATCAAAATCATCCTCCAACTTAGGCTCGGAGAACTCTATCTTCGTGCCTTTCAGGAAGCAGTATTTGAAATAGTTCAGGTCCCACCGTACGGCTCTCTCGTCCATGGCGGGGACGGGAAAACAGACGCTCCAGTCAAAGTCCTGTGCTCCCTCCACCTGAACGTGCGCGAGGGCGCGTATAGTGCGCGTTAATAAGGTACGTTCGGTCTCGTCAAAGACGCCCGTCTCCCGTCCATGCCTGATGGCGTCGAAGAGGAGCGTGTCACCCAAATCCTCCTGGGTATAACTCATCTCATCCTCGCTCACCCACAGCACGCGCGGTACCGGCAGACCTTTTTCTGCAAAATGGCGCGACATGTAGATGAACGCGCGATTCTCGTCGCGGTTCGTGCCTTCCACACGGATGACACTCCGCCCCTGCCCGTCCGTCTCACGGGTATAGATACGATTACTTCCCTGTTGCAAAATCATGCTGCAAAATTACAACAAATTTTGCACATATGCAAGCGTTCGGGCATTTTTTTTGACGAATAGAATGCAATTCTATCTGTTTGGCGCGGATAGATAGCGGCTATGCTTGCATAAGACGATATGTATCCGCGCAAAACAGGAAAGCCATCGGCTCGTCAAAAAAATACCCGCGGTGGCTATGTCCCGCAGGACGCGACCGTACTTTCGAAGGGGACCCCATTCACATGGGGGAGGAGGTCGAAGGTACAACAAATTTTGCACATATGCAAGCGTTCGGGCATTTTTTTGACGAATAGAATGTAATTCTATCTGTTTTGCGCGGATAGATAGCGGCTATGCTTGCATAAGACGGTATTTGTCTGCGCCAAACAGGAAAGCCATCGGCTCGTCAAATGGGGACCCCGCGGGACGCTAACGCAGTGCATCCCGTGGGGAGAAGCGTAGATTGTCCGGGTAATTACCGCTAAAACGCGGTTTTAGCGCATTACTTAGGACAAATCAAGCGCGGTATATGTCCCGCAAGACGCGACCGTACTTTCGAAGGGGACCCCATTTATGGGGGAGGAGGTCGAAGGTACAACAAATTTTGCACATATGCAAGCGTTCGGGCATTTTTTGCAAAAAACATTTTGAGATTCCAATATTTTTTTGTACCTTTGCAGTCGAAATGAAATCATATTGATATCAATTAACATCAAAAAGGAGGAGTAATTATGGCACAAACAGCAATGACCGTCCGTGTGGACAATAACATGAAAAGACAGTTTGATGCACTCTGCGAGCAATTCGGGATGAGTGTTAATGCGGCCGTAAATGTGTTTATCAATGCCGTTGTTCGTACGCGTTCTATTCCTTTTACGATTAATGTCGAAGAGAATCAGACAAGAAAACGCTTGTTGGAGGCATTATATGCGCCACATCCGGAAACTCCGGAACTAACGCTGGATGAGATTAATGCAGAAATTAAAGCTGCACGAAAAGAGCGCAAAGAGCGGTAACTCCGGCACAAATGCTGCAAATTCTCAGAGAAGAATAACTTTTCTCGACAACACGCCAAAGATTATTTGCCCGTTTCCGGAGAGCAAAAACCAGAGGAGTTTCCGCTCCTCTGGTTTTTATTTACGAAAAGATATTGTGCTGTGTTTTGGACGTTTTATTGTAGTTCATGAGCAGCACTTTTTTGTTGCTAATATGCATTATTTTACAAAAATCAGTGCGTCAAAATGCATTATTTTACAATTCTGTGAGCTTTTAAACGCATTATTTTACACTTTCCATAGCTACGATATTTTCTTGACATAGGCAAGATTTCATAAAATAATCGACAGAACGTAGTGGCGGAGTAATAATCGTTCGAACGAAGCGAGATAAGAAATAAATATTCCGATTTAGGCGGAAATGCAGAGGCAAAGACAGAGGCAAACGCAAAAAGTAACTCACAACGCAACTCACAAATCAACTCACAAATCAACGCAAAAAAACAATTCATTTCACTTGAAAATCAAAATTTTATTAGCATATCTCGCAGGAATCGCTCTTAGCCGCAAGGACACGATTATTTCGAACGGAGTGAGATAAGACGAATAATGGAAGCTTTGGACAGAGAAAAATGCCGCACATGGATGTGCGGGACATAGACGCTATAAACGGCATGCCATGCCGGACAATAAACGAAAAGAAAAAACGCGGCACTTGTGGTTGCCGCGTTGGGATGATTAATAAGAAAAGGTGATAAGATTAAATTAATTCATTAGACAAAAAAGAGTAAATTTCTCGCTCACGTTCTGTTAATGAATTAGTAATGATACAATTATCTATTTGGAATTTTTGGATAAACAATCTGCATAAGTAGGCTAAATAATGACATGACTCATACAAAGGAAATTCAATATTATCTTGTTGAGAATAAAATTGAGAAAGCCCAATATATGTTGGATGAGAATGCATACTGAAATAACCGTAGTTTAATGCTAAATCAAGACTATTGCCATACAAATACTGCCACGCACTATCGTATGACAACTTTTTCGTAACGTATTTATCTCCATCTTTAACAACCATAAAGACTGCGTTCCCGTTTAAAATACCTTCAAACTGACTTTTGATACATTTTTTTGCTAAATCATTATTGCGTAATGCCTCTTTAAGTTCTTCGATTCTTTTATTTGCATTCTGTCTTTCAACCTCAAATTCGGGCAAATTCCCTTTTACCTTGTTCTTTTCACTACTAAGAATCCAAGATTTCCATATCATTTCTCTTTGATTCACGTCATTAGTATAGCAAAATAAATAATAGAACATTGCCAAGTGTTCATATACAGACCGAGTTAATGGCATTGTTTTATATTCATCTACTAATGCGCAGATTTTTCCGTTGCGCTCTGTGGTGATTCCCTCGAATGATACCTTGTGATTGCTAATATGGAAACTTGTTGCTCTTTGCAGAAACGCAAAAGCAATATTGTTTTGCTCTTTTTGCAGCGATTGCGACAAATGGTCTAACGTATAAAATATAATTTGATTAGCTATTCTGATAACAAAGTTAGACAAGTCTAATACTATTTTTCGTTTTACGCTATTCGGTAAGTTTTCATACATTGGGGATGCTGCATATGCTATTCCAGATAACATATTATTACCATTTATTGGGATGTTAAGTTCTATAATACCATTTCCCAAATCTTGGGCATATAACCCATCACAATCTTTCATAAACAATGATCTTTGCTTTTTTATCTTTGTTCATAGTCCTTCTTAAAGAACCATTTATATCCCTTATGAGATTTTCGTATACCATTACAGCAAGCAGAAATCTTCTTATAGTCAAACCCTATTGCTTCCCGTGCGCTACTGTATTCAGCTACAAAATTTCCATCCATATCGCATTGAACTATAGGTTTAGTACCGGCTACAAAACTTTTGTGATATTGTTCGGGGGATGCTATATCTCGCATCTTTATCTTATGATGAAATAACCAATTAACCATATTGCGATGTTCTTTAGCAAAACTGGCTGTAGATGGATACTGCTTTAGAGTTTTTACGATAGTCTCCAAATCAAAATCAAGTGGAGGATGCTGTCTTTTAATATTGGCAAAAACAATATTGTTCCATTTATTTTTACAAATTCTTGTGTATGCACTTGGATATTTTTCTCGGAACTCAGATATAGTCACGCATCCTTTTGCTAAATCGCAGCATCTTTCTATCGTCCAATATTGTATTCCCTTGTTACCATACGGTTTATTTTGAGGCATAATAGAATCAATCCAACCATATTTTGAAGCAACGTAATATGTGGAATAATCATTTTGTTTCCACTCTGACCTATTAGAATATATAGATGCTCTTTCTTTGCATTGTTCAAACGTATATCCATCATCAAGAAGATGCCCTCCTAAGCCGCCAGTTTTAGTTCTATTAATCGGGATATAACCGAGAGAAAGATAGTGTTGCAATATTTCCCCTTCTCTGAGAGATGCTTCATCTTTTGGTAGATAATCCGTGATTTGTATAACCGATGGTATGTCTATTTTGTGTAATATAGCAAATTTATTAACTGAACTACGAGCTGTTGATCGATGTTCTTTATCTCGTTTTGTAATGTTGCCTGTAAGTCCAACATAAACGTGTTTAAGATCATCTTGTTCAAAAAGATATGCATAAATACATCTTCTATAGCGGTTCCCGACTGCATTCATGTGGGCGCAGATTTCGTCTAACCAGTTCATGCGCAAAGCCTTATAGTACTCACCAGGACTTTGTTTCTCAAATGCACTTCTGGAACTGAATGACTTTGCAGCCTTCATGCAATCCTCTTTGGTGTACATTTGTCGACATCTGGAACAACCATCGTAACTAGTCATTACTCTCCTATAAATGAAACTATGCCAACTCATTTCCCATGTCTCATTATGGAGAGTGCAACGTAGTTTGATACGAGTATTCCGATCCGCTTGATATTTAAAAGGAAGAACTAATTCATAAGGAGTTCCCTCAAGTTTAGACGATATTCTGTTTAGAACTTCATCTTGTGAAAGTTTTTGTCTGCTCTTTGTCGTGCGTTGCTCTTTTCCGCAGACATGGCAGCCATATCCGCGTAAATGTCTGTATGGCGCTTGTTGAAACTCTCCATGTTCTGGACAAATAATACAAACTTTCGTCTTATTATTCACATGTTTCACCTTGGAATAATCGTACTTATCCCCATGAACGGCTTTCGCCTTTTGTATGAATTCTTCTGTGGTCATGAAGCGTCAGTTTTGCGAATGATTAATTAGATTTGTTTTGTGATGTAAGAGGCTTTTCTCCCATAACCTCTTCCAATGTTTCATCTAACATATCAATTATTTCTTTTTCTGTGGCAATTTTTATATTAGTGTCAATATCATACTTATCTAATTCTTTTCCTGTAATTGGTTTCTCCCAAATCCAGCGTGCTAACAAGAAACTGATAAAATAAATAGCTCCATATATAATCATTGTACAAATCGTAATGGCAATAAATAGAATAATTGGCTCATCATTATTCTTGTCCCCAAATATTTGCAATACAAAGCCGCAAAGCAAGCATGATACTGATAAAAAAGTTAGATATGTTTTCCTACATTTATTGACAAATAATTCATGGTTGTATCTAATATCATCTCCTTCTCTTTCTGAAAAACTATTCACAAAGAAAGTTCTGACAAAATCTCTCTTCCTAATAGGAATAGCATGAACTAACAGAGCTATTGAACCTACTATTTGGCACGAAACAGAAAGAATATACACAAAATTATTATATACAATAGCCATAAATACTAATATTATTAGGATAGTAATGATTATTGTCATCAGTTAAATATCTTTCTAAAGAATGAGAACAAACCGGTTTCTTCCTGTGGTTGATCTTCTTGTTCCAATGGTTCTTGTACTTTCTCGATTTCTACAGGCACAACTTTTCCATTCTCCAAAGCTGCCTTGAATGCGAGTATCAAGTTTCCGCACATTTCCGCATCATCCAATGCGTTATGATGGTGTTGCTCACACACTCCAAATCTGCGACACACAGCATCCAATGTGTGTGTACCTTCACCTTCTTCGTATATGTCTAATTGCTTTTCTACATCCTTAGACAAATATAGCGTATCATAGATATTTTCGTACTTGAGAGAAGTTTTCAATCCATAGAAGGCAATCGTATCGCGCAAGCAGCCTTTCTCTACGGACGCATTATGTGCAACCAAAGGCAGGTCACCAACAAACTTTTCTATCTCGGGCAGAATACTCTTCATCGTGCGCTCTGACACCAAATCTTCCTCGCGGAAACCATGGATGCGAGTTAAGGCGAATCCAGTCTTTCCTTCATACTCAAACGGTGGACGGATTAAACTATAATATCGATCCACTTGCTTGCCGTCTTTGTATTTGACTAAGCCAACCGAACAAGCAGAAACACGTTGCGCGTACAAGGTTTCAAAGTCAATACTCACAAAGGAGGAGGGCAAAGATATTGAAGTAGGTATTGATATGTTCGCAGGCTGATAATCTTGTGGCTGATAATGTTTTTCAAGGATGTATAAATCTCCATCTTTAAAAGATATATAACAGTCACGATGATTAAGTGCAAGTTCTAAAGTAGGAAATGATGAAAATATGCAATTATCATGATTCTCAATAAACTTTGGATTGGGAGCCTCACCAGGGAATCGATATAGCAAATCTCCTTCCGTGTATCCAGAGTGTAACCGAGCTTCTTCTGGGGATACCAAGTTAGGCTTTCTATATTCTTCTCGCAATTTAGAAGAATACCTTATATCATCAATATGTGCATCTACTAATCTCTGGTATAAAACCCAAGCTACTCTATGTACGTTAAGTTTCTTCTCTGTAGTCTGAGTAGGTTTATCAAGCCACAATTGCATATCGTGTTTGATTCGACGAATACGTTCATCTAACTCGGCAATCTGCTGGGCTTTTGCTTGTTCTGCGGCTTCTTGTTTGGCTCGTTTTTTAGCCTCGTTTGCTGCTTGCGCTTCTTTCATTGGTTGCAAGCCACATTCGGGACAGCCACAAGGAGAACTGAGAATGGGATTAGGTAATTTAGAGAATGCTCCATGAGTAGGACAGATGAGTGTTACCGGAGTTGTGGAACTTTCATATACGAATTGTTCTAAGCCGAACTTGTCGCCAAATTTCTCATGCAGTTTTTTGAGGAACTTCTCGCCCTTCTCACATTTTGGACAGCCTTTTCCGTCCAAGTGTTCACGTGCATACACTTGGAACTCACCATGTATAGGGCAAATGATTGTAACTCGATGGTCTTTGTTTTTATACTCGACCTTGCTATAATCGTAGCGGTCGCCGTAAATCTCTTTGGCTTCCGCTATAAATGATTCTGTTGTGACCGTGCGTCGGCACAAATCCAAACTACGATTGCCTGTTTGTGGTGTTTGTTCTTCAGTATTCATGGGGGGGTCTTCTTTCTGCACGATTTTGTGTGCAAAGATACTAAATAAATTTGAGATATGCAAATTTGCGTAAAAGAAAATGCGCGGCAATGTTAGTGCCACGCATAAAGATTACCATTTATCACAAGGCGGAATACGCAAATCATAAAGGCCATGCGAATACGAGTCAGCAACAATACGTACATATCCCTCTGAGCCGCGTAAGTGAGAAAATATTTTGCGCGTCTTTTTTTGTTGGCCTACTGGCTGACTCATAAAGTCACAATCAAACGTGCCAATTACAGTAAATTGGTTGTTCTTTATATCAAGAAACATATCAAAAGAATCCGTCATTTTGCCATTTCCGTCATATAAACCGACACGGACTTTGCAAAATGTTCGTCCGCGATCGTGAAAAGTATCAAGGACATACTGGCTGACAATAGAAAATTGGTCTGGCTTGTCCGTGCGGAATACAAACGCATTCTCTCCATCTTGAAATACATACTGATAATAACTTGATGTGTTGCCAAGAAGCTCATCTGCTTCTACAAACTGTTTAGACCACTCTCCTGCGAATAGAGCTACAGGAATAAGTGCAAAGAATAATAAAATCTTTTTCATGACTATTTAAATTTTAATTAACAAAAAGTGCGAGTCTCTTATCGTGTCGTCAAGGCAGCGTCAGAAGGGAGCCTTTTACCAGTTCTAAGAAACTCACACCGAGTGAAAGCTTCTATTATGAACTGGTAGGCATACCTATATGAGGATATGCTGCCACATATTACTTCTGTGCAATATTCCCGTTTAAGTTTCTGACGCTTTAGGACGACACGAAATAATAGTAATGCTTATTATTTTGATATGTTATTGCGCAACGCTTTGCGCGGTTTTATGTCATTATGTCATTTTCTCCTTTCCTTGCAGTCCGGAAGCACCACTCGGAGAGGGATGGTGTTTTATTTTCCGCTAATAGTTGTTTTATGCCATAGGCGGGGTTTTTGTTTTAATTATTCAATGATCTCCCAATGACCGTCTTTGCGACCGTTTCTGCGACGGAGATAGCCATGCTGCTGAAGAAGTCCGATGTTAAACTTAATACCACTCTCCGTAATATCTCCCAATGCATCGGCTATTTCTATGCGGGTGGCTTTCGGATAGTCTTTAAGGTACTCCAAAATACGCTTTTGGGTAGTATTCAACGGCTTTCGGATAGTTGTTCCCGTCTTTGGGGTAGTAGTTTCCAGCGCATCCAAGTCCTTTTGGGTAGTAACTTCGTTCTTTTGGTCAGTTAACCAAATACGTGCAATAAACTGGTTCCCGTCCGGTCGGTCAATAAAATCGACATCGCATTTCGTCGCAACGACACGCGGAATGCCCGAACCTAAGCCGCGGTAAGGCATGGTATGTGATCCAAACTGTGCAAGCAATATATTACGCGGATTAGAGTTGCCTAAAAGGATTTCGTCAACGGTCTGCCCATCAGGCAGGCAGCCCGGATTGATAATCTCTATGCGATTGTCAAACACCAGCAGTCGTATTGCGGCAGGTTTAAGCAAATCCAAATGAACAAGCGCATTTTGCAGCAATTCTTCCAACACTATCTCCGGCACTTCCAATTGACCGATACTATTGAATGATTGTCCGTTTTGCGGACGTTTGAGGCACGATTTGATCCACCGCAAGGCTTCATCGTACATCTCAGGAATAGTACCGTTAATATCACGGCTGTCGCGATACTCAGTTCCACCGATTTCATTGCCTACATACCAGACGGCTTTGATGCAATGTTGCGGAAGAAACTGCTGCGGGTCTTTGGCAAAATACATGGTGCCTGCTATCGTGAGGCGACCGAGATCGTCCGTAATATGCGCATTGCGCAAAACATTCTTGTACGGGATATTGAACTCGTCTGCACGTTTTTGATAGACATTCTTGAAATAAGCATCCAAAGCCTTGGTGTCAATATCATCTTCCGATGTCCCATCCACACCGTCCGTATCCACTTGATATTGATGTGAGTTCTGCAATAAGCGACGTATCTCCGCATTCTCTGTCACGCGGCGTTTGTCTGCGCCTTGCTTCACCCATATATTGCCCGCCAGATCCTTGTAAGGTTTGTATGTCCCGCTTTTTACATACGTGACCAAGAAAAGAAGATTATTGTGTTTGACCGTCTCCGTGTCCAGATAAATGACCGGGCGCACTTGGTCATTGGCGGTATTGCCCAATTCACGCGATAGAAATTGCACCTGCTCATATGTCAGACCGACCATTTTTCCGGTCTTGTCCTCCGCTCCAAAAACGATGAAGCCGCCGCGTGTATTGGCAAAAGCCACCAGCTCCTCTGCTATCTGCTTCGAGGTGGTAAAATCCAACTTGTATTGCACGGTTGTTGATTCACCAATACTACACAATTCTATCAATTCTTGCTCAGTCATTTGTCGTCTTTGCAACTTTCGACTGCAAAGATACTGCTTTTTTTTGACATATGCAAGGCTTGGGGTGATTTTTGCGGAAAATCTGGAAATTCTTGACCGCTACGCTCATCCGGTAAAGAGATTTTAGGCTTGTCTCATAGCTGTCAGTCGCAAATGCTGTGTTAATCCTGTGTTAATCCTGTGTTGGAAATATACGCTTAGTTGACCTATTTCAGTATAAGACATTCTTCTTCAACTTTTGCATAGTGTTGTTTGTGTCTTGCACGTTTTGGCGTGCAAAGGTACGAAAAAAAATAGTGGATTTTTGGCGGATTATATATAAATAGTTCATATTCCGCCAAAAATACTTTATGAGTTTATCAAATTATCAAGCGTTATATTCTTGTTTATCAATCCGTTATAATGTATATTCCGCACAGCCTTTTGATTCGTGATTAGCTCGGTCTCAATAGTTCTACGGGATTTGAAACTTTGCAGCAACACATCCATACGATTAGAGAGCAGCTCTGCCTCTCGTTTCGAAAGGGCATAGGGGCGGTACTTAGCGTCCGTAAAGAGTTTTTATTGATTTCTTTATACTCTGCATAATTGTTTATCATTGCACGTTTGGTGGCAAAGTTACAAAAAATATTTGATTCCGCCAAATAAAAGTAAACAATCAGCAGATTTTGGGAATAAAAAGAGTAGTTTCTCGCCTCCTTTGTCCTTGTGGAAGCCGTTCCGACCGCGTGTCACTCCAGCCGTCCTGCATGAGCCAAGTGGAGTGTTACACCAAGTGGACAGGGGGGACAGGGAACACAGAGATGAAGAGGGCTTGTTGACCCGCATGGTATGCGGGACAATGGACGCTCATCGGAAGGGAGGAACACAGAGAATACAGGGCGGATGTATTACAGGAAATGGGAACAAAATTTGCATATGTCGATTTTTTGTTGTACCTTTGCAGCGGAAAAGTGTAAAACGGAAAGGTGGGGGTTGCAGGGGTAAAGGACAGGGGAGTGATGTACCGGTGACGTAGTTTATATGGTCTAGGTATGGTCTAGGTATAGTCTAGCTCAGTATGCATCCACAGAGGCAATTATATATTCTTAATACTGATGCACCGGAATTAAAAATTACGAATTACGAATTACGAATTAATGACGGCGGAGCCGTGTCCGGATAAAATCCGGACGCAATGAACGAAGGAAGGCTCGCGTAAAAATGGGTGAGAAAGGGACATAAACCTAAAAAACAGTTTTTTATTCTTTCAGTCCAAAATT